>Ga0302320_10001336_pt1 | contig 59189 bp, 58 predicted proteins | sample Bog_T0_3_FD_202130 | JGI IMG/M metagenome (GOLD analysis project Ga0302320, IMG submission 202130) | Peat permafrost microbial communities from Stordalen Mire near Abisko, Sweden - Bog_T0_3 | ecosystem: Environmental > Terrestrial > Soil > Wetlands > Peat | place: Sweden: Abisko, Stordalen Mire... | reverse complement strand
CTATACAATCCACCTTCTTTGGCAAGAGCCCAAATAATGCTATTTCCTGCAGGAACTATTTTTGGCTCCATTTTAAAAACAGGATCCGCAAAAGCCCTCTTGGAAGAAATCAGGTGCCACCCTTTAGCTTTAAACATAGCAATGAGATCTTCTAAATAAAGAGCATTGAGAAGATTGTAATGAAGCAAAAGCGTATGTCTAACATCTCTACCTAAAACTCTTTTTGAAAGGATATGATAATAAATGGCTCGTTCCCAAATATGTTGAAGAAAGTACTCACGATAACCGGTCAAATCTGCCTTTGGATTTTCTTTCAGTCTTTTCTTCATCCTCTCATCAATATACCAATCAGAGGTATCTATCGTCACATACCCCATTTGATACCGGTGGTACTTTAAAAATGCCCGAATCTGATCCCTCTTTTCAGAAGTGGGTCCTTCATGGAAATAGGGAAAACGAAACAGTTTTTCAAAATTAAAAAGAAATTTAATTTGTTCTTCCGCTTTTAAGAAATCCTGAGAAAATTCCTCAAAACTTACTTCAGAAGAATGATAGTCTAAATTAGAATAGGTATGATTTGCAATTTGGTGGCCTCTTGCGTCCCATTGCCCTAGAAGTGCCTTCCCAGAAAGTGATTCAACATAATTCACTTGAACGAACAACGTAGCATGAACGTCCTGAGCATCCAGGGCGTTCAAAATTTTTTCATTCCTTTGCTCACCTGTTAACAGCACAGAATCATTAATATTAAAATCATCAAAGGTAATACTGACCGTTGCCGCAGAAGCGAAATTCAGAAATCCAAAAACTAACCCGACGGCTAGAAACTGCAATTAAGACTCCGAAAGAAGTGCTTCAGTCACGCTGTAGCAATATTTTGAAAATTTGGCTCTCTGGCAAGAATTTGCACTCAAAATCTCCGTTAGCCAGGATGGCACAGCCCATGGATGTTTAACCTCAACTAACAGATACTCTCCCTTGAGGTAAGTGGAACGCATCCGCGTAGCAGCCTCAGTCAGCTCCGGATTCGAATCTAGAAGTGATCTCATTCCTGAAAAACTGCGAGTGGTTTCAAACGCAATTTGGTCATCAAGAGTGAGCCTCAGATTCTTACTTTCAAAAGCTTCTCGTCGGTACCGGACAATACACGAAGGCCGAAGCTGACTACGCGAGACCAGGGTATTCACCCAGTTCACGCGATCCTTTAATTTTCCTTCTTGCAAATCAGGATTACGCATTCCCAAACTTCTAGAAGAAGCTGGAAGAATATGTCCATTCCAAAGAAGTTCGAATTCTTTTTTACCAACCTGAAATCGAACTTTTCTAGAAACACCCTCTTTCTTAGATTTGTATTCCAAGTGGGCACTTCCATCTCCAGAAATTCCATTGGGTGCATAGCGGCGCGCTCGAAGTTTAAACCTTTCTTGCAATGAAGAAAAATGCATCTGATATATTTCAAAATCTGGTGAGTCTAAATACACGGATTCAATATCTGTAAACTCAGTACCTGGCACTGGAGAAGATAACTTTAAAAATTTTTGAATTTCTGTTTTGAATTGAGCTCCATTTTTCTTTGGCAGAAAAAACTTTTCTTCAAATCGTACAAAAACACCTTCATCCGACAAGCTTTCTATATCTAAAATCTCTGGCATACTCAGAACCGGTCTTAGATGTCGCTGCAGTTTTTGTTTTTTTGGTCGGATAATATTTTTCTTAGAATCGTCTGAATCTCGAGCAACCCCCTCTTGACTTTGATAGCGCTGCCTGCGGTCAGGCGTCCAAAGCAAAGGCATAGTTCCAATCAAAATAGCTGCCATCGTAGCACCGTTATTTAAAAGCGCTGCAACCATGGGAGTAATCAGACTGAATGCTCCTAAAAAAATAGCTAGTGCATTTGGGACTAGGATGACACCTAAATTCTGTTTAACCCGCGCAATGGCTTGATCACTCACCGCAAATGCTTTTGGAAGTCGCAAAAGACCTCCTTCAAGTAAGATCACATCAGCAGTCTCAATGGCTACTTCTGTGCTGCCAGCAATCGAAATCCCCACATCGGCTAATGCAAGCGCAGGAGCATCGTTAATACCATCTCCGACCATCGCAACCACATGCCCTTTTTCCTTCAATTTTCTTATATAATCCGCTTTTTGTTCCGGAAGCAGCGAGCCTACCGCTTCATCAATTCCCACATCTCTTGCCACCTTCTGCACTACCTCACTGTTGTCGCCAGAAAGCAATACTACTCTGCGTTTTCCATGAGCTCGGAGCTTCTGCACAATCGCAGCGCTTTCAGGACGCGTACCATCTGAGTAACCGACCACTCCCACGACATGACCATCAATCGCAACACATAGAGTTGAAATTTGTTCCTCCTGCAAACGAGCTAGGTCATGATTGAAATGTTCAATATTAAGACCCAATCCCTCCATCCATGAGGCCCTTCCCACTTGCACCCGAAATCCGCTCACTTTTGAAGTAAGACCCAAACCCACACTATATTCTTCAGCTTCTGGCTCAGGCTCAAGAAGTTCAGCACCCAATTTTTTGGCGTAAGAACGAAGGGCTTTTGCAACAGGATGTTCTTGGTTGGATTCAGCCGAAGCACTCAATTGAATCAAATGGAATTCATCAAACCTACCGGTCGTTAATACCTCTACGATTTCCGGCAACCCTCGAGTCAAGGTCCCCGTTTTATCAAAAATAATGACATCGGTTTTGGAAAGTCGCTCCAAATATTGAGCGCCCTTCACTAAAATACCCTCACGAGCAGCAATCGTCATAGCCGTTAGCGCACTCGTTGGAACTGAAATCCGAATACCAGTACCAAAATCAGTGATCAGTACACAGACTGCTGGAGTCACACTGGATGCAAGGGTTGCAGCAATCCCAGCTATTCCAAAAGTAGGAGGCACAAGCTTCCCGCCAAATTCTAGCGCTTCTCTTTGCAATGTGAGCGGCTTATTACCCACTGTGCTTAATACCTTTTCAATTTTAGCAGCTTCAGAGTTTGCTCCAATGACTTCAACTTCAACGACCAATCGTCCTTCAACTACAATCGTAGATGCAAAAACCCGATCTGACTCTTTTTTGGAGACAAGATGGGACTCTCCCGTAAGAGCTTTCTCATCTACCTCAGCTGTTCCACTCACCACTCTTCCATCCGCAGCAATAGACTGTCCCGTCTGAACTAAAAATCGATCGCCCAACTGAAGCTTTTCAACCAGTACACGTTCTGAAGTTCCATCTGGCAAAAGTCGACACACTTCCAATTCTTTAGAGTGAATGAGCTTCGAAAGTGCATTACGAGTACTGTTAGAGGAAATATCCAATAAAAGGTCACCCACTCCAACCATCCAAATAACGAAGGCTGCAGTAGCGGGGCGACCGGTTGCAAGAGCTGCCACAGTAGCAGCAACGTCAAGCGCATCAATATTGCATTTTTTTTCATGAATCAGTACTTCAATGCTCCGACGTAATGGCCTCAGCGAAACTAAAGCAATCCCAATCGCCATCACAGGCAAAGGAAAAACTCGAGACATACATAAAATTAAAACAGAGGTACTAGCAAGAGCTCCGCCCCATCGGGTCGATGAAATATTCTTCGAATTTTTGCCAATTTGAGAAAGATTCGCTTCCCGGAGAACATTCAAAATAAATTCTTCTGTAACTTTATTTGGGTCATATGAAACTAGGATTGTATCGCTTCCCGAAAGTCGTTGAGTTTTTTTAACCCCAGGACATGAGGCAGCAACTGTAGAAAGAAAAACAATTTGAGAATTATTTAGGCCTTCTAATTTATATCGAACCCGTCCATCCAGTGAATGAATCGCTTTGATCTCTATAGACTCATTTTTGCTCGTTTGGAGAACATGAAGTTTTTCTTTGACTGAACGAACAAATGCCCCTGCAATGCGGCCTTGGCACTGATACTGAACAACAATGGTACCCGTAGTTTTTCTTTGCTCGACTCGAACCACATCGGATCGATTTGCAAGCCACGCCTGAATGACCTTGGCCTCAGAAGAATCTTTTCTCGAACCTAAAATAGAAAGTTGATTCTGGCCTTGAACATAAACTTCTAACTTCCCCCTCATTGCAGCTTTGCCCCTTCAGTTTTTTCCTTCTTTTTTTTTCGTTTTTCACGCTTTCGTACCTCCCGCCTATGAAATTGCATAAAGATACGATAACTGCGGTACAAGGAACTATCCCAACTCGGAAGTCGTCCTCGATCTTCACCTAAAATAAAGGAAACAATCGAACTCAGAAAAAGAGCTGAAGGAACCAGCTCACGCAAATCGGCCCTCTTACCCGTTGCTTCATAAACAATTCCGTTAACATCTTGAATGGAATCCAACAATCCATCGATGAGTTCTTGCCTATGAGATGAACTGTGAATATCCAAAACTACCCCTTTTAAACCCGCTTCCTTTGCTATTTGTTCCATCAGATGATCTGAATCCAGGGTTCCAGGTCGGTACTTCACCACGAAGCTCCCTGTTTTCGGATGATGCATCCATTCGAGAAACCCAGGACTAGCTTCCGCCACAGTTCGAGCTGCCACTAGAGCAGAACTATCTTCCTTAGCCTCGACAAAAATTTTAGCTTGCGCTCGCAAATAGCCAGGATGGTGATGAATCAGGCGAAGCGATTCATTGCTATTTTCCATTAGTGTTCTACGCCGCCTTTTGAATAGTTTCCGACGAATTCAATGACTCGGTCTGAGTACTTTTCGACCTAGCCTCTGCAAACATATCTGCAATTCGCTCTCGCTCTACTGCAAACCATCTATCTAGATGACCTTTAGCCCGACATGCAGCTTCCATTACCTTCACCCCTACACCATGCGGTGAATCCGCCAAACTCCGAACGGCCCATCCAGCACCAAACCCAACAGCAAATGACACAAATGTTTTCATAATTTTATTCCTACATTCTATGAACGATGTGACGTCATGCCTTGATAGGCAAGAAAACCAGCTGTACCAGCAACCAATACAGGACCAAGGCCTAACAAACCAATAGCTACTAGGCTTGCTCCACTGGCTGCTGTAACCCCTAAAGCAATCCGGGACACAGAAGGCTTGCTTTGAGCAGATCGACTTACCCCTTTGTTTTTGGCTTTTTTCTGCTTTATTTCTCCCTCACGACGAGCTGTCTGTGATTCCTGACTCATAGCTACCCCCTTTTTTTGTATTATGATATTAAGAATTCCTGGAAAACTCATATAATTATCAGATGCATTGCGCAATTATTTTTTTAACAATTTTTCAAATACAAAGAGTATTTGAATAATTTTGTTATGAATACCTAGATTTGTATTCCAGCCTCTAGTTCGTTAAGCATTGTCAAAGCTTGTCCCTCAAACTTATTAATTGCCCCAAGTGCGTATGAGAATGTCAATTTGTAACTTATAAGGACTGCAAGAGACTGTCCTACAACTGGGAGCCACTTTACAAGATTTTTGACCTCAACTCTCGGCGCAAGCGCTCGCAGCGTTATGAGAATTCCCTCTATGGTAGTATAGGATTTGAGACTCATTGCCATTCTACGTTTAAATGCAATACCCCAAGCCTCACTTTTTAGATGCATTTGAACTTCATAGTCCAGTTGATCTAATGACAAGCCATAGATATCAAGCAAATCTTGAGAAAGCTTCAATAGGAGCCCAACATCAGCTGCAAAATCAAGACCTGGAATCGGATTTAATGTATTGCAGGCTGAAATAATGGCAATCCGATTAGCATGCTTTTCAGCAATTTTTCTCTTTTTTTTTACTAGATTTCTAGAATGCACACTGGAATAGGCAAGGAATTTATCCGCTTTAATTTTTGGAAGATTTTCCAAGATAGCATTTTCCAGAGCTTCAAAGTCTCCCCTCGATGGCTCGGCGGTTGAAATAATGAAAATTCGGCTTCTATCCTCAGTTTTAAAACTCTTCCAGAGATCAACCAAAATTTCTTTATGGGTTTCTTCATCTGACTTTCTCTTAGTTCGATAGTTATTTTCGGCATCTATATCAAATTTACTTCTCACTAAATAACATCGTTTTTTATAGGTTTGAGTAATCAGCTGATAAAGCTTGAGGTCGTCAGCCAAAACCCGATTTGCCAAAACTAAGATAAAAAAATCAAACCCCTCTGGTTGCAACGAATAATTCTCTTTTCCTGAAGATAGCTTTATTAAGTCCGAGAAATAGTTTTCAGTTGTCCAAGTGGACGTACCCACCCCTGGCAGATCAACTAAAATAATATTGCGAAAATTATATGATGAGATCTCAGACTGAATACCTGTAGTCTCTTTTACTCCTACTTCTGCGATCTCCTTTCCTGCCAGTGCGTTGATTAAGCTCGATTTCCCTGTACCAGTAACTCCTATAATTCCACACTGAACGGAGGCTTGATCAAATTCTTTGGCCTCCTCACGAATGCTATCCAGCACACGGTCACTCAGGTTTGATGGTATTTTCCGCATATTTATTTCAGCATCTGGAAGTGTTCGGCGATGGGACCTAAGGCAAGGACTGGAAAATAAGTTAAGGCACCCACGATAAATATAACTGCAATCAACAGAATGACAAACATAGGCCCCCCGGCCGAAAAACTTCCTTCACTCATAGGATGAGTCCGCTTTTCACAAAAGCACCCAGCCACTGCAAGCATGGGAATCATTGTAAAATAACGCCCAAAAAACATTCCAAGAGCAAGTGTAAAATTCCAATATGGAGAATTTGTGGATAGCCCAGCAAAGCTACTCCCATTATTACTAACAGCTGAGGTATAGGTATAAATTATTTCCGTAAACCCATGAAATCCTGGATTTCCAATTGCCGACCGAGCTATAAAGACCACTGATGCAACTGCTCCCAACCCAAGAATAAAGGCCGGAGGTACAATAATACACAGCATGGTATACTTCATTTCCTGGACTCCGATTTTTTTCCCTAGATACTCGGGAGTTCTCCCAATCATTAGCCCTGATATAAATAAAGTAAGCAAAATATAAGTTAGCATCCCATAGATTCCTGAACCTGCTCCTCCAAATATAATTTCACCTAACTTCATGTTAAGCAACAAAACTGAACCCCCTAGCGGAGTAAAGCTGTCCAGCATTGCATTAATAGCGCCACATCCAGTGGCGGTTGCAATATTTGCAAAGAGGGCCGAGTTAAATATTCCAAATCGCACCTCTTTACCCTCCATATTATGAGCCGAAGAAACCCCGAGCTTTTTTAGAACGGGGTTTCCAAGATATTCATAATGAGAACAAAGCAGTACACCAATGACGAACAGAATGCCCATTGCCACCCAAACTGATCTAGCATGGCTCCTATTTTTAAATTGGAGACCAAGATAGTAAACAAATGCGCTTGGCAATAGAAGCATAAACAGCATCTGTACGAAATTGCATAGGGCAGTTGGATTTTCGTAAGGATGGGCGGAATTAGCGTTAAAAAAACCACCGCCATTCGTTCCAAAAAGCTTCATTGCGACCTGCGCTGCTGCTGGCCCACCCGCAATCCATTGGGTGCCACCCTCCAGTGTCACAATTTTTTGATAGGGAAGAAAATTTTGAATAACCCCTTGAGATATGAGAAAAATCGCAAACAGCAGACTTATCGGCATTAAGACGTAAAGATTGCACCTAATAAGGTCTATCCAGAAATTTCCGATCGTCTTTGATTCCTTTCTTGAAAAACCACGAATCACGGCTACTGCTGCAACCATAGCAATTGAGGGAGACATAAAAAATTGAAACAACAGTGGAACTATCTGAGAAAAGTAACTGAGAGTGTTTTCGCTTGTAAACGATTGCCAACTCGTATTGGTATTGTATCCATAGGTCGCATTCATCGCCAAATCTGGGCTCATTGCTCCTAGTAACTGAGGATTAAGTGGCAGATAACTCTGAAGTCGGAGGCTCGCGTAAGTGAGTAAGCAAGTGACCCCACTAAACACAAGCAACTCCCTCGCATACTTATCCCAGACATGTTCCTCTTTCTTATCAATTTTAGCAAACTGGTAAATCCAGTTTTCGAGTTTGGAAATTAGACCTAATAGAATATGAGTTTTTCCGGTAAAAACCTGATCTAAATAAATACCCAATGGCTTAGTCAGCCCAATTAACAGCACAAGTAAAGTAAACAGTTGCATCAGGTCTTTTGCGCCCATAATCACTCCAGAATCCTATGCACGGTCAGTTCATTGTTCTAGCATAATCCCTATTTTCATATTATGAATAAGTGAGTCAGAAGGCAAAGCTGTAACCATTTGTTATTAAAATGCTTTTTTATGTTGTTTTCATCTTTTGAGCACCCGACATGAGATTCATTGCATCATTTATGAGCAAGTACCCGATGATTAATCTTCTAATATTTTGATCTGCTTCACTCTTTCTCGAATTGAAGCTGTGATTTAGATAGGAATTAAATTTTATGAAGAAAAAATTTTCAAGAAACATAGAAAACTACAAACTTCTTGTAATTCGTATTTTATTCTTCAGTTTTTCTGCAATAAACTTTTCGGCTGCACTGGGAGCACCCCCTGAACACGCGCCCAAGCATTGGCCATTGCTTGGAATCCCCAGTTCACTATTAAGCAACCTTTTCAGTAATGTTCAGGTGACCGTAGGACAATTCCGTTCTTTTTTTGCATTAAATGTGAACATCAATGGAAAACAAGACCTAGAAGCTACTGAGAACGCTAGCTCAACTCAGAACACCAGCTCGCCTCAGGACCAGGGAAGCCGTCCCTCTTTTTTATCTTTGGCATTCCCTCCTTACGTTGTTGAAAAATGGAGTAAAAGTCGCAGCCATTTCACATCAGAAAGCCCGCGAATAACTGTAGGTCAACTAGTCAGTAATGTTCAGATGACAGTGGATCAATTCCGTTCATTTCTCAATTTGCTTCCCACAGCAGTCATTATTGCCAATCAGGCAGGAAAAATTACTTTAGTTAATGATGCCGCAGCCAAGTTTTTTGGATATACGGTTCTCGAAATGGAGGGATTTCCTCAAGCTCGACATCTAAAAGGAAAGCCTATTCAAGGACTCACCATCGCATCGCTCATGCCTCCAGAAATTGCCCAAATCCATCCAAATTTTGTCACTAAGCGCCTTAACTCAAGAGAACATCGCATTGGCAAAGGTCCTCGGGAAGTAATAGTCAAGATACGCAAAGATAGTGGCAGGATGGCATCAGCGCATCAAAACTTATCTCAATCAGCACTTATGCTTTCGGAGGAAATTCAACTGAGGCAACTTTACACTCGACCTCGATTTATGACCCCTACCAATCCAAGATTTACCCAGGAAGAGGGGTTTGAATTTGCTTTAGCCCAAATGACATTAGGAGACATTACCCTAGGGGAAGAGGCATTTTATATCGGCTTTTTTGATAATTCCGTTGCAGATCGAAGAAAAACAGCGGTTGCAACTCGAATTGCCGCTCATGCCATCGACAGATCCAGAAGTTTTGATGCACTCTTAGACGAACAAGGAAATACCGACTTTTCACAGGAATTTCAAAATGTGACCATTGTGTTTGTCAACCTACTAACCCCGCCACATCAAATGAAGGGACGTTCACTTAAAACCCCCTTTGCAGATATCAATGCCTTACTTTCTCGCTTTGACGAAGTCCTGGGTCAATTCCCAACAGCAACAAAAATTGGGGCTACCCGAGATGGGTACCTTTATACAGTAGGGCTAGGATCCGAGTTGCAAAAGCCTTTATCTTCCCGCCATTCGTTCTCAGATTTATCCACCGACACAAATACTGCAATTTTGATTTCACGACAACTGATTGATGTTGCAAGGGGTCATACTTTGTGCGAACAAAATGTTGAAGTCAGAGTGGGCATCCATGTAGGACCTGTAACAGCTGGCCTTTTGGGAACAACTACCAAAGAATTTGATATTATTGGCGACACAGTAACACTTGCGATGAAATTAGGAAGCACAGGACAATCCGGCAAAATACAAATTACTGAAGCTGTGAGGGATTATCTTGACTTCCTCGAACAGGAAACATTTGTAAAACATGAAAACGGTAAATTAATTGCATTGGACTATTTAGATTCGGTATTTATTTCAAAATAGAAATATATAGAGATTAATAAATACGTTATTTAGAACTTTACTTTAAACAAAAAAGCCGCTTTAAAGTCGGCTTATGATAAACAAAATCCAATTAAAAAAATCAAAATACCTTCGTCTTATCTCTCAACTCTACCTTTTATGCTTTGGGTTCTCTAGCGCCTCCATCCCTTGTGCATTAGGGACTCCACCTAAAAGTGAAGCTTCTAATACTAACTCCCCCACTCCCAAATACCTCAGCGCTCCCTCCAATAGCCCTCCCTCAAGTCCCAAGTTCAAAGTGTTCCCTAAAGTAGGGAGAGGAAGCCGAATTATTGTAGGAGAAGACCAAGCACAAACACCTCCATCTAGTTGCTGTAAAGAGGATCCATTCTTATTGCCCAACTTACCTGAGCGAGAAAACAGTCAAGTGTCGAGTTCATCTCAAGGCCAGACAACCAATTCTTCATTTTTCACCTACGGATTCCCGTCCTTTCGCTTGACTGAAGGATGGAGAAGTCGAGGCAATTCCTCGACAGACAGCCCTGTTTCTGACAGCCCGAGCTCTACTCTCAGTCACATGTTCAGTAACGTTCAAATGACGATTAGCCAATTCCGGTCTTTTCTTAATTTGCTTCCAACGGCAGTTGTGGTTGCCAATCGAAGTGGAAAAATTACCCTAGTAAATGAAGCTGCAAGTAAATTTTTTGGGTATACCGTTTATGAAATGGAAGGATTCCCTCAGGCTCGACACTTAAGAACTCCCACCGTTCAAGGACTTTCTATTACTGCTTTGATGCCTCCTGAAATCGCTCAAATTCATCATTTTTTTATAAGTGCACGAATGGAATCAGGAGAGCATCGGATTGGCAAAAGTCCTCGTGATGTGGTGGTAAAAATACGCAAAGATTCTAGCAAAACCGCATTGGCCCATGAAACACTTTCTGAAGAAGCACTCCAGTTCTCCGAAGAAATGCAATTCAAACAACTCTACACTTCGACCCGATTTATGACCCCAACAAACCCTAAGTTCACCCAAGAAGAGGGATTTGAATTTGCTTTAGCTCAAATGACATTAGGAGAAATTTCCCTTGGGGGTGAAGACTTTTACATCGGCTTTTTTGATAATTCGGTTGCTGACCGTAGAAAAGCATCCATGGCCACTCGAATTGCTGCTGACGCCATTGGAAATACCGAAGCACTGGACTATCTTTTAGAAGGAGGAGCAAATGAGGACTTTGCCCAAGAATTTCAAAATGTGGCAATCGTCTTCGTTGATGTAGTGGGCTCTACAGTTAAGATCGTTGGACAACCAGTACAAAAAGTCTTTGCGGACCTGAACAGTCTATTTTCCCATTTTGACAACATTGTAGGCCAGTTTCCCACAGCAACAAAAATTAAAACCACAGGAGACGGATATATTTTTACGGTAGGACTGGATGCCGGCTCTCAACAATCACTTTCTCCTCGAAGCTCTCCTTCGGATTTTTCTATTGAAGCAAGCACTGCCGTCGCCATTTCTCGAAAACTCATTGAAATCTCAAAACACCATACCCTTTGCGAAAACCTGGTTGACATACGTGTAGGAATTCATTTCGGACCTGTCATGGCCGGTCTTCTGGGAACAACTAAAAGAGTATTTGATATATTAGGGGATTCGGTTTCTATTGCTGCAAGAATGGAAAGCACAAGCCAAGCAGGTAAAATACAAATATCAGAGTCCACCTACAAAGGTCTTGACTCTATCGATCAAAAAGCATTTGTCAGACATGAAAATATAAAATTAAGGTCCTCTGAATATTCAGCACCAGTATATCTTTCAATAAAATAACCAGCACTCTGTTGACAACACTCCTTTTATTAGATACTAAAATCACATCAATTATGTGATAGTATGTTATCACGTAAAAACAAAAAGAAAGAATGTCCGATGAAAAAAATGGATTCTCCAACTATCCGAAACCTTAAAAACTCCAAGGAAAGGGCGCTTTTTGGAGCAATTTTAAAGTTAGAGACCTTAGATGAATGCGTAAATTTTTTCACGGATCTCTGCACCCCAGGTGAACTCCTCGCTCTTGCAGACCGATGGCAGGTAGCTCAACTCCTGGACGAAGGAATGCCCTATCGAGCCATCTATGAAAAAACAGGAGTAAGCACAGCTACTGTCACGCGAGTAGCACGGTGCTTGGAACATGGCAAAGGTTACCGGCTTTTATTATCAAGAATGAAAGGATAAACACTCTATGAGTGAGCGCTTGAAAATTGCAATTCAAAAATCAGGCCGACTAGCTGAAAAATCCATAACTTTACTCATGAAGTGTGGACTTGATTTTGATTTGCGCAAGAATCACTTGATTCATGAATGCAAAGAGTTCCCAATTGACCTCATGTTAGTCCGAGACGATGATATCCCAGAATACGTAGCGGATGGAGTATGCCATTTAGGCATTGTCGGAGAAAACATCGTAGAAGAAAAATATCTTAGTAATCCAGCCAAGAATGCTGATGCTATTTGTTCTCTGATGCAACTTGGGTTTGGGAGCTGCCATCTTTCCCTGGCCATTCCTGAAAGTACCAACTTTTCTGATTTAAAAAGCCTTAACGGGCAGAGAATTGCAACCTCATACCCCTTCGTTTTACGGCGGTACTTAAAACAAAATAAAGTTGATGCAAAAGTTATTGAACTTTCTGGTTCAGTGGAAATCGCCCCGCGATTGAAGATAGCAGATGCCATTTGCGATTTAGTCTCTTCAGGAGAAACCTTAAAGGCGAATGGTCTCAAGGAAATTACAACAATACTCAGCAGTCAGGCGATCCTCATCCGAACCACTCATCATCTTTCGCCAACTCTAGGACAGGATATTGAGCGACTGATACAAAGAATAAATGGAGTTATCCAAGCATCTCAATCCAAATACATCATGATGAACGCCCCAAGAGATGCTTTGTCAAAAATTCAAAAAATAATTCCAGGAATGGAGGAGCCTTCCGTGATGTCCCTTGGACTCCATAGCGAGCGAATCGCAATTCATGCAGTAGCTAGGGAGACTCTTTTTTGGGAGACCATAGAGAACCTAAAAGCCGTGGGAGCAACCTCCATCCTTGTATTACCCATCGAAAAGGTAGTTTCATGAAAAGTGTCAATTGGGAAATGTTAACTCCAGCAGAAAGAAATCAAACCCTTCAACGCCCTGTGCAGACCACTAATTCTGAGTTGTCTCAAAAGGTGAGGCAAATTATTGAAAAGGTGAAATATGAAAAAGATCGAGCTATTTTTTACCTGACCCAAGAGTTTGACCACGTTGACTTAACTTCATTGCAAGTCACTCCTTTTGAGATACAGCAGGCTTACCAAAAGATCGATCCATCTACTCTTGATGCGTTGAAAAAAGCCATTCGTAGAATTACCCTGTTTCACGAAGCGCAGTTTCCGAAACCATTGAATCTGGAAACCTCTCCTGGAGTTCGTTGTGAACGTCGGTTTGTGCCTATTGAGCGAGTAGGCCTGTATGTTCCGGGAGGAACGGCCCCTCTTCCTTCCACTGTCATGATGTTGGGAATTCCTGCTAAGATTGCTGGGTGCGAAACTCGAATTTTAGCAACCCCTCCAAACAAAAAGGGCACCGTGGAACCTTCCATACTGGTTGCTGCTGATCTGCTCGGCATTCAAAATATTTTCAAAGTCGGCGGCGCTCAAGCTATTGCTGCGATGGCTTTTGGAACTGAAACAATTCCAAAAGTAGATAAAATTTTTGGTCCCGGTAATTCATGGGTTACGGAAGCTAAAATTCAGGTTGCAAAAGATGCCCAAGGAGCAATTTATGACCTTCCTGCAGGTCCATCTGAGGTCATGGTAATCGCTGACTCCAGTGCCAATCCTGCTTTTGTAGCAGCCGATCTGCTTTCTCAAGCTGAACATGGTTCGGATTCCCAAGTAGTCTTCGTAACTCATTCAAAAGAACTCATTGAAAAAGTTCAGGTTGAATTATCGGTTCAGCTCAATAAGCTCCCAAGAAAAAAACTTGCTGAACAAGCCCTTTCCAAAAGTGTCATCATTCAAGTACCAACACTAGAAAGCTGTCTGAACCTTTGCAATGAATATGCACCTGAACACCTCATCCTGCAAATGAGGAATGCGAGAGACTTTTCCAGCAAGATAAGAAATGCTGGTTCGGTCTTCCTAGGACCGTGGACTCCCGAATCCGTGGGAGATTATGCAAGTGGAACCAATCACGTTTTGCCCACCTATGGCTATGCAAGGGCATTGAGCGGACTAGGAACCGAGCATTTTATGAAGTCGATCACCTTTCAGGAATTAACCTATGAAGGGCTTTTAGAAATAGGGTCAGAAGTTGAGGAGCTCGCAAAAGTAGAAAGCCTAGAAGCTCACCGAAATGCAGTCAGAATTCGACTCGAAACTGGCAGAAACAGAGTGTTATGAGTCAGGCCCTTTCCTTAGCACAGCTGGCACGATCAGAAATATGGTCACTTCGGGCCTATGAGTCAGCCAGAAGCTTAGCTACGGAGGGGGCTATTTTCTTAGACGCCAACGAATCTCCTGTGGCTCCTATTTCGTTTCCGTCAATTCATCGTTATCCTGAGCCTCAGCCTCATGCTCTTTTGAATCGTTTTTCAACCCTCTACAGTGTTCCTTCTTCGATGCTATTTGTAGGGCGAGGATCAGATGAAGCCATTGATCTGCTCATACGTATTTTTTGCACACCAGGAGTAGATCAAATACTTATCTGTCCACCCACTTATGGAATGTATGAAGTCTGTGCTAAAATCCAAGGAGCAAAGATCTACGAAGTCCCTCTCGTTCAAAAAGATAATGATTTTTTTCTAGATAGAGAGGGCATTCAGAGAGCTATTTCTAAAAATAATTCTATTAAAATTATTTTTATTTGCTCACCCAATAATCCGACTGGCACTGCCTTCTCTCTAGAGTCTATCCAAAAACTTTGTGAACTAACTTTAGGAAAATGTATGATTGTTTTGGACGAGGCTTACGCTGAATTTTCTCAATTCAATGAAGAAAATTCAATTCTCACTCGACTATCGCAGTTTTCTCACCTTATTATTCTAAGAACTTTTTCAAAAGCTTGGGCCTTAGCAGGAGCTCGCTGTGGGGTCGCTATAGCAGAAGCACCAGTCATTCAACTACTCCAGAAGGTGCGAGCGCCTTATCCCTTGAGTGCTCCATCAGTAAAGGTCATTTTGGAAGCAACGGATCTGCAAAGACAGGATTTACTCAAACAAAGAGTGAAAGCAGTCCGATGTCAGCGCGAAGCATTGAAATCAAGCTTGCTTGAACTCAATGCAGTCCAATGGGTCTATGCTTCTGAAACTAATTTTCTCTTAGTCAAATTCCATCACCCGACATCTGTTTTTCACCATCTCAAATCCAAAGGCATGATTCTCAGGGATCGAAGCCATGAACTCGGACTGAGCGGGTGTATTAGAATTACGCTCGGCACTGAGGAAGAAAATCGCTTATTAATCACTTATCTGAGAGAAATTGACTCATGACACTTCGTAAATATCTCTTTATAGATCGAGATGGAACTTTGATAGAGGAACCCGATGATTTTCAAATTGACTCTTATGAAAAATTCAAACTCGTGCCGAATGTCATCCCTTCCCTCTTAGCCCTTCAGCAACAAGGCTACCACTTGGTGATGGTCAGCAATCAGGACGGGCTGGGCTCGAAAAACTACCCTATTTCCCAATTTGAAATCATTCAACAGCTGCTATTAAGTATTTTTCAAACCCAAGGTATTCAATTTGAATCCATTCGAATCTGCCCTCATTTTGCTGCTGAAAACTGCTATTGCCGAAAACCTTTGGTAGGCTTGGTTCGCGATTTTATTTCCATGCCAGAACTAGACCGTGCTCGATCCTACGTGATCGGTGATCGTCCAACAGACGTAACATTAGCTGAAAATATGGGAATTACTGGAATCCTACTCCGACCGGAAAATGATTGGAAACATATTGTCAGAACTCTATTAGAGCTACCAAGACTTGGAAAAGTTACTAGAAAGACAAAAGAAACCGAGATCTCAGTCCATGTTGACTTGGATAAAAAAGGCCCTTCGAACATTACAACAGGAATAGGTTTTTTTGATCATATGTTAGAACAATTGAGCCACCATGGAAGCTTCCACGCTCAAATAGAAGTCAAAGGAGATCTTCATATTGACGATCATCACACCATTGAAGACACAGCCATTGCCCTAGGTTCGGCTTTACGACAGGCTTTAGGAGACAAATGGGGAATTGAGCGGTTTGGATTTTTTTTACCTATGGACGACTCTACCGCTCAAGTGGCACTGGATCTTTCAGGAAGAAATTTTTTTCGATTTGAAGGAAAGTTCCAGAGTGCATTTGTCGGAAAAATGTCCACCGAGATGGTTCCTCATTTTTTTAGGAGTTTTGCCGAAAGCCTAGGTGCCAACCTACTCATTAAGTTTGATGGCGATAATACCCATCATCAGACAGAGGCTATTTTCAAGGCAGTTGGCCGAAGCTTACGGTCAGCCATTCAGATCGGGTTATTAAAAGACCTTCCTTCAACAAAAGGTACGTTATGATTTCTGTACTAGATACAGGATTGGCAAATTCAGGATCCGTTATAAATTCTATTCGCCGTTTAGGATACTCCGCTCAGCTTACCCAAGACCCGGATACCCTCATAAAAAGTCCAAGGGTCATACTTCCAGGTGTAGGGAGCGCTTTAGCTCTAATGGATTGGATCCATGCATCGGAACTGAAAGATTGCCTAAAAAACCTAACTCAACCGGTTCTAGGCATTTGTCTGGGAATGCAAATCCTTTACGCATCATCGGCTGAGGGAGACGTTTCATGCCTTGGCATATTTCCTGGACGGATTTGCCGAATACAATCAGAAGTGAATCTTCCCATCCCTCACATGGGATGGAACCAAGTGCTCTCTATCTCCCCGTGCAAACTTTTGAGAGGTATACCAGAAAATTCCTACTTTTATTTTGTTCATTCTTTCCGGGCGCCCCAAGGGGATGAAACCAAGGCGATTTGTCAGTATGGAGAACAAATCCCTGCTGTCATTGAAGCAGGCTCATGGTTTGGAACCCAGTTTCATCCCGAACGATCCGGCACCATGGGAGAAATGATCATTCGAAATTTTTTAGATCTATAAGATTCAACCAAAGGATGGAAGCCCATGGAAATTTATCCTGCCTTAGATATCTTAGATGGTAAGTGTGTCCGACTACAAAAAGGCGATTTTTTGCAAAAAACAGTCTACTCCCAGGACCCTCACTCTGTCGTGCGCTGGATTGAGAGCTTTGGGGCTCGAAATCTTCATTTAGTCGACCTTTCGGGGGCTAAGGATCCAGGACAACGTCAGATTTCTCTAGTCCAGCAGTTGATCACTCATACAAACCTCAAAATTCAATGTGGAGGAGGAATACGCACTTTTGATGATATCAGAAATCTTCTCGAGATCAACCTAGACCGGATAGTGTTAGGGAGTCTTGCAGTGGACAATCCCAGCCTGACACTCCAATTCGTTAAAGAATTTGGCCCGAATCGAATCACTCTGGCACTGGATGTATTTATCGATTCTAAAGGCAGGTACAAAATTGCTATAAACGGGTGGAAAAAAGTTTCAGAAAAAAACTTGTTTGATTGGATTGATGATTATCATGCTACTGGACTCACCCGAATTCTTGTCACCGACATTACTCGGGATGGAATGCTCAGTGGCCCAAATTTCCAGCTTTACCAAGATTTGGTCAAACGGTTTCCCTCTTTGGAATTTCAAGCTTCAGGTGGGATTTCTTGTCTAGAGGATCTTAAATTATTGAAAGATAGCGGGGTGCACTCAGCAATTATTGGTAAATCTTTTTATGAAGCTAAGGTATCGCTACAGGAGGCTTTACTCTTATGTTAGCCAAGAGAATTATTGCGTGTTTGGACGTAAAAGACGGAAAAGTGGTTAAAGGTATTCGCTTTAAAAACCATGAAATCGTCGGAGATATCTTAGACCTTGCATGTCGCTATCGGGATGAGGGTGCCGATGAATTAGTATTTTATGATATTACTGCCAGCTCGGACGGGCGCCGCGTCCCGAAACACTGGGTAAGCCAAATTGCCCATTCCTTAAATATCCCATTCTGTGTTGCTGGAGGTATCCGAAGCATTGAGAATGCAGCTGAGCTATTACAGGCTGGAGCCGACAAGATTTCTATTAATTCGCCAGCAATAGAAACTCCTGAGCTCATTAACGAACTGTCCCGAAGATTTGGCCAACAGTGTATTGTTGTAGGGGTGGATTCCATTCAAAATGGTCAGAACTACGAGGTTTGCTGCTATACTGGAAGAGAAGCTACCATGCTGCGAACGGGAAAAGAAACTATGAATTGGTTAAAAGAAATTCAGAAGCGGGGTGCTGGAGAAATTGTACTCAATTGCATTGACCGAGACGGAACTGGAGTTGGATATGACTTACAGCAACTTAGCCTAGCTCGAAAATTTGTTTCACTACCACTAGTGGCTTCTGGCGGAGCTAAAACTCCAGGTGACTTTGAACACGTATTTTCAATTGCAAAAGTGGATGCTGCGTTAGCAGCTGGCGCGCTACATCGCGGTACTTTAACAATTCCAACATTAAAAAAAGAGCTTATGAATAGCGGGATTCAGGTAAGAATATGAACATTGACTGGACAAAATCAGAAGGTCTCATTCCAGCCATCATCCAACATGCCCAAACCCATGAAGTTTTGATGTTAGGATATATGAGCAAAGAATCTTTGAAACTCACCCAAGAAACAGGTTTGGTTACTTTTTACAGCAGATCGCGCCGCTCCATCTGGGTCAAAGGTGAAACCTCTGGTAACACCTTCCAAGTGGTTGACATTAGCCCTGACTGTGACCGGGACACTCTTTTAATTCAGGCCTTGCCGAATGGACCAGCTTGCCACCGCAAGACCACTACTTGCTTCGACCCTTCCTTTGAGTTTCTTACAGAGCTAGAAGAAATTATTAATAATAGAATTAATACGAAAATTCAAAAATCCTATATCGCCTCCCTCGTCAGTGAAGGAATAGATCGCGTCGCCCAAAAAGTGGGAGAAGAAGCCATTGAGACCGTTATTGCAGCCAAAAACGAAAATCCAGAACACTTTGAAAGTGAAGCTGCCGATCTCCTGTTTCATTTCATGGTTTTATTGCAATTCAAAAATTCTTCTCTCTCTAAAGTAGTTCAGCACCTTCAGCAGCGTCATCAGGTCACAAAGAAAAAGCCTTAGACGCAATTCACTTTGAACTCATGTTATCTTTTTTCAATAAATTTATTGACAGATATAGTCACTTGCTTTACTTCTTTTATTAAATTAAAGGTATCAATTAAATGAGTGCTCAAGCAAATCAGACTGCGATCAGTTCAATGAGAGAAATTTGGTGTGATTGGACTCGTCTTCCTAATCAAGACTTGAATTCATCGCTTTCTCTATCTTCAATTGATACGGTCATCGTGCGCCCTGATCAACTTTTACAAATTTCAGATCACCTAAATAACCACTTCAAAAAGCTAAAAGTAGCCTGCCATATTGAAAATTTGGATCAACTTAGCGCCATTGAAAACAAAGCTGATGTAATTATTAGCTGTCAAAAAGAGGATATTCGCAAGCTCAAGGAAATGCATAAAACTGTAGGGACCATCATCGATATTAAAAATGCTGCCTCTATGCAGACTGCCGATCAGCTGATTCCTGACGTTAACTTCCTTATTTTGCGCTTTTTTGACTCAGAGACAAACATTCCTCTTAAATTACTTGTGGCAGAGTCTCAACGCCACCAGACTTCTGTCATTAAGTACGTTCAGTCATTAGGCGAAGCTCTATCCACCAGGGGTGTTTTAGAGCCAGGGCCACGTGGTATCTGCTTTTCTCCTCGTTCCTCTGAAGAAATGGTAGAGTCTAAAAGAAAAATCATGTACTTGAGAAATACTCAGATTCAGCTACAAGAAGTGGAAGTTGTTCGAGCTGAGGCCATTGGAATTGGGTATCGTGGATGCGTAGATTGCACTACTTTATTCGAGAAAGATGAAGGCATCCTGGTTGGATCTACTTCTGCAGGCGGCATCTTGATGTGCTCAGAAGTTCATCATTTACCCTTTATGGACCTCAGACCATTCCGAGTCAATGCCGGCTCAGTTCACTCTTATGTATGGACACCAGAAAACAAGACACATTACATCACTGAACTTTCTGCAGGAAGAGAAGTATTAGCCGTCAGTACCTCAGGAGTTGCAAGGCCGGTTCAAGTGGGAAGAACTAAAATCGAGATCCGATCCCTTCGACTCATTGAAGCAACCAATGGACGGACTCGATTTAACGTCATCATTGAAGATGATTGGCAGGTGAGGCTCTTTGGTGCGAGCGGTTCACCCATATGCTCGACCTCAATTGTCCCAGGCACCAAGCTTCTTGCCTTTGCGGATCAATCAGGACGTCGCACAGGAATCAAAATAAATGAATATATCGCCGAACAGTAGAGAGATACTGCGCTATAGATAGTCATTCAGTGGATTACCCATAGCACGAGCTAAAAACTCTGCCACCAGAGAGAACTGACTCTTCAAAGCTAAGGCATAGGGGGTGTTGCCATGCTTCGTAAGCGCATTGACATCCGCACCGTTTTCTACCAGATATTGAACCATTTTTATATGGTTCATCGCTGCACAGGAGTGAAGAGGAGTATAGGAAGCGACATTGGACACATTCACTTGCTCAGGACTCACGGCAATAAGATATTTCACTACCGCTAAGTGACTATTTAAAACACCAACATGCATGGGGGTATTTCCTATTTCATTCGTAAAAGCAGGATCTGCCCCATTTTTTATGAGGAATTTTACCATCTCCAATTGACCGACTTCGGCTGCATAATGAAGCAAGGTCATGCCGGATCGATCCACGGAATTGACTGAATTCCCCAGCACAAGGTATCTTTGAATTCTGTTTTGATTTCCACTTTTGATTGCTTGCAGAATGTTTTTCTGAAATGATCCAGTTTCTAAAGGTTTTGCTCCAGAAAGACTTGAATGAAAAAAAACTAGTCCCGTCCAGAAAGTAAATAGGACCCCTGTTAACATAATGCCGGTAGACCTAGACGAAAATGAGCATAAGCGAAACATATTTTTCCCCGCCACCCTTTCAGGTAACGGAACATAATGAAACCTGCTCCATTAATCAATGGATTCACAAGTTAACTTTTTTTTCTTTAGAACACAGCTTAGAATGGGAATCCCATCCACATCGCGCTCAGTCACTTTCCAGCTTTGAGGTTCACCTAGGGCTTCCAAGGTAAGAAATCCAAACTTTTCCACCAAAATATTTTTTTGAATCACCCTTTTATGAATGCGATCCCCTTCTTTGAATATTCCGGAAACAGTAACTAGCTCCGTTCCTCCATTCCCTGATGTCATTTGAATGGGCCCTCCTCCTACAAAATTCATCACACTAAAGAAATGGACATGACCAGCCATCAGAAGCTGCAATGACGAAAAAAGCGAGGTCTTTTCTACTGCGGCAAGAAGAGTCTGACTATAAATTTGAGACTTCCCCGTTTCCAGGTGCTGGCCCGCCCAAACGGGCTTGTGCGTCAAAAGCCAATCAACCTGAGGTACCGATTTCTCAATTTGTTTTAACAGATTTTCAATCATTTTTACTTGTGGCTCTGAAACTTCCCTATCAATAGCCGAGGAACTATCTAGAATCGCCATTTTTAGAGAGCCTAGCTGAACAAAGTAGGAAGGAGTGTCATCCCTGCAGGTACTGGAAAAAGCAGAGGGATCTAAGGCCCGAAACCACCCATCCGCTGCCCGACTACAAGATTCATGATTACCTCGCACAAAAATCCACGGAGCAGCATTTAACAAAACTCTTGCAGGATCAAAGAAGTCGGCTTTCCAAACTTCCCAACCATTACCCCAAGGTGAATCCTTACATCCCTTGTTTCCTTGAGGGCAAGCCGACTCTCGATAAAGATAGTCTCCCAAATGAATCACTAAATCTGGATTCCATTGACTTGCCACGTGAGCCATCTTCGCGAATGGCCAGGTCTCCGCCTTTGAGCAATCTTGGATGGCCTCAATCTTACCTGGAATTATCCTAATTCTGCATCCAGTATCACCAAAAACCACAATTTTTTTTGGCTCGGTATTCAGTAACTTGAGTGAACGACCTAAAAGTTCGGCACTCTGAACACCCGCTGGGAGAACTGCCTCGCACACCCGTGGAAACCCTCCGTTTGGTTCAGTTCGCGTTTTCATAGAAAGGGTTTGTTTTTTTAGCTGAATCGATGGACACGTTGGAGAAAAAGTTAAGGCCCTCGCTATCAGTTGAGACTGAGGGCCAAATTCTGTCCACGCTTGAACATCATTTGCTGGCTCAATTTCAGAAAACGACGCAGGACTTGAACAACCAGCAATTCCAAGAATAAGAAACAAAAATAGGTACTCAATTTTCATCACGATCCTATACCACACACAGGTGACCATTTGACACCAGCTCCTGGGGCCGCATTGGGCAAACTGATAAAAATAAGACACGGTTTTCTATTTAACTAAATAACGGTCCTTGGCGCTTTTTAGCATAAAAGCCACCAATTACACGACATCCCGTTCAGCTGGCAGGAAGCTTGCTTATTCTACCGCAGCTCTAATGGATATAGACCTAAAGATATCCATTTAACGGGGTTCATGTTCGGGCAAGGGGAATGGGGAAACATGAAAGTGAAAAAACTGGGGGACACTTTTATCCTTAGATTCTTAACAGAATTACGCCACTTAATAAGGATCCCCACTTTAGTCGTCACTGGAGCCTTTGTTGGCACAGTTTCAATACAATGCGCTTTCTCAGACACAACTACTACCAGCGATGCAAATAAAAGCAGCGTCTCTACAAAAAATGAGACCCCTGTCGTTCAAAAAATAACGGAAAAACTTGGCTTAACCTATTGGGGAGTGTTCAATGGGGGATCTCTCCAAAATCCCTTGAGCACCTATCAACCACTTCCGGATGGGTCTCTAGATAATTCCAGCCCTCAAGGCTTTGAAAATGTAATAACAGCAGGATATCGGCATGACAAAAACACTTTTATAGGAGCAGTGGGGCATTTTTACTACTTTCCTTCTCAAACTCCAGTTGGGCAAAACCAGAATTTTCAGCTCTTAGATCCGGCCCTAGCTTTCTTTAAAAATAACATAATAGATTCAAAAGAATTCAGCCTAAGTGTAAGACTTTACACTTTCCTCCCACTTTCCTCTTTTGACTACCTTCTATCTAAAAACTTGGCAGGGGCAGTTTCTCCAACCGCCATCTTAAACTATCAAGTTCCAAACTCCCAGCTTTCCGTCGGTTTGTTTACCTACATTCGCGGATATATTCCAACAAGCAATACCCCCGACGACGCAAGAGCCTATAGGATTATTTGTGCTCCCATGGCAAATTACCAACTCACAAACACCTTATCAGCTACCCTCTGGATCGACCTGGTTCAATCAACTCACTACCGTAATTCACAAGGCTATTTATCATTTGACAATCTCCCAGTCGACATTGAGCCAGGCTTAAGCTGGAACATAACACCCAACATTAGTATCAATCCTATCTTGAATATCTATCCATCCAACCCATCCCTAGCTGCAACATCATTTAAAACTTATATAAATGCTAAAGCATTTTAGTCTTTGAATTTTTTTCTTCAATCCACCTAGAAAAATACTTGGTACTCTGATGTTGATGGTGCCAAAGAAGAGACCCAACAAAATTTTTCTTTCTCATAGCCAAGCCATTTTCTTTTAAAAAAAACCAATTTCGAACTAAATTTATTGCGTTCTCTCGTTTATTGTAAAGCGTGCGAATAATTTTAAGACCGTTTTCTTGCCCTTGTTGCCATTGAGCCTGATCTTGATAAAAAGCAACAGCAAGTTGGGCAAATTCGTAGGCTGTTGCTGCAATGGCTCCTCCCCATGCAAGGCCCTCAGCCATTCCTTCAGCACCCACAACTGTAGTTACAACAGGGGTTCCACTCCACCAACCATCTGCAATTTTCCCCTTAATCCCTGCCCCAAACCTGAGAGGTGCAAGATTAACCCTAGCTTTCCTTAAAACCTGAAATTGATCTTTTACAGGACCTAAAACATGAAAACCCATATTTGGATCCGAAAGATTCATTATCTCCTTAGGAGGATATGCACCATAGATATGAACTCGAACTTCAGGTAATGCCTTACGAATCAGCGGCCAAATTTCAGACTTAAGCCACCGGATTCCATCGGCGTTAGGCGGATGCCTAAAATTCCCCAACACAACAAAATGCTCCCGCTCATGGAATTCTGGAACTTCATCTGGTTCTGGGTAATGAAACCGTGAAAGATAAATAAGATCCTTTGGAATCTGAAAACGATCTTGAAGAAGGCGGGACTCAAAATCAGATAAAACTAAAGTCTGATCGCATCGATAAATAGAAGCAACTTCACGCAAAGCAGTTTCTGTCCTCAGCTCAAATTCACAAAAGGCAATCTCAGCTAGGCTTTTTCCCTCTTTGAGAGCATGCTCTCTAGCTCGACGCAAAAAATGAAGATCCTGAGTGTCCAGAACCCGAATGCTATCCGGAGAAGATTCAAAAACCCTCCAACCAAATTGCTCTTCTGTAATAAAGCGATCAAAGACCACAAGGTCAGGCTTCAACCCACTTACCCATCGATCAAAATCCGAGTGGTTGACCTGAATAGAAACAACCTCAACTCCAGCTCTCTCCAATTCATCTGAGAAAATATTACGTTGGGCAGCGCAAGCATAAGTCAATTTCCAGCCTGCGCCTACAATGGCCTCCACAAGGTTCCAATCTCTAAGTCCAGCCGCAGAAGAAGTCCGTTCAGGCCAAACATAACCAATCAAAAGTACATTTAGTGATTTTACTAAACCGGTAGTTTCCATAAAATTAAAGATTTTGAAAACCAACGAGTTCAAGATGAAGCAAGGAAAGACTTCGACAACGCTCCAGATGAATCCTAAAGTGAATTACCCAGTCATTGTTATCATTCGGATCAATTAAAATTTGTTGAACGTTCCAGTAGCCTTCTTCTAAATCCGTTTTTATCAGCGTGTTTTTTGGACTCCTTGCTTTTTGATCAATACAGATCCTTGAATGGTTGGTGGCATAATAGTCCTCAAAAGTTTCTTCAAGCTTTTCAATTCCCCACGACCCCCTCTCAACCAGGGAAAGAGCAGTTTCATAGTCTTTCGCAGCAAGGGCTCTCACAAACTGAAAGACTTCATTTCGAATCAAAATGGTTACTGCCTTAACATTCCTAAAAATATCACTACCAAATAAATTTTGATTCAAAGTATTTTTAGGTATTGTCTCACCACAATCTCCAGGCAGTTCACGAGACACCCAATTTGGATCTCGCATTTTCTCCCATTCATCCAAAAGACTCGAATCAATTTGTTTGATCATAGTTCGCAAGTAAACAATAATACTTTGAACCTCATCAGTCTTTGCAGAGTCAGGAACAGTTTGAACTAAAACTTTATAAACGTCTGATAGATAGCGAAGGAGAATTCCTTCTATGCGCTGAAGCCCATAGTCCCGAATATATTCGGGGAACGACTGAAATGTTTCAAACATCTCTCGAGCAATAGCTTTTGGTCTGATATTCTCTTGCCCAATCCAAGGGTGTTTTGCTGAAAATTCATTAAACGTTGAATAAATGAAATCCCGATTTGGTTTTGGATACTCTAGTTTTTCAAGTTCTTCGATCCTTTCATCATATTCAACTCCCGCCATCTTCATCTCGTCCATTTTTTCCGTCTTCACCCGATCTAATTGCTTTCTTAAAATAAGATCTGGATTTTCAAGAATAGATTCCACTAAAGTTAATAAATCAAGTGCATATTCAAGACTATCAGGATCAAGAAGCTGAATTGTATCCAACAGATACAGAGCCAAATCATGATTAAGAGAAAAGTCCTCTTGAAGATCAACATTTACTCGAAGCGGATTGAGTTCAATAATTTTTCGATTGACTAAAGACCGAAATAACTCAAACCCCAGCTTTCTTTGTTTCTTTTTTGAAGCCTCTGATTCGTGGCAGTTTCGAATCATCTTTTGCAGAGCCCTACATCCATCTTCATGCGTCCGCCCTAAAACCTGTAAGAGCATAGAATGGGACACTTGAAATCGAGAAATAAGGGACTCCGGCTTTCCATTGACCAACTTGAAAAAAATCTCCTGATTCCATGGTACATAACCTTTCTCAGGCGGTTTTCTTTTAACAAGTTTTCTGATTTTCTTAACATCCCCGCATGCTTTTTGCTCCATCCTTATATTTTCAACCACGTGCTCCGGAGCCTGAGCAATAACATAGCCATGATCATCAAAACCTTTTCTTCCTGCCCGACCACTGATCTGATGGAAATCGCGAACACTTAAAATGCTAGTTTTTTCGCCATTAAATTTACACAGCTTTGTAAAAATAACTGTTCGAATAGGAACATTGACACCAACCCCTAGGGTGTCCGTACCACAGATTATTTTCAGCAAACCCTTCTGTGCAAGTCGTTCAACAAGAATTCGATATTTTGGAAGCAATCCAGCATGATGAATCCCAATACCGTGTTTAAGTAATTTTTGAATCTCTTTTCCATAAGGACTAGAAAACCTTGTACTTTCCAAAGACTGAGCTATAATTTTTTTTTCTTCTTTGGTACAAAAATCAATACTCAGGAAGTTCTGAGCCTCCTCAGCACATTCTCTTTGTGTGAAATGAACCAAATAAACAGGCCATCGACTAAAAGAAATAAGTTTTTGAACTGTTTCATGAATCGGAATTTCACTATACTCAAACGTCAAGGGAACTGGCCTAACTGAGGATCTAATCACGACCGTTTCTCTGTGATTCAGTTGGGTCAGAGAAGTCTCAAAAAACTCCGCATCCCCCAGCGTGGCAGACATGAGAAGGAATCGAGACTGAGGCAAACTCAACAAAGGAATCTGCCAAGCCATCCCCCTTTCTCGATCGGAATAGTAATGAAACTCATCCATAATCACGTCATGAACCTTAGCTTGACTCCCCATTCGCAACGCATCGTTTGCCAGAATTTCCGCAGTACAACAAATAATGGGAGCTTCTGCATTCACAGTCGCATCTCCTGTGATCATACCCACATGGTCAGGACCAAACTCACGACAAAGAGCTAAAAACTTTTCATTCACTAGAGCCTTAATAGGGCAAGTGTAAATTGAGCGATTACCAAGCGAAATGGATTGAAAATGCAAAGCCGTTGCAACCAGTGACTTCCCTGAACCAGTAGGTGTATTGAGAATAACATTCTTTCCAGAATATAATTCGAGAATCGCCTCTTCCTGAGCAGGATAGAGTTCAATATGATTCACACTGACATAATCAAGAAATCGATCCAATACGGACTCTGTGTCAGAAACTAACTGAGGTATACGATCAAATAATGGCCAGCTCACTTTTTGCTAGGCTCCTATTTAAATAACTCTTTTACCTTAGGTAAGGTGTCTCCAGTTGCTAGGACCAAAAGGGTGTCATTCTTTTCAATCCGAGTACTACCGCTGGGCACAACTGCAGCACCACTCTTATGAATCAAAATAATCAAAGCCCCTTCAGGCAACCTCAAATCCACTAGAGTTTTACCAATAGCACTTGAAGTAGAAGAAATTTTTATTTTAGTCATTTTACTTTCAATCGAATATTGAATCTCATCTTTCTTGGGTGGTTTGGAGGACTCCTCTACCTTAAACCAACGAGCTACTAGCGGAATGGTTGTTCCCTGAAGCAATACCGAAATAAGAACAATGAAAAATACCAAATTAAAAATCATTTGGGCTTTTTCAATATGCGCAATTAATGGATAAGTTGCCAGAATAATAGGGACAGCACCACGCAACCCTACCCAGGAAATGACCATTTTTTCTCGAAATCCAAAATATTTTGATCTTGCAAGAGAAAGGTGAACACTCAATGGCCTAGAAATAAAAACAAGAAATAAAGACAGAAGCACCCCTGATAAAGCAACTGACCCTAACTGTCTTGGAAAAACAAGCAAACCTAAGGCTAGAAACATCACAATTTGCATGAGCCATGCAATTCCATCATGAAACAGAAGTACACTCTTCTTTCTTAAAAAACTCCCGTTCCCTAGTGAAATCCCAGCCAAATAGACTGCAAGAAATCCATTTCCTCCCACTGTTTCAGTAATTCCATAAGTCAAAAATACAAGTGATATAGTCAATACAGGATAAAGACCTTCAAATTCCAACTTCAGTCGATTGATAATACCAATACTGACTTTTCCAGCACCAAAACCAATCAACACCCCCAAAATCATTTCCTGAAAAAACATGGGAATGAGTGCCCCAGGGGAACTTTTAGGAGCCATCATGAGACGTAGGATCCCAACAGTCAAGAAAACCGCCATTGGGTCATTACTACCTGATTCAAATTCTAAAAGAGGTTTAATTTGACCTTTCAAATTCAGATTTCTTCCTCTTAAAACTGTAAAAACAGCAGCCGCATCCGTTGAGGAAACCGTTGCTCCTAACAACAAACCTTCCATAAATGAGAAACCTAAAAACGTTGAAGCAAACCACCCCACCAAAGAAGTATTAATTAATACTCCCAGCGTAGATAAAGCGAGACCACTCCACGCTATGGGACGAATGGTAGTCCATACTGTATCCAGGCCCCCTGCAAAAAGAATGAAAATCAGAGAAAGAACACCTAATGTTTGCGCAAGCTCAGCATCATTAAAATAAAGTCCGCCTGGCCCATCCGAGCCAGCTGCCATTCCTACTCCCAAAAAGACGAGCAAAGAAGGTACTCCAAAACGCCCTGCCGCCTTGCTTGCAATCACACTAAAGAGCAGAAGAATCGATGCCCCAATCAGTATTTTTTCAATTGAATCTGTTGCTAAAAGATGGGTCAATTTTCACCTGATGCGAAAAGCAATTTTTCTGCTTCTTCTGGAGGCATCTGCCCCTTTGAGACTGCACGTAAAATAGTTCGCCTTGCTTGAAGCAAATCCATATCCACTTTCTTCACAGGATCTTGAACTGATTCTTCCATTAATTCTTCTACCGATGGCTGAACCTGAACCGGCGCAACAGCTCCTTGCCGAGAAATCAAAGTCATCAATTTTTGCCGAAACTCCGGAGGAAGATTTTTTTCAAATTCTTCCATGTCCTTGCGAACATCAAAACCTGCCACCATGTTATGCATTAAAGCCTGCATTCGACTTAGCTGCTGAGGGGAAAGCCCACCCAGTAGTTGTGACATTTCCATGAGTAATTCAGGGTCCATCTGACTGGCATCAAATTGAAAGGGTGAAGGATAATTCATAGCACCCTTGTTTATGGATCATCTAGCCAAAAAAGTCCAGTGTTTCCAGAGTATTTCAATGATTGACCGTTCGCAAAAACTATGCAAATGTCCCGAAAAAAAAGGGAGAGAGTCGAATGGTTAGAATGTCTGTTTTCTACCAAGGAGAAAAACACTGCAAACTCGTCCACGAGCCTTCTGGATCCAGCATCCAGACCGACGCTCCAAAAGACAACCAGGGAAAAGGCGAAAAATTTTCTCCTACCGATCTTTTGGGTGCTTCACTGGGAGGCTGTCTTTTAACGATTATGGCCATAATTGCGGAGCGAGATGGCGTTTCCTTAGTCGGAAGTCATGCTGAAGTGGAAAAAGAAATGGTTCAACAGCCTCGCAGAAGAATCGGTTCTTTACGAACCAAGGTATACCTTCCCGCAAAGATCCCTTTGGAATATCGCAAGAAGCTTGAAACTGCTGCGCACCAATGTCCCGTTCGCGAAAGCTTGCATCCTGAAATAGATACTTCAATAACTTTTATTTACTCTCTTACCTAAAATGAAACCATTCTCCTTTTTTAAAGACCCGGAAAAAGTCGGTAAAGTTACTCTTATTTTTCTTTTAGCTGTGATTGCTTGGGGCGCTTTTGTTCGTGCCTCAGGTAGCGGTGCGGGATGCGGAAGCCATTGGCCACTTTGCAATGGACAGGTCCTCCCTACTTCATCAAGTACAAAAACTTGGATTGAATTTACTCATCGGGCTACTTCTGGCCTCAGCTTGGCACTTTGTGTATTTTTGTTTTGGAGTGTTTTCCGACGATTTCCTAAAAACAGCTTTTCGAGAAAGGGAGCCACAGCGACTCTTATTTTTATCATTTTAGAGGCGCTACTTGGGGCAGGACTAGTCCTATTAGAATTAGTTGCTGAAAATAAATCCCTTTTGAGAACTGTTTCTCTCGGCGTCCATTTGCTCAACACCTTCTTTTTATTGGCAGCTATTACCCTAACCACGGATTGGGCGAGCAAAGAGACCAAGAAGCTTTTGGAGTTTCGCCCTGCTCACTCTCATTTTGGCCTAGCGTTTTCATCTTTCATGGCTGTAGTTGGGGTCTTAATTTTGGGAGCAAGTGGAGCCATGACTGCACTAGGAGATACCCTTTTTCCATCCTCCACAGTTGCGGATGGACTTGCTCAGGATTTATCACCCACAAGCCATTTTCTCATTCAGCTTCGTGTATTTCATCCTGGACTAGCTCTTATCATTACTCTTTATTTATTACTATTTGCTCTTGGTTTAAACAAAAGATTGAGCCATGAAATTCCAGGGATTTTTTACTTAACTACCCTATTGGCTGGTTTTCAACTTGCTCAACTTTTGCTTGGGGTGATGAATATTCTTTTATTGGCCCCCACAGTAATTCAGTTAGCCCACCTTATGTTAGCAGATGGTATTTGGATTCTCCTGGTCCTCACGCTTTCCTCAGTCTGGATACTACCCAAGAGTCGTATGAAATCGCTTAAAGCTTAAAAAAACTACCACCACTGCCATCGTGCCTAAAACGCTAATATGGGTCAGAACATACTCAGTACCTCCTCCCTTAAGCATAATATTTCTGAGCAACCCCATATAGTGAGACAAGGGATCCAGATAAGCAACCCACCGAAGCACCGGAGGCATGTTCTCTAGTGGAAACATCATTCCAGAAAACATGATCATCGGGAACATAAACAAAAACCCAGCTAGTGTCGCTTGTTGCTGATTTTTACAATAAGTGGAAATCAGTGTACCCATCGCTACTGCTGTACAGACGAATGTTAATGCCGACGCCAGTAACACTAATAAATTTCCGCGCATGGGCACACCAAAAGCAAACACAGCAACCATGAGAATCAAAGGAAAATTCGACATTCCCAAAACAACATAGGGGATGGTCTTACCATATATGACCTCTACAGAAGAGATAGGAGCGGATATGAGCATCTCGAAAGTCCCCAGTTCTTTTTCACGAACTATGGCGAGATTCGTCAGAATCATGGTTGTAATAATCATCAGCATTGCCATAGTCCCCGGCACCATGAAAACCGAGGTATCAAGATCAGGATTGAAAAGTACTCTCTGATCAAACTGTATGGGAGGATTGGGAAGAGAAATTTTTAGATCATCTAAAACCGTTTGAGAAACGATAGAATTCAGGTATCCCTCAACCGATTGGGCTTGGGTCACATTTGTCGCATTTACTAGAACCTGCAAAGGAGCACCCTTGCGAGCTAAGGCTTTGGTAAAACCCCCTGGAGGTGCCACCAGTACCGCATCAGCAACTCCTGATTCAATCAATCGGTAAGGATCCGAATCCTGAGCTTGAACGGGCAAGAACCATTTGCTAACAGTCGCTCGTTCATAAATGTGGCTCATCACCCAATCATTGGAATCAAAATGAGCTGCCAGTCGAATATTTTTTACCTCGTTTGAAAGCGCTATTCCAAAAAGTGTCAATTGAACACAGGGCATTACAAAAAGTAAAACCCTCATCCTGGGATCGCGAAGCGTCTGAATCAGCTCCTTTTTAATAAACCCGATTAGAGTCTGATTCATTTTTCCAAATCCTTCTTAAAGATACGAGTGCTCAACGTCATCATCAAGAGACAGGTAGCAATGAGTGCTAAAAATGGAATGCCTAAATCTACCATGCGGGACCCTTTTAAAAAAGTATCTCTAGAAATCTGCATAAACCACCGCGCAGGAAAAATCATAGTAAACTTCTGAAAGAAAATCGGCATACTCTCGATAGGAAATACAAATCCAGATAAAAGCTGCGAAGGTAACATTCCTGACATCATCGCGATTTGCATTGCAACTTGCTGATTTCGGGTCACCACTGAGATCAGAAGCCCTTGAGACAAATAGGTCATCAAAAAGATAAGACTTCCCAAACCATAGACTACCAAACTCCCAACAAAGGGAACGCCAAAGACAGCTCGAGCAATAATATAAACGAACACCATTGCTGTAATACCCAACACACCGTAGGGTGCAAGCTTACCAATAATAATCTCCAATGGCTCAACGGGTGTCGTTAAGAGAAGTTCCATAGATCCATTTTCCCATTCACGAGCCACAGTGAGCGCAGTGAGCAAGATCGAAAGCATCGACATAATAATGACGTTTAAGCCAGGAATCACAAACCATTTACTGTTGAGCTCTGGATTAAAGAGAAAACGGGTTCTCAATTCAAAGGGAGATGTTGGGTTGAATGCTGCTATACGGTCATTGCTAATGCTCTGAATTTTTCCTAAATACCCTAAAACAGGAGCAACCGTTGAACTATCTGACCCATCCAGGAGACATTGAACTTGAGACCCCCGATCCGAAGTCAAATCTTTTTCAAAATTCGGAGGAATAATAACGGATGCCCTTGCTGTTTCGGTGGTAAGATTAACCAGAGCTTCATTCGGCGAAACAACGCGATGAATCTTAAAGTATCCTGAACTTTGAAAAGTATCCATTAGTCTTCTGGAAGCAGATGTTTGGTCGCTGTCACTGATAGCCAAGTCAATATTTTTGACATTGAACTCGATAGCAGATCCAAACATCACGACCATAAAAACAGGGAGACCCAGTGCAGTCGCCAAGGTAAATGGATCCCTTAAAATATGAAACACCTCCTTTCGACCAATCGCAATCGCTCTGCGCCAAGAAAACTTCATTTTCGTTCCTCTACTCTTTTTATAAATACGTCCTCAAGAGATGGGGAAATCACCTTGATATAAAAATCTTTTTCAAATTGAGACTTGATCAATTCCCATGCCTTTTCATCTGCAATCGATGCATGAAACCTCAACCCATAGGGCTCAAAAAAGGAAAAACAAGGATTACTCCCTAGCTTCATAACTTCATCAAAGGAAAGCGACCCCTTAGGATTAAACTCAAACATGAGTTTTGGAAAAGTACTCGACTTAAGCGCTAGAGGGGTGTCCAGCCCAATGATCTTCCCTTCTCGCATGAGGGCAATTCGGTGACATTGCTCCACCTCATCCATATAATGACTAGTAACAAATACTGTCTTATTTTGGCCTGCAAGCTTTCGAATGAGTGCCCAAAATCGAGACCGAGCAACAGGAGAAACACCAGCCGTTGGCTCGTCCAAAAAAACTAACTCTGGATCATGGAGCATGGATGCCACCAGAGATATTTGTTGTTTAGTCCCCCCAGGCAAATCACGCACTAAGGTTTTCATATCTCGATCAAATGAAACAAATTCAAAGAGTTCACTGCGCCGTTTAATGTAAACTTCTTTCTTAATTTTTCGAAGCGCTGCTGCAAACTCTAGGTTCTCCTCGACTGTCAAGTCATTGTATAAAGTGAACTTCTGAGACATGTAGCCAACTTTTGCTTTAATGGCTTGCTCTCCCTGCTCCAAACCAACTCCTGCCACACTGATTTTTCCCTGTGTTGGAATCAGTAATCCGCATAAAACTCGAATAGTCGTAGTTTTTCCAGCTCCATTTGCGCCTAAAAATCCAAAAATTTCTCCTCGAGACACACTAAAACAAATATCATTTACAGCATAAAAATCGCCAAATCGAACCGATAAATTCTGAACTTCCACTGCTAACTCAGCTTGACTCATCGGCTCCTCGTTGCAAAAAAAACTGATCGAAGCTTTCGACTTTTTCAGACTCTAAGAGTTCTCTGGGATTTCCTTCTTCAATAATTTTCCCTTTTTCAATTAAGTGTACCTCCCCACATCGTTCAGCTTCATCCATGTAGGCTGTCGTCAAAATAATGAGAATCTTTTGATCCGAAAGACGATAGAGTAGCTCCCAGAATTCACGCCGACTAATAGGATCAACTCCGTTCGTAGGCTCATCTAATAAAATTACCTGGGGAGATCGCAAGAGGGCACACATAAGACCCAGTTTTTTGTACATTCCACCTGAGAGTTTTCCTGCAGGACGCGTTACAAACTCCTTGAGCCGGGTAATATGCAAAAGCTCCTCACGCTTTTTCGTATAATCTAAATCACGGATTCCATAAAGCTCCTTAAAGAAGTAAAGGTGCTCATCTATGGATAGATCGGGGTAAAGACTTTGCTGCTGAGGCATATAGGCTATGGATGACCTCACTGCCTCAAATGAAACTTCATTTGCATTCATCCAGTAACGTACGTTGCCCTCATTCGGCTTCAAAAGTCCAAGAATAATTCGAATGAGAGTAGTCTTTCCAGCACCCTCAGGTCCAATCACCCCATGCATAGGTCCCGGCTTAAAATTGACCGTGACCCCCTTAAGAGCTTCGGTAGAGCCAAATGCCTTTTTCACATTTTCAACTTCAATTGAAATAAATGACATTATTCCTTCGGAAATTGAATTTCGATAGTCATTCCTGGCTTAAGAATTTCGGCATCATTACTTCCCAGGAAACTTACTTTTACCCCAAATACCAATCGTGTGCGTTCGGCCCGAGTCTGAACATTCTTTGGGGTAAACTCTGCTTCTTCGTTGATCTTCAAGACCCTTCCCTCAAATACTTTTCCACCCAATTCAGGCAGTGCCCCTATTAGCCTCATCCCTGGTTTAAGTTTCGAAACTTCTGGTTGAGGTACATAAATGGTAGCCCAAATGTCTTTAATATTAGCCAGAGTAAGCAATTTAGTCCCTGGGTTCACCCATTCCCCGGGCTCATGATAGCGATTCAACACCGTAGCAGCAATCGGTGATTTGATCGAGCACCAGCTTTTCCTAACATCAATATCTTGTTTGCGATTTTTCATTTGATCAAAAATCTCTTGGGACACACTCCCTGACTGATAAAGTCTTCTGTTTCGCTCAAAATTTTTATCTGCAAGTTCAGAAGCAACCTTAATATCATCGCAAGTAAGCAAAACAAGCATTTGATCATGACTGACATGCTCCCCTTCAATGACTTTAACTGCTTCAAGAGTTGAAGGGAGTTGGGCTGAAAGATCAACTTTGGTAGCCTCCAAAGTTCCAGCATATTTGAACTCTGATTTATCAAGATAGAACTTAAACCCTGCACATAGAATAACGATAACTCCGATTAAAATAGCAGCTTTAGGCGGTCTTTTCTCCATCTTTTTATTTACTCTATCATTCACTGGGGATTTCCTTTCCCGAAATTGCTTTCAATTGCATTATTTGGGTTAAAATTTGTGCATCAATCCGAGCTGCATTCACCTTTGCCTCTAACGACTGAAGATTTGCATTTTGAACATCAATGAGGTTCACCTTTCCTGTTTTATAGGAATCATAATAAAGTTTGGCAATCTCCTCGCTCTGACTGAGATCACTTTCCGCAAGCTTGCGCCTCTCGAACAAGCTTTCTAGGAGTTCATTGGATTTCTCAAAATTCGTTTTCAGGTCGATTCTCAGTTGATTCAATCTCTCTTCAGCTGAAACAACTTGAGCACGAAAAGCTGCAGTTTGCCTCCATGTTGGATCGCCCAAATAAAGAGGCATCGAAACAGAGGCACCTAACGACTCTTGCCAGTACTGAAGTGGACTAGCACCTACTGCTGTAGGCATATTTGGCTGATTATAAGTCACAGCTCCTGTAAGCTGCACTGCAGGCCAAAGCTTCCCTTCTTGAGAAGACGCTTGATAACGAAGCGATTCAACCTCAAAAAATCTCCCGCGAATTTGAGGCTGATTTTCGTCAGGTTCCATAATTTTTAAATCCCTCTCAGCTTTCAACAAATCCTGAAAAGAATCTAATTTAAGAATTAGTTTTACTCCCTCCATTTGAGCTGGACCCGGATGCGACATTCCTTCTGGACTAATATCACCTATCATCGCAAGGAGATCTTTGAAATAAACAGAAAGCTCAGCCTGCCGCTGCTGAAATTGCATTTGGTAGTTCAGTACACTTCGTTTTGCAACAACGAGATCAAGGTTCGCAGCCGCTCCTTCTACAAACCGATTTTTAACATCTTTGTACTGAGCACTGGCTAATGCCAGCGAGTCGCTAATCAGACTCAACTCCTCCACTGCTAACTCCACCTGCAAATAGGAGAGCCGAGTAGAAAGTAAAAGCTGAAGATGACTGCTTTTAAGGTCTTCCTTTCTCGCCTCTGTCAGCTTGGAAGCTCCCCTATAAGCATTGAGGCTCGACCCTGTATCCCATAAAGTGTAGGTCAATGTGGGTCCTACTGTGAAAACGTTATTGAGACCAAAAGGAACTGCCATTTGAGGCGTAAACTGGACCTGAGGAATTTGAGCATAATATTGATAATTCCCCTGAAAAGTCAATTTTGGAAGCAAGAAGGCGAATTGCGAACTAGCCTGATTGACTGCAGCATCATGATCCGCCCCTGCGGATTTCAATTTATGAGAAGTCTTGACAGCACGCTCCTCTGCGCTCTTTAAAGAAAGCTCGAAAGCCGGCGTATTTGCAAATCCATTAGTAACTAGCAGAAAAGTAGGCCCAAATACGAAGAGTTTCTTCCATGCAACAAACATATTTATTGGCATAAATTAATATTAGCAATAGCACACCCTTGGCATAATTTCATAAAGTATGATCAGTATTGAAATCACAGATAAACCCTGATAAGAATTTGAACGAGTTAAGTCAAGTATTAGAATTTATGGATACAGTGAGAATTAAAACTGAGATTGCAGCCGGAGTCACCACTTTTTTTACAATGGCTTATATTGTTATTGTGAATCCCTCTGTGCTTTCATCGAGCGGAACGGGCATGCCTTTTTCCGGTGTCCTGACAGCTACCGTCACATTGGCGTTTCTCATGACTTTCCTGATGGGAATTTATGCCAAGCTACCTTTTGCAGTAGCTCCTGGAATGGGAATGAATGCTTTTTTTACTTATACCATACTCATAAGAAACCATGTTCCCTGGACTATAGCTTTGGGGATTGTGTTTTGGTCCGGCGTTCTTTTCCTTATTTGTTCGCTCACTCCCGTTCGATCCAGAATTGCAGATGCTATCCCTAGTAACTTAAGAATAGCTGCAGCTACTGGCATTGGCATATTCCTTACCTTTATTGGACTTAAAAATTCTGGGATTATCGTTTCAGATCCTCTCACATTTGTAAAAATGGGATCGCTCAATCGTAATTCGATTTTTGTCATTCTTGGTTTTTCCTTTATGATTTGGCTGCTTCGCAAAAAAAACCCTTTTGCCCTTTTAGGAGGGATCATTCTTGTCACAACCTTAGGCATCCTTGACGGCCAAGTGAAATTTCCTAAGGTTTTTTTTAGCAAACCGGACTTTGAGTCCGCGTTTCTCAAGTTGGATGTCGTTAATTCCTTGAAGCTTGCGTTTGTCCCTTCCATGGTCGCAATTTTTTTTACTGATCTATTCGATTCTGTTTCAGCATTTATGGGATGCTCGCAGGCATTGGGTCTCAAGAACTCGAGTCAAAAACCCAAGAACCTTCGCGAGGGACTCATAGTGGACGCATGGGCCACCCTGTGCGCTGGACTATTGGGTACAAGTGCCGGAACCACATTTATCGAGAGTGCTGCAGGAATTGAGGTCGGTGGACGCACAGGACTAACATCAGTGGTCACGGCACTTTGCTTTATTCCTTGTCTTTTTGTCGCTCCCTTAGCAGGAATGGTTCCTGCTTTTGCTACGGCTCCTGTACTGATTTTGGTGGGAGCACTCATGTTTCGTGGAGTAGGAGAATTAAAACTTCAGAATTTTGAGGATTTCATCCCGGCATTTTTAACTACAGTTCTAATACCCCTTACTTTTTCAATCACACAAGGTATTCTTTGGGGTCTTATCTCTCATGTGGCACTCTATCTAGCAGTAGGAAGAAAAAAGGAGATTTCTCCTATGCTTTTTGCTCTAGCAAGTATCTCTGCATTTCTACTTGTAATTGAAAATTCATCTCAATAAAACGTTTAAGATGTTGACATAAATGAGACTCTTGAGCTACCGAAAGGAAGATTTTTCTATGGTGTAGTCCCGGGGGGGAATATGTGGAGACTCACTTTTCTAAAAAACAGTGAAGTTTTTATAGGTTTGTTATTATTTTTCATTTTCACATCCGTATTGTCAGTAGGTTGTGGACGGCAGAAAAATGGCTATTATGAAGGCTATTTGGAGGTTAATAAGGAATTTACTCATTCACCTCAGAAAACCGGACTCAAGGGTTTTAAAGGTTCTAAATGGGTTGGAGTTGAAATTCAAAGACTAGACTGGAAAGGAACCATCCGGATTTTTGATCCAAAAACAGATGAAAATGTCATGGAATCGATACTTCTCGATGAAAGTTTTTCTGTCACTCACAACCCAAAGGATGTCATGAAAATTGATGTTTCAATGCCTAGCCTAAGAACTGAGTTTAGACTGAGCCATAAATCAGATTGTTTTGAAGGAAACTCAAAAAACAGCCTTTACTACGCAACAGCCTGCCTTAACCAAAATGAGGTAATTAATATTGATATCTCCGAAAATAGCAAAACCATCTTTCATTTATCAGCTGCACCTTTCTCTAAACCCAAACTTGGCCGAAAACGGGAAGGCCCCCTCACTCTCAAGCAGGCTATCAATATCGCTTTGCACACGAGTCCCGCATCCGCCATAGAACTTGAGCACAAGTTTCAGGCTAAAATGCTTGCCCTGTCCGCTGCTTTTAACCTGACAACACGCCTCAATCTCCCTACTGCAATCAACATTGGATTCGCTCCCATCAGTCCCCTTTCCTACATTCAAGCCATTGGGACCTTGGCCCCATTTTTATCTATGACCAGTTGGCTCAATGCTTTTCAAGCCAGTCTTCGCAGCAAGGTTGCAGACATCTCCTATCGAATCGCCCAAGCAGATTTAGCAACTCAGGTAGAGGGCCTGGTCTACGTGTATAAACGGGATGTGACATTAAATCATGCTTATCAAAAGTTTCTCTTAAGAGCAGAGAGTCTCTTAGAGAAAGTGCTCCTGATGGAAAAACAGGGACAAATAGATGGAGTGGAATACATAAAGAAAAACACTTATAAAGTAATCCTTGAGTTAATCAGCAACATTAAGGATCTACAAATCAGTAGCTCATTACCAGCTGATAAAAGTGCCATTGCCCAGGCATTAGGCATTCATGATATTGAATTGATCAGAAATATTCAGATCGTCCACGAAGAACTTCCTATTGAACTCGCATTTGACAATAACGGAAAACCCATAAAACTAAATAAAAACAAAATTGCCGCTGAAGCTGAGCAGAAATCTTTAGAGCATATGGAACGCCTTCAAGCTAAATACGCTGTCGAAGAGGCAAAACAAGCCCAGAAGGGCCGTTTTTTTAAACTTCTTGATCCGGTTGGAGATCTCAACTCTGGATTTGGATTGGGACTTATTTGGGAAGGAAAACTCGATAGATCCAACATTAGAGCCGCTAGGCAGAATCAAATGATGATCCATGACCAAATCAGACGTGGAGCATTTGATATTGTTGAGACGTATAATGATGCACTCGATGGATACAAAGAAGCTTTAAATAACTTTCATATTAACCAGGAAGTCTTAGATGAGCTACTAAATCCGATTGAAAATTTTGAAGTCTCCCATCAAGCGTCGGAATATAAGTTTGACCTAAAGGACCGGTTCGAAGACACTATTTTGGCTTACACAAAAATGATCTCCTATCATTCAGGTTTTAGAATCGCACGTAGTATCTTAAATCGCATGCTTCTCAAAGGATATTACTCAGAGGTAGATAAGATTATTGCAAATATCGAGAATTCAAGCGAACTACCATTGGAACTCAGTTCGCTTGATCCTCCGGCAGACTGCGAAGACGATAAGATCTTGGATAATGTCTTCATCGACGGCGAGGAAGACCAGTACTCTATTTACTCTTTTGCTGCTGATTCTCCAAAAAAAGCATTTGAAAAGTAGTTTATTTTTCTTTATTTCGAGATAATGATAAATGGAATGAATACACTTTTAAGAGGAACAAGCTTATGGACTTTTTCGAGGTAGTAAAAAGCAGGCGTAGCATTAGAAAATATACGCGAAAACCAGTACCTCGCGAAGTGATTGAGAAAGCACTGGACGCTGCCCTATTGGCTCCGAATTCTTCGAATCTTCAAACCTGGCAATTTTATTGGGTGAAATCTGCTGCAAAAAAAAATCAACTTGTAAAGGCCTGCTTAAGTCAATCTGCAGCAAGAACCGCACAGGAGCTCATCGTGTGCGTCGCAAGCCCATCTCTCTGGAAAATCACTCATCTTCAAATGATAAAATATGCTGAGGAAGTCAATGCCCCGGAATTGGTAAGAACTTACTATCAAAAGATTGTTCCGTTGACCTATGGCTATGGCTGGCTTGCTCCCTTGAAGTGGCTCATTGCTAATGTTTTAGGCCTATTCCGCCCCATCACTCGAGGCCCTATATCAAAAAGAGATATACAAGGAATTAGCATTAAATCGGCTGCCCTTGCATGTGAAAATTTCATGTTGGCAATTACAGCCCAAGGATTCGCAACATGCCCTATGGAGGGTTTTGACGAAGTTAGAGTCAAAAAGATAGTAAATCCCCCCTCAGGCTCACGAATTGTCATGGTGCTTTCAGTGGGTGAGACTGAACCAGACAGAGGAACCTGGGGACCTCAGATTCGATTTCAAAAAGACTGGTTTATTAAAGAAATTTAACTTCTTCTTGAGCACTTCTTTGTAAATGAATATTCTTACTTAAATAGAATGAAAAACAAAAATACAAAACTAACTCAGCGCTTCACAAAACAAGAACTATTTGAACTCATTAAGAAGGAAGGAGAAACTTCTAGTCATCACTCTCAATGCACTGAATACTATTTATCCCGATACCAGCAACAAAAACAAAATCCTCTGAAGCTTGGAACTAATTGGGCTGCATGCTTTGCTACCCCTGTTTGGCTCTGGTACCGAAAAATGTACACGCACTATTTTGTTCTGCTAGGCGCATTTCTTACTATCAAGACATTTAACGCATGGTGTTTAATGCGTTATACCAAAATCTTCCCGCTAGCATGCTTTGGACTCATTGCACCTATTTGTTTTCTCACCCAGGGTGATTCACTCTACTTTCGATTCCTCAGAAACAAGGCAAAAAAAGGAACAAAGCATGTTGGCGTGAACTCCCTGTTACTCTCGACGGTACTTTCGCTTTCTGTCCCAATTGGCATCCTAACTGTAGTTTTTTTTATATTTGCATTAACTGATACCTAGGAGAGACGCTTGTTGCATGTAAGATTTTCAATGTAAAACCAATAATATTTATGATATATTCACTGCAGCTAGTAAATGGAATAAATACACTAACATTTTTATGCTGCCATCGCTCAAGCTAAATTTGTAATGGCAGGAGTCAATAGCGGTACAATATAATATGTTTCTAAGAATTTGGTTCCTAAGTTCTAGATTTTTTGCCTTATTTCAGATTGGTGCCTGGCTTGTTTCGATAAATCTTCATGCTCAGTTCGTCCATGTCCTGATGCCCGTTTATAATGGTGAACCGCACCTTTCAAGCTCAATCCAATCTGTTCTCAGCCAGACCTATCATTCAACAAGGTTATTAATCTACAATGATGGCTCGAGAGACAAAAGTGATCAAACTATTGAGGAAAAAAGGAAAGTCTTTCCTGCCAAGATCTTCGTTAACAGTTCAATCACAAATCAGGGTATCTCTTATGCTAGGAAAGTACTAATTCAGCAGTCCCAGTTGTTGGACCCAGAAGCTTTTGTTCTTTGGCTTGATTCTGACGATCACTATACCGACAACAACTTCTTAGAGCAATTAGTTGCTCAAATGGAGGCCTCCCATGCCGAAATATGCCTTTTCAATTTTGAAATTGAATACGAGGATTCCAATCAAATTGCTAATGCTGCAGGGCTCATTAAAGAATACGAAAAAAGTGCTGAAATTCTAAGGGTTATCAGAGAATCTTCTGATCAAGTAGTCAATCCAAAGGATTTCAGAAGACTTTTAGAATTTACCACCTTAGGTTGGACAAAAGGATATAATCAGATTAGTTGGCCAATTCCAGATGACTGCCCCTATGAAGATTTCGTTTACATGGCTGCACTTTTAAATGCAAATAAGATTACTGCACTGGCTCCGGAATATAAACCCATCCGGTATCTAAGACGATCTGCGTCGATCACTGGGAGACGTACCCCAGCAACATTTGAAGCCGTTCTGAGGCAATTAAAGGTTTTTGCTGATTCAGTTGAACCTGAAAAGCGAGTCCTATTTCAGAGAGAAATTAAATTATTTGTTACCCGTAAGATTGAGCAATATGACAACTTGCTGCAAGACTTAGTACGATCGGGTAATTCAAGCTTTACCCCGGAAGTATTAAAAAAATATCGCCTGGATGCGTTTGATTTAATCCGTTTTCTCGAGGAAAGTGTTAAAGTCGGAACGGAGTTGTTCTCAACAACCCAAGAGATAAAGTGAAATCGAGGCTCTGGAAATAGATGAATTTGCCAACCGATATTTTAACCGGCCAATTGGGAGTTCTACAGGATAGCGATCATAAATTGCTGGGACTTTCATGGTATTACAACTTGAAAAAGTGCAAAACATGCTTTATTGTGTCAACAATTTCTAACCCAGTTCGTACTCTGAGGAGCATAGTAGAAAATGCTTGATTTCATTCAATATCTGATCAACGGGGTCTCCGTAGGGGGGCTTTATGCACTCATAGCAATCGGATATTCAATGGTTTTTGGGATACTTAAATTTGTAAATTTCGCCCATGGAGATCTTTACATGTTAGGAGCATACCTCGTAATGAACTTAGGGCTCCTCGTATTGCCGATTGGGTTTGCAATTCCGGCAGGTGTCATTGCATGCGCTATCATTTCAGTAACCATTAACTATTTTATCTATCGCCCTATTACAAGCAAGAATCGCCTCATTCTATTAATCTCAGCTGTTGCTGTAAGTCTTCTTTTGGAAAACTTAATTCAACTAATTTATACTGCGGAGGTTCACGCCTTTCCTTTCAGCCTTCCAGACGATGTCTTACTCATTGGAGAAAGATTAATTATCCGACAAATGGATATTTGGGTAACTCTCTTTACTCTACTACTGGCCCTGCTTACCTGGCTTTTTGTTAAAAAAACAAAATTGGGATATGGAATTCAGGCAGTTGCAAGTAATCGTACTGCTGCTTTGATCAATGGAATCCCAATCGATAGAATCGTTTCTCTCACTTTTTTTATTGGAGGAATACTGGCAGCTCTAGCAGGAACTCTACAAAGTATGATTACTAACCAACTGCACCCACTCATGGGAGTTGCAGCAGGATTGAAGGCTTTTTCGGCAGCTGTTTTAGGAGGAATTGGAAGCATTTGGGGAGCAGTCATTGGTGGCTTTATCCTTGGAATTTCAGAGAGTATCCTAGTAGGCCTTGGCTTTTCTACTTGGAAGGATTCACTCGCCTTTGTATTTTTAATTTTTATTTTACTCATGAGACCTCAAGGTCTACTTGGGAAAAAGCAACTGGTTAAAGTTTAATAATATGGATTCTACCTTACATTACTTGCTATTACCCCTCAGCCTATTTGGCATCATCGCAATTGAAGCAATGGGGTTGCAGCTGATTTTAGGTGGGGCAGGATTATTGACTTTGGGTCATACTGCTTTTTTTGCGATTGGAGGCTACGCTTCAGCGACCTTTGTTACCTATATTGCTCCAGCCCTTGGATTCCAAAATCCGGCTCTTTTACTTATTTTTGGGACTTTATTTGCTATTTTTTTGAGTGGAGCCTCCTCTTTTCTTGTTGCTATCCCGTGCTTAAGATTACGGGGAGATTACCTCGCGGTAGCGACCATGGGTTTTGGTCAAATTATTGAAAATATTCTGTACAATATCCCTCAGCTGGGTGGCGCGAGTGGGTTTACCAATATCCCTCATTTAGCAAGTTTGTGGCTTATCTGGATTATGGTAACAGTCACTGGTTGTGGCTTATATCGTTTCTATCAAACTGGAATAGGACAAGCTATTCTTTGCTCTCGGGATGATGAAATTGTCGCACGCTGCTTTGGTATGTCACCTGAAAAATCGAAAATGGCTGCATTTATTGTTGGAAATATGGTTACTGGTCTTGCAGGCGCACTTTATGTTCATACTTTTCAATTTATCAGTCCAGTATCAGCAGGTTTCCAAAAAAGTGTAGAAATTCTATTAGCCGTTGTTATTGGCGGTATGTTCTCTATTTGGGGAAGTCTATTAGGTGCTGCAATACTGGTATTAGTTCCTGAGTTACTAAGATTTCTACCTCATCACTTGTCTGGCGGCTTAGAATTCCTAGTTTCGACAGGCCTCCTATCATCGAGGATTTCGCATTTAATGATGGATTTCTTTCAAAACAGTATGTTGATTTTTTCTCTCATTGTGCTGTTGATACTTAAAGTAAATCCAGCTGGAGCAAACTCACTCCTTCATTCGTTTCATCAGTCTTTAAAAAGGACTTTAAAAATACGAACTAGAGGGGAGCAAGCGAATGAAGCCGCTTCTTGAAATAAAAAACCTCTCCGTATTTTACGGTTTAATTCAAGCCCTTAAGGGCATATCGCTTAAGGTTGAAACCGGAAGTATTGTTTCTTTGGTAGGCGCAAATGGTGCTGGAAAAAGTACTCTCATGAAAACCATTATTGGAATCATGAAGGCCAGATCTGGAGAAATCTATTTCAAGTCGGAAAACATTCTCGGCTTCAAAAGTCATGAAATCGTCCAACGTGGAGTAAGCCAAAGTCCTGAAGGTAGGCAGATTTTCTCAGATATGACAGTATATCAAAACCTCCTCTTGGGTGCCTACTCTAAGAAAATGAATCCAGATGAAATCAGAAATAGAATGGAAGAGATTTTTTTAATTTTTCCTGTATTAAAAGAAAGGCTTTTGCAGCAAACTGTAACACTATCTGGCGGTGAACAACAGATGTTAGCTATTGGCAGGGCCTTGATGATTCGGCCTGAACTTTTGCTTTTAGATGAGCCAAGTTTAGGCATTTCTCCCCTGCTGACTGAGAAAATATTTGAAGTATTGGTTCAACTAAAAAATAGCGGGACATCCATTTTATTAGCGGAGCAAAATGCGGCAATGGCTCTTGAAATTTCAGATCGAGGCTATGTTCTCGAACTAGGTGAAGTCATCTATCAAGATACAGCATCCAACTTGATGTTAAATGATGTCGTTCGAAAAGCTTATTTGGGAGTTTAGAGTAAAAAAACTAGAAAGTGAAAGGAAGTAAAGTGAAAAATAAAATTGTGATAAAATCGCTGGTATGTCTGCTTTTTTCTATCATGGCGAACATAGCTAATGCAGAACTTACTCCTGTTCGAGTTGGAGTTCTGCTTTCCAGAACAGGTGGAATGGCAGATATTGGAGCTGAAGGCGAACACGGATTTGAATTGGCGATTCAGCAATTAAAAACTAAATTTAAAAACGACAAATATGCAGTCGAATTCATATTTGAAGACTCGCGCAGTGCCCCAGATCTAGCAGCTACTGCCCTCAATAAGCTCATTAAGAGCGACCATGTTGATGTGGTTTTAGGAGACCTGACAAGTACGGCCACTCTAGCAGCAGCGCCAATTGCTCAAAGCTCCAAGGTACCCATGCTAAGTCCATCTTCTACCAGTGATAAGGTAACACAAATTGGAGACTATATTTTTCGTGCCTGCTATGTAGATAGCTTCCAGGGAATTGCCATGGCTAACTATGCACGAGATACCTTAAAGGCTAATACGGCTGCCCTTTTGGTGGACATGGACATGGATCACAGTCGCGATGTGAGTAAGGTTTTTGGAAGTGAGTTTGAAAGAAAAGGTGGAAAAGTACTCAAAACAGTAAATTTCAGCGGAAGTCACGATACCTCCTACGTCCCTCAAATGACTGAACTGAGAAATCTGAAAGCAGATGTCATTTATGCCCCCGTCTACTATTCCAGAATGGGAGTCATATTCAAACACGCGAAAACGTTTCAGATCTCTTCACAGATTTTAGGTACAGACGCTTGGGACAGTCCACAGCTCTTTAAGCTTGCCTCTGGAAGTACGGAAGGTGCTCTATTAACTGACCCGTTCTCCTATCAAAACCCAGCTGAGCATGTGCAACAGTTTAGAAATATTTTTAAAGAAAAATATAAAATTGAGCCTAGTTCCTATGGCGCATTGGCCTACGATTCGGTTTTTGTCTTGGAAAACGCCCTTTCAAAAATGAAGTGGCCCATAAAAAAAGAAAATTTGCCTAAGGCGATCCGAGATCAGCTTGCACAAACTAAGAACGTCGATGGAGTAACAGGCAAAATTACTTTAGACAAGGATCGAAATGTATCTAAGCCTGACGTCGTTATCCTGAAACTAACCAAAGATGGTTATGTCTACCATTCGACCTATGGCTCTAGTTCTGGATCAAAATGAAGCAATTATTGAAATTGAATTCAGTTACTTTAAGATTTGGTGGACTTACCGCATTATCTGACGTGAGCTGGGGAATTCCTCCTTTAGGAATCCATGGCATTATCGGACCAAATGGTGCAGGAAAGTCCACTTTATTTAATTTAGTCACAGGAATATATAAGCCAGTTAAGGGAAGTATCCTTTTTGAGGAAACTGAACTTCAGAAACTCAAAACTGCAGAAATCTCACGGCTCGGAATTGCTCGCACCTTTCAGAACATTCGTCTCCTTCCGCATTTAACCTCCCTAGAAAATCTGCTAGTAGTTACTTCTATTGAGCGTGAGGGCGCTTTTTGGCAAACTCTTTTGAGCACACCCAGCGCCAGAAAGATCTCAGAGGAAACCAAAGAACGAGCATTTTCCTTGCTCAAATTAGTGGGTCTTGCAGATGGTGAAAAAAAGTATCCAGATTCATTACCCTATGGAGAACAGAGAAAATTAGAAATTGCTCGTGCCTTGATGCGAAAGCCAAAACTCTTACTCTTGGACGAGCCTGCTGCTGGAATGAACCCTAATGAGAAAAATGCTCTTGACTCTGTACTCAGGGACATTGCAGATAGGAATATTACTATTTTAGTAATTGAACATGACATGAAGTTCATCATGAACTCTTGTCAGCACATCACCGTTATTAATCAAGGATCGATTTGTGCTGAAGGAACTCCTTCTGAAATTCAAAACAACCCTCATGTCATTGAAACGTATCTCGGCAAAAAAGCGAAACAGGCCGTTCTTAACTGAACAAAATTCATGGTTACAAAGGAGTTACCCAAGTGAAACTTCTCTACATAGCGCTTTTTGGCTTGCTCGGAGTGCTCTCTCGATATTTCGTATTCCTTAGAATAGAAAAGCTACTAAATACCCCATTTCCTTATGGGACTTTTCTGATTAATCTCATTGGCTCATTTCTCATCGGCGTGGTTTACATTCTGGGTATCGAACGTGCACTGATCTCTGAAGACATCCGAATAGGAATTATCGTTGGATTTCTGGGTGGCTTTACGACTTTCTCAACTTATTCGTTAGATGTTATCCGGTTGATTGAAAAGGGCGAAGTTCTGACCGCTATCGTTTATGCATCGTTAAGCCCTATTGTTGGCATTGGGTCTGCCTTTTTTGGTATCATGCTTATCAGACGATGGATTACCGGAGGAACAACTTAAAAGAAGAAGTGACTTTCGCCAATCCATCGATGATTGCTGCTTTGAATTGGCCGATTATTGGGCCCCATTAGCTTTTTTTGAAATTCATGGACTTGATCCTGAGAGACTTCCAGCGGGTGCTTCATGATCACCCACTGCACCCCCTCGGTACAAGGTGGCGTGGTAAGAGAACCTTCGTAGGCAAAGTAGTCTTGTTCCCATGGTAGCAACTGCCTTGCATCAATAGTCTGCCCAGCTATCGAAACCGGGGCTGTTTCAACTGAAGTCGGAGCATTATCCAGGATTTTCTGAAGAGAAAAATTCGGAAACCCTACTTTTAGCATGACTGAAATCACTAGAATTTTAAAACCTGAATCCTGCTGCGAATAACTAACAAAGTGAGCTTCCATTGCATCTTGCTTCTCATCAATAAGATGCTCCGAAGGAGAATGAAAGTGAAACTGCTGCAAGGCGTAAACTATTTTATTCCAAACAAGAGTGCTTCCAACATCATAGGTAGCTTCCAGGGTGTGACCATTATTCAAGATATTTAGCTGAGAATCCTTCCAATTTATTGATATTCTTTCAAGACTATTATCCTGGATCGCATTAGCTATACCTGCAGCTTGTCCTGTCTCTATGGCAATTGGGGATTGTTTGAGTCCGACATTACAGATTTGGTTACCACTCAACATCCCCCAAAAGCTTGGACCGTTAGATCCTGAATAGCTCCATGAAAATGTAGGCATTTCAAATCCAAAAACAGCAGCTGCTGCAACATGAGAAAAACAGGAAGCTATTGCAAAAATCAGAGATAACCTTGTAAGCCTCACGCTTCCCCCTTCAGACAAACTCACAAACTCATCACGAATAACAAATAATAGCCTAAAGTATTAAGCAATAATTCTAATGTCAATATAATCTTTATTTTTTTGCAATTAACCCAACACTCTCCCGGCCATCCCATTTTAAATCCGCAGGGAAATCTGGACGGGCAAACATTCCACATTTCTCAATAGCAAATCCAACATTGATAAAAATTCTAATCAAAATATCGGGATCAAGAAAATGAAACGCCTGAGGCAGCGACTCTGCACGACCTGAAGCAATAGTCTTCATATCCTCAACATACCCAGGCCATAAATCTCCTGCCTGTTTCCGAGATTCATAAATTGGAACAAATGCCTGACAGTTCTTTAAATAAGGCGTCTCTCCCACAACAAAAATTTTTCCACCAGGAATTAACCAGTGAAATAACTTATCGGCAGCTTTTTCGATCGTTAGTCCATCAAAAAAATGAATCACTCTGCAAATAAGCACAGCGCCTATGCTTTCAGGCGGAAAATCCAAAGTCTCAGGAAAATTCCCTGCTGCTAAAACTAAACTACTATTATGAATTCCTTCTGCTCTCTTGGAAAGAATTTCTAGATGTCGTGGATCCAAATCGTTTGCTATGATCTTAGCTCCTTTTTCCAAGGCGCCTAAAGTAGCAACCCCATAGGCTGCCCCAATCTCCAAGACTGGTGCTGAAGATGGAGAGCTACAGTTTTGAGCCGCATACTGCACAAAGGCCTGAGAATAAGGATCCAAGCTAGAAGTCATAAATCCCATTTGGTTCAACGTCTTTATAAAACCGTTGAACTCTGGAGCTGGCATCTCCGCAACTGGATTAATCGAATGAATCATATCAGAAAAAAAACTTCCTCCTGAGTCTTACAGTGGCTATCCAAAAATCATTCTCCTTGCAAGTTTGTTTCTATTGTATTTTTATGAGAAAAGAAAAGAGTGAGCCAACCATCTCTTTTAGTAAAAAATCTTTCCAAACGATTTATTCGAGATAAGCGAAGGCCGCAAAGCGAACCTGATGCTGTTTCGAATCTGAACTTCAGCATACTTCCAGGTGAGTGCGTCGCCTTTCTCGGAGCAAATGGAGCTGGAAAAAGCACCACTATCAAAATGTTATGTGGCATTTTACGTCCTTCCAGTGGAGAAGCTCTGGTATCTGGACATCCAGCAGGAAGCCAGCAAGCCAATAAGATTTTAGGCTTGGTTTTTGGAACACGCAGCCAGCTTTACTTGCACATGAGCGTGATTCAATGTTTCGATTTGATTGCTGAGATTTATTATGTCACTGGATCAGAAAAACAAAACCGAATTCGAGAACTAGCCCAGTTATTTCATGTTGTTGATTTACTACCTCGGCGAGTTCGAACTCTTTCGCTTGGGCAACGGATGCGTTGTGAACTCATTGCTGCTCTCATTCATCGCCCACGAATTCTACTTGCCGATGAGCCAACTATCGGCTTGGATGTTGTTGCTAAAAACCAACTCAGAGAACTGATTCGCCGTTGGCAGCAGGAAGAAAAAACAACCCTGATGCTTACAAGCCACGATTTGTCAGATGTAGAAGCACTATGCAGCCGCTGTATTCTTATTGACAAAGGCATTAAACGCTTTGATGGTCCTCTGGCTGAATTAAAAGGAGATTTATCTAGTATAAGGCGGATTCAAATCACGACAGCCAGTGCTGATCGGGGAGCGCTACCTTCGCAGACTCGCCTAAAGCTCCTGCCAAGTTCTGAATCCTATGTGCATCATTATGAGCTTTCAACACTTGAGCTTCCTATTTCAGAAGGACTTGCTTTGCTATCGAGTCATTACGGTGATGCTCTTCAAGATATCTCAATTTCAGAAGTAACACTCGAAGAAGTTCTTGGACACATTTATAGCGAGTACCATGTATGAAATATACGATACTCAAAGCAGGAAAATCCGTTCGCTTTCATTTAAAGCATGGTCTATTTAATTTTTCCGAACAGTTCTCTGACCTAACCAGCGGAATTGCAGGCTTTCTTCTATTTCCGTTTTACATTTGGCTGATCACAAAACTTTGGGAAAAGTTTAATGCTTATCAAGGCAACTACACTCTCCAAGAGATCCTGCTTTATATCGGCATTACTGAAATTCTATTTATGACATTTCTTTCCCCTACCTCACTTTCAAGATCCTCGGCAGATTTCTCTCTCTCTCTTGCTCGACCGCGATCTTGGCTTGGCATGAGTTTTTCTGGTCTTTACGGACGTTGTCTGGGCTCTCGCATTACCTACATAATTATTTTTATAATAATTATGCCGCTTTTTGGTATTAAAGTCTTGGACACGCTAAATGTCGCGATTCGACTCTGCTACCTATTACCTTTCCTGGGCATCGTTCAAGCGATGTTTGGACTAGGTTTTGCTTCCGGGCAGGTTTTGTGGGCAGAAACAAGCTACTTTGTAATACCCGTGAGTAAGATCTTTTTAGCTTTAGGTGGTGTTTTCGGACCTTTGACCGACTTTGGTGAATCCTGGCGAACAGTTCTCCTAAAACTCCCTCCATCCGATATTTTTTTTCAACCAGCCCACTATTGCATTAAAGGAGAATTCTACCACATCAGCAAAGCAACCTGGGCAGGGAGAATAGTTGCAATTTGTTTCTTTCTTTGGATTGCCAATCTCCTTTTTTACCGTCAAGCACGCCTTCATCACCAAGGGTATGGTGGATAACCCATGAGCTCAAAGTTACTTCAAAGCGCTTTAATATATAATATGGATGGCCACCGTGCAAATCCAGTCAACCTCTTTGCCGGAGCTTTGGGCATGGTTATAAATAATGTTATATTTTTAGCTGGACTCTGGGGGATGCTTTTCGCTGGAAAACCTAAAAATGCGGAACTACTCTTTTACTATATCGCACTCACAGCGGTCGTCATGACCTCATGGGGAAGTGTTAATTTCTTTTTTGGAGGCCTCAGATCTCTTGGCGATCTAATTACTGATGGAATGCTTGAGCCTATGCTTGCAACTCCACGAGATCCCATTTATCTTGCTGCAATCTCAAAGTCTCATCCCATCGCTTTAGGTGATCTTTTGATGGGACTCTTAGGACTGACTGCTGTCTTTTTTCAATTCAGTCCAGTTATGGGATACAAATGCCTATTTGCATCTGCACTCTCTTCACTAGCTTTCGCAGGGCTTTTTATATTTGCTGGTTCCATTTCCTTCTTTGTTTCGCGAGGCAATCAAGTTGGACATCTACTGATCGAGTTGACGGTATCCATGTCCACCTATCCAACTGGAAAAATGTTTACTGGACCAGAACGAATCCTCTTGCTTCTGACTCCAGCGGCAGCTACTGCAGTCCTCCCAGTTGATGCTGTTGAAAAAGCAGGGACCAAATTCTTTTTGATTGCCTTGCTTGCTGCCGTTGGTTTTTTTATTTTTTCAGTCCTTATCTTTCGAATTGGGCTGAGTCGATATAGGTCGGTTAGTCTGATCGGAATCCAAAGGTAAAGTTTATTTATACTAAAATATCATACAGAGGTATGACTTTTATTCTTGGAAATTCAAAGAGTTTTATGCAAAACTTTGTCAACTATGAGAACTATTCGTCAGATCCACCTCTACCTGGGGTGCATTTTTGCACCATTAATACTTTACTTTTCTCTCTCAGGAATCTGGCAAGTATTTCGACTGAATGACATCAAAAAAAATAACCCACCATCAACAATACGCTCTATCCTTCATGAATTCTCAAAACCCCATACAAATTCCACCCTGCCTGGATTAAATCCAAAAACCGACTATTCTGCAACATTTTCGTGGATTGTTCTTTTGATGGGAATAGGCATGACTATTACATCCTCACTTGGAGTGGTCATCGCTCTCAGACAGAGTCGGTCGCCACGTGTTGCGGCCGCATGCGTAGGAATTGGGTTTGCATTCCCCATTTGCCTCCTATTTTTGAGATCATTCGGATGAAAACCTAGCGGGCACTTCCAGCTTCTTCTAAGGTAGTCAGATCCTTTTGAAAACCCGCTTTTTTATATCCATCAGATGTTTCCGAACTCGGAAGCGAATTTAACTCATTCCGAAGAGCAGCAATCCGCAACTGAGGCTTGTTCTCGGGAATGAGCACAAAGAAAGGACCCACAAAAACTTTAAGTTCATCACTATTTGAATAGGTGCCAGCATCAATTAGTTCGTTACTCCCTGCCTGCTTTCTCCAAACTTTAAACTGATGACTGAATCCTTCGGCTTTATCCTGAGCACTTCCCTCTGCTGCCACACCTGCTTTCGAATCGTACTTTTTTCCAAAAATTGACTTAATCCCTTTGTCCCAACTTTCAAAATTAGCCTCCGTATAATAAGGAAGGACTTCGTCCCCACCCACTGTAAGCTTTAATCTCTGGACATCTGTACCATTTGGCATAGTACAACCTCCCCACTTACTCTGAATATAGCTATAAATTTTCCGATCTAAAGCTGGAAGATCTAATTGAGACGAAGCAGAGCTTGCATCATTTTCAGAATTTGAAGGACTTTTGTTGGACGAGTTATCTTTCCTGGGAGACAAAAAGTTCACTATTCGAATCCCAAACCTACTAGGACTGAAGATCCCCCCACTTGCTCTAGCAGGAGCCGCGGAATCTCCCGGATTGGTACTTTCACCGACCAGAAGATGAACAGTTAGCTCTGCATCCCGAGTCTTTTCAGAAGGTTCTCCAGACTCAGACCCCGATAAAGGAACGCCAGTTTCAGTCACTTCGGAAGCCCCTGAAACCTTAGTGCCCACAGAACTTTCTTGATTCCCAACCTTTGATATTCCTCCTTGCTGCTGGACAGGAGCTGAACATCCACATAGACTTGATAAACTATACGGCAGCAGTACACTAAAGCCCATTCCTAGTAAAACTGACTTCATAACTATAAATACCCTCTCTTAATTTATTTGTATGGTTAGTTCTAATTTTTTGAATTGTCAATTAAAGATATCGATTCTCACAACTAAAGTCATGGAACTCGCTTTAATTTAATTCTTTACTCGACTTAATTAATTTAGATCAACAATGCTTTGCAAATTAAGCATAACTTTTAAATACTTTTTTAAACAAACATGGTTTTTTAATTTGATTATTTTATTCTAATACGATATACACACGCATTATGAAACGTGGACCAAAAAAAGGGATGTCGAGAAAGAATAGCAAATCTTATGGCCCTCTAGGCTTTTTAGTCAGAAGAGCAAGGCTAGAACAAAGACTGGGCTTAGCAGATGTTGCAAAGTGTTGCCATTGCTCCGTTCAATTTATTTCTAATATTGAACACGGACGCGCCCCTCTTCCCTGGAGCAAGGTATCGGACTTGGCTAATTTGCTAAAAATTTCCATTAATGAACTACAAACAGCAAACATTGCCATTCGATCTAATTTTAGTGGAATTGCAAATTCGCCAATGAAAAAGGCTAGAAAAAACGAGATCTTGAAGAACCTAAGTGACATTACTTTATCCATGAATCTCATTTCTTCAAATTCATCTCTCCAAGAGATTTTTAAACGATACAAAAATGCGCCTGATCACTCAAAAAACCAGTTTATAGAAGCAGCGCTTGGATTACTTCCCCTTTAATATAGCCCCCTATTGAACTAAGGTTCCAATCCGACTTGGCCTAAAGTTAAACTGGCTTTCAGAGAAATTAAGCCAAAAGGACAGCCATATAACAAATGCCTTTCCTTTTACATTCTTCATCGGAACAAAACCCCAGTAGCGACTGTCTCCTGAATTATCTCGATTATCTCCCATAACGAAAAGACTTTCAGAAGGAACTGCAATAGGACCAAAATTCTCACTCCTATAAGAAGCTGGATCAATCATCAGGGTATGCTCAATTTCCCCCAAATGCTCAGTATACAAAGTCATTTTTGCAACTGGGTAATCCGGATCATTTAGAGTTTGAAGAATTTTTTCTTTCTTAACCTCCGGGATCATGGACTGATCTACTCGTTTTTGGTTAATGTACAAGACTTTATTTCTCATCTCAACAATATCACCTGGAACTCCGACCACACGCTTAATGTAATAGAGACTTTCATTTTTAGGATAGATAAACACAATGACGTCCCCTCGCTTGGGGGGCTCTCTCTTTATAAAGTAAATGGGATGGTCTGTAACAATATCTGAAAACGGAATCTTAAATCCATAGGCAAATTTATTAACAAAAATATGATCTCCGATATACAACGTTGGAAGCATAGAGCCTGAAGGAATCTTAAACGGCTCTATAAGACTGGAGCGAATGATAAAAACAATTAATAATGCCGACCCCAAAGAAAGCACATTCTCAATAATCCATGTTTTACGGTCTTTGGTAGATTTTGTCATTTTGTCAACTGACATAGTTATCCTCTTAAAATTTTATGTTCTGCAGTCCATGTATAAAACATGCTCAAGAAATTAAGTAAATACTTTTAATTCTCTCTACTAAATTTATCGCCCAATCCGCATCAAGATAAATCTTCCATCTGGAGTTTCCACTTCCCCACTAGAAACAAATCCTACTTTTTTATAGCAGGCTAGAGCGCGAAGATTTTTAGGATCGACATCCACAATAACAGTTTTGGCCTTAAAATCTCTGAAAAGAATATCTAAGAACTGGGTTACCATGCGAGTGCCAACACCACGATTAAGACATTTTTCTTCACCAATAAATAGATCAATCCCAAAAGTACCTTCCTCTTCGTTTTCCCACCATCCATTGCCTTCGCGCCAAGCCATATATCCATCTATATAACCCACTGGCTGGTTCTCTACAAAAGCTAAGTAGGGAAACACCCATTCCGAAGTAATATACTCAGAGTATTTTTTTTTAATATGAGCATCAAATTTTTCTAAAGACAATTCGTTGCGCCAGAATTTCATCACATGAGGTTTTTTAAACCATTTAATAAGTAAAGAAATGTCCTCTTTCTGAAGAGGAGTAAAATGAATACTTTCTAATGTTTTCATTAATATGAATTCTCATGTTGATGCCTACTAAAAAATCACGATAATGGGAAGTGAGACTCTTATGGCAACCAACTATCTTATTTCCATTTTAAGGACATGTATTCTTTTAATCATATCAAATTGCTTTATGACCATAGCATGGTATGGTCACCTGCGTTTCAAATCATCTTCTATTTGGTTGGCCATTGGCATGAGCTGGTTGCTTGCATTACCCAAGTATGCACTTCAAGTTCCAGCAAATCGGATGGGTTATGGTGACTTAAGCACATACCAATTGAAAATTCTTCAAGAATGCATCACTTTGGTCGTTTTTATTGTTTTCGCTTGGCTTACTTTTGGTGAAACTCCAAACTTAAGGCACCTTATCTCCTTTGGACTTATCTTCCTAGCCGCAGTTGCTACTTTTTACAAATAGATTGAAACTTTTATGAGCAATTCCCGACATTCTCTTCGCGAAGTTCTCGCTGCCAGCGATGGCAGAAAAACGAGTAAAAATAGAATGTTTGTCTTCATGAAGTGGATGTCGGGAATTGCTGAACTTTTATCCCTTTTTCTGCATTGAACATGTACTGATTCCGAGCAGCGCATAAGGGGGGCACCAGCCAATCAAACCCGTTACCACTGGTATCAGTCCGAATAAAAACCAATAACTAGTGGGTCCCCAAAATGCTAGACTTGAAAGACCTAGCCCCACCACAACCCGAAAACCTCGCTCTATCGAATGAATGTTTTTTTTCATATTTCCCCCATTTACCCTTATTGTAATCATTCGAGGTCTGGACGTCCACTAGGAGATGTGTGATTTAAATCGAGCAATAATTCATCCTGTTCTAATCCTCAATCTATTCCAAGGCATTTTGGATAAAACAATCGCCATTGGGCAAAATCCCGTTAGACCAGCCATAGTAAGACCAGCACCTACAAGCACTGGTATGAAAATAAAACTTGATCCAAATGAAAAGACTGCCCATCCTCCCACAAGGACCATTAACCCCGCAGCAATAAAGACCTGCCTAAAGAGTGGAATTTTTTTCCCAGAACCTGAGACAATCGAATTTCCCTGCTCTTTCCATTTTAAAATGCCTCCACTAAAAACCTCAGCATTAATTTGAGCATTCGTTTTTTTAATAATGGCCACGGCGATCTCAGCTCTCCTCCCCGACTGACACATGATTAAAATAGGCTTTCCGATCAGCTGCTTAATGATCGGCATTCCTTGTCTCTCAAACTCAGAAAGCGGAATATTAATGGATCCTTCGATATACTCCGACTGGAATTCATCTGGCTCACGAACGTCTATAATAACTTGATTCATATCAATTCCCCCTTTTTTTAGAACTCTAGCCTACCTGACTTCGAAATCAAAGTACTGGTCTGGGAAGGCCTCTTTTTTAAAAGTGTAGTGCCACCATTCTTCTTCTAGGTTTTTAAATCCATTCTTTTCCATAATGGATTTTAGCATCAGCCGATTGCGCTTCTGTACAGCACCAACTTCTGGATTGGCAGTATGAGCCAGAGGATCAAAGCAATCAAATCCGGTCCCAAAATCTATCCCATTATCCTCAAATCTTCTATCTACAGGTAAAAAACACTCCATCAGATGCTCCCCATCGTTGTACTTAGCCTGCCTTGGAACAGGCAGAGGAACAATAGTCAGATCCATGGTGCTTCCACGACTATGGCCTGATTTTTCGGCAATGTAGCCATCTTTGAATAGGTTCGTTTTGTCAACTCTGGGGTAAAACTCTTTCTTCATCTTAGTGTCACGAATGTCCTTTGCCCAAATGACAAAGCTATCGACAGCCCTCTGCGGACGGTAACAATCATATACTTTAAGTGACATAGAATATTGCTTCAATTCAGCTTGTACCTTAGCGAGACCTTCCGCAGATTCTATAGTCAGAATACACCTTGGAACGTGATAACCCGGAATCGGCTTCCCAATAAAATTATGATTCCCTACATATCTCATTTCCTGAATAATGGAGACATCAACCTCATCTAAATACAAAAAACCATCTGGTAAGTTTGGATTTAGGCTCCTAATATGCATACTTGAACATCCACAAAGAAAATGAAAAAAGAAAATTATCAGAAAATACATTTTTATCTTTTGAGTAAACATATTTGTTCCAACTCCTAATGTCAAAACCTCTAAAAGCAGCTATAAGAAACCCAATCTACATGCTTGCATTCGGGTATGATAATGACGATCGCTTAATTTATAAGAATAGGCTGATTCAACGACATTATTCTCATCATGAACTCGAATTTTATAGATATCTTGGTACTGGCTTAACAAGTAATAAATTTGCGAATAGCTTTTTCCAGCAAACTGATCAGGCGCCAAATTTGCGACCACTGGAAAACCTAAACCCTGTCGAATTCCGTTTTTATCAATAAAGTATGCGCCTTTTTCAATTACTGTCCCTTTAGACTCTAACCACCGATATAATGCCTGAACTACATCATTCCGCTTAGGCTCCGCATAGTAATTACCAAGTTTGAGAACAAATTCTCCCGAATAATACCTGAGCCCATTTATGTTTTTATCTAGTATTTCTAGGTCTTTATCATTCCAAGCTTCCATGTGTGTTTTCCCAGTTTGGCAATAAGCAAGGTGGGCACATCCAAACGGGTGGTCATAAGTAAAAAGCTCATAGTCTTGATCCAGAAGGGGTTTAATAAATTGTTGATTTTGCTCAAATGACACCAACATCCATGGATTCATCGAATTCGGATTCTTAGCGTAAAGTCTTTCATTCAAAAGATATGCTTCGTACTCATGAACCAGATGATTAATCTGTTGAATCGAATGACCAGTTTCAATGTCTGCCTCAAGAATATAATGACTTCGATTCCAGACCTGTCCCACTAGAAGTTCAAAATGGTGATGAAGCTTATTCAGTTGCTCTTGCGTAATCTTTCCACCATCTAGGATTTCTTCAATATAATAAGGCTTTTTCCAAATTTTCCTTTTATTGAACGCATTGATGACCTTGATATGGTAGTTAAGCTCCTTCAAAAATACTTTCGGTTCCCGCGGACCATTCAAGAATCCAAAAAAAGAAAAATGTTTTTTTATAGGATGTTTTAACGACTGCTTCAAGCAGGATAGCCACCGTTCCGCAAGCGATGTCTTAGTTGGCAGCAACCATAGAGAAAGGAACTTCCTTCTAGCTTCATCTGAAAGTACTAGTTCAACCTCTGCCATATTATCAATTCCTTGAGGAGGACTTTTATTCCACTCTAGTTTTTGCTATTCATGTCATTATGAAAGACGAATGCACTTGTCAATAAAGAATAAGCTAAATCATAGCGTTGGAAACTA
>Ga0302320_10001334_pt1 | contig 59213 bp, 56 predicted proteins | sample Bog_T0_3_FD_202130 | JGI IMG/M metagenome (GOLD analysis project Ga0302320, IMG submission 202130) | Peat permafrost microbial communities from Stordalen Mire near Abisko, Sweden - Bog_T0_3 | ecosystem: Environmental > Terrestrial > Soil > Wetlands > Peat | place: Sweden: Abisko, Stordalen Mire... | reverse complement strand
GTATCCGCGGGTCATGGATCAGCGCCCGCGCAATCGCCAGCCGCTGCCGCTGGCCGCCCGACAGATTCGGCGAGCCTTCCTCGATCACGGTCTCGTAGCCCGCGGGCATGCGCTCGATGAATTCCTCGGCGCCCGCCAGGCGAACGGCGCGCACGACATCGGTGAGCGTCAGACCGGCGCGCCCGGCGATGATGTTGTCCTTGACCGTTCCACGGAACAGAAAATTTTCCTGCAACACCACGCCGAAGCTGCGCCGCAGATGCGTGAGGTTGATCGAACGAAGGTCGCTGCCGTCGATCTTGATATAGCCTTCGTACTCGCGGTTGATGCCTTGCAGCAGGCGGGTAATGGTGGACTTGCCGGAGCCGGAACGGCCGACCACCCCCACCGAACTGCCGGCGGGGATCTCGAAGGTGACCTCATCCAAGGCGCGTGTCGTGCCGCTCGGGTAGGTGAAGCTCACCTTGCTGAAGCTGATCGCGCCGGCGAAGCGCGGCCGCAGCCCGATCGCCGGCCTGGCGTCCTCGGGCGGATGGTTCATCACCGACGCCGCCAGTCCCACCGAGGTGCGGACGTCCTCGATTTCCTCGATCATCCGGGCGATGCCGGCCAGTGGCTGCGACAGCCGCCCGCTCAGCATCATGAACACGACCAGCGAACCGGCTCCCGGATTGTCGTTGAGGGCGATGTAGACGCCGACGAGCAGCACAAAGCTGCGCAGGAATGATTCCAGCGGCACGATCAGCGTCTGCGGCCAGTTGATCAGGTCGAGCAGTTCCAGCTTCCAGCCGCCGGTCCCGGCGATGCTGGCGTCCCACGCCTCCTTGCGCTGCGGTTCCAGCCCCAGCGACTTGATCGTGCGGATGCCGCGCACGCTTTCCACCAGAACGGTCGACTTGGCCATCTCGGCGTCGGCATAGCGCTGGTAGAGGCGCCGTACCGGGCGGATGAACGCCACGATGATCAGCAGCATGAGAATGCCGGCGATCAGCGACAGCCAGGTCAGGACCGGGCTGAGGATGTACATGACCGGCAGCAGCAGCAGCAGGGTGACCAGGTCGATCAGCGTGGACAGAACCCGCCCGGTCAGGAAGTCGCGGACCTTGCCGATATGGCCGATCCGGTACATCACCGCGCCGGCCTGGTTGCGCTCATAGAAGTCGATCGGCAGGGCAAGGATGCGCTTGAACATCTCCAGGTTGACCCGCGCGTCGACGCGCCGGCCCACCACCACCGTCAGCTGCCGGCGGATGAACCCGAAATAAGCCTCGAACAGCACGGAGAAGCCAATCAGCAGCGCCACCATCCCCAGCGTGTTGTAGCTGCGGTATGTCACGACGCGGTCAATGACCACCATCACCAGCAACATCGAGATGATGGTCAGCACGGTCATGATCACCGAGGCGGTGAAAATCTCCTTCATCAACTTGCGGTCCTGCCAGACCAGCCGGGCCAGCCAGACGATGCTGAAGGGTTCGTTGTCATAGGCACCGCCGCGATCGGCGCGCAGCAGGATGGCGTTGCCGTCCCACAGCGCCGTCAGCGCTGCGGCATCCAGGGCGGCCGGCTCGTGGTCGATCTCCGCCCCGGGGTCGCGGGTCCACACCTGGTTGCGGGCGCTGTCAATGCGCACCACCAGCGCCGCGCCACCGTCCTTGAGCAGCAGCACGACGGGGCCGGCGGATTGCAGCCGGATCAGGCTCTGCCAGCGCATGTGCACGCCGCGCGCCCACAGCCCGCTGTTGCGCAGCCAATCGACCAGCGCCGCCGGCTCGGGGGAGCGTCCGTCGGGAAAGCGCAGATCGTCGCGGTCGAGTTCGACGCCGTGGTAGCGGGCCGCGGCAATGACGGCCAGCATCCGCAATTCGCTCGGACTAACGCCGCCCGGCATGCCGGGAATGGAAGTGCCGACGGGTCCGGGCCCGGCCGGCGCAAGCTCGCCGTTGCGAAAATCCAATTCACCATACCTCTTCAAGGGCCGCCGCCCGACCCGACAGGGGGAGGGCACGGCGACACTGGACCGGACCCACCGGGCCCTGCCACCTGGCTCCATCCCACCTGGCCTCATCCCACCTGGCCTCATCCCACCGGCCCGGTTGGTGCTGTCCGGTAGAAGCCGACACGCCCAGCATCGCTGGGCGTATAGCACGTCCGCCAGCGGAGCGAGACGAAAAACCCGGCGCTCCGACGCTCCGGTATCCAACCCTCCGACCGGCCACGAATAAGCATGCACGCGCGACCGTCGATGCCAGGTTAAGGAGCCGAGGCCGCAATCGCGTGAAGTGGCGAAATCCTTGCCTGAACAAATCCCTACCTGAATATTGGTGTGGCCGCCCCCATTTAACCGCCCTCAGCCGGTGCGCCGACACCACCCGCGGGGCGCTGGCGAAACGGTCGGGGCTTGCGAAACGGGCTGCGAACGTGCTGGGACTGGGAAGACATTCCGCTGGACAGTCGAAATGAGGCCGCCGATGGACATCCGCCCCGCCGCGAACGCCGACCTGCCCGAAATCCAGGCGATCTACGCCCACCACGTGCTGCACGGCACCGGCACGTTCGAGGATGCGCCCCCCTCGGTGGAGGAAATGGAGTCGCGCTTCCTGACCGACATAAGCCACGGCTGGTGCTGGCTGGTGGCCACCGACGCGACCGGGGTGCTGGGGTTCGCCTACTACACCCAGCAAAAGGACCGCCCGGCCTACCGGTTCACCGCCGAGGACTGCGTGTTTGTGCGCGAAGACGTGCGTGGCCAGGGAGTGGGCAAGGCACTGGTGGCGAATCTGATCGGGCACGCGACCGCGCGCGGGTTCCGCCAGATGGTGGCGGTGATCGGCGATGCCGACAATGTCGGCTCGATCGGCGTGCATGCCAGCCTGGGCTTCACGCGCGCCGGAGTCCTGCGGGCCGTCGGGTTGAAGTTCGGCCGCTGGCTGGACGTGGTGACCATGCAGCGCCCCCTCGGCCGGGGCGACAGCGACGTGCCGTCGGCGTGACCGCTCCCCGGTTGTCGCGGCCGCCTGCGCCCGCGCATCAGCCCTCCGCCCGGTAGCGCCCGGACACGAATGCGTCCCCGGTCAACGCCTCGGCCAGCGCCGCGCCATCGGGGGCGGCAACGACGACGCGACGGAAGAATGGCACCTCGCCGCGCGCGCGCGCCAGAAACAGCCGATGCAGCGCCTGCGCCATGGCACCGCGCGACAGACAGCAGGCACAGCCGGCCGGATGGCCGGGCGCGCCGGTCATGCCGGAGCGGGGCAGGTCGGCCTCCGCCAGCACGGCATCGTCCGCCCTCGCCATGGCGGCGGGGCCAACGGCCACGGGGATGCGGGCGTCGATCAAGATCGGCATAGACTAAACATAAGGATATCTTTATACGCTCGCAACCCATGGACAGCCTCCTCGCCGCCCTGCGCGCCTGCGCCGAGCCCACCCGACTGCGCATCCTGGCGCTGGCGGCGCGCGGCAGCTTTTGCGTCATGGAGTTCACCGAAATCCTCGGCCAGTCGCAACCGCGCCTGTCGCGCCACCTGCGGCTGCTCTGCGAGGCCGGGCTGCTCGATCGCGGCCGCGAGGGCACCAATGTCTGGTTCGCGCTGCCCCCGCCCGAAACCGCCGGCGGGTCGCTGGCACGGGCGGTGCTGGACCGCCTGCCCGAGAACGACATTGTCGCCGCCGACCGCCGCCAGGCCGCCCGCGTGCTGGCCGACCGGGCCCGCGAAGCCTCCGAGAGCTTCCGCCGCAAGGGCGCCGACTGGGACGAGATGCGCGCCCTCGATCTGCCGGCCGCCGCGGTCGAGACCGCGCTGCTGGACCTGCTCCCCCCGGGCGGGATCGGCCGGGTGCTGGACATCGGCACCGGCACCGGCCGGCTGCTGGAGGTGCTGGCGCCGCGGGTCACCGCCGGCCTGGGCGTCGATGCCAGCCGGGCGATGCTGGCGCTGGCCCGTTCCCGCCTCGCCCGTCCCGGCCTGACTCATTGCGCGGTGCGGCTGGCCGACATGTACCGCCTGCCGCTGCCCGATGCCGGGTTCGACCTGGTGGTGTTGCAGATGGTGCTGCACTACGCCGAAGACCCGGCCGGCGCGCTCGCCGAGGCGGCGCGGGTGCTGCGGCCGGGCGGGCGGCTGGTGGTGGCCGATCTGGCCGCCCATGCCCGCGCCGACATGATGGCCCGGCTGGCCCATCGCTGGCCCGGCTTCGACGACGCCCGGATGCGCGACCTGCTGCAAGCCGCCGGCCTGGCACCGGGCGCGGTGGTCGCCGTGCCCGGGCCGATGGAAATGCGGCTGTGGCCCGCCGCCAGCCCCATTTCTGCCTCCACCCTTGCCGATCTGGTCCCGGAGACCGCCGCATGACCCGACCCCATCTGCTGGATGCCCTGCGCGACCGCGTGCTGCTGGCCGATGGGGGCATGGGCAGCGCCGTGCAGGCCATGTCGCTCGATGTCGAACGCGACTACTGGGGCCGGGAAAACTGCACCGACGTGCTGGTGCTGTCGCGCCCCGACATGGTGCGCGACATCCATCGCGGCTATTTCGCCGCCGGCGCCGACATGGTGGAGACCAACAGCTTCGGCGCCTCGCCGGTGACGCTGGGCGAGTTCGACCTCGCCGACCGCGCCTTCGAGATCAACCGGCGCGCCGGCGAACTGGCGCGCGAGGCGGCGGAGCAGTTCGCCGACGGCCGGCACCGTTGGGTGCTCGGCAGCATCGGGCCGGGAACCAAGCTGCCCAGCCTGGGCAATATCGCCTACGACGTGCTGGAAGCGGCCATCGCCGAACAGTGCCGCGGGCTGATCGCCGGCGGGGTGGACGCCCTGCTGATCGAGACCTGTCAGGACACCCTGCAGATCAAGGCGGCGGTGAACGGCGCCAAGATCGCCCGCGCGGCCGCCGGCACCGACACGCCGATCTTCGTGCAGGTCACGGTGGAGACCACCGGCACCCTGCTGGTCGGCCCGGACATCGCCGCCGCAGCCACCATCGTGCAGGCGCTCGACGTGCCGCTGATCGGCCTGAACTGCGCCACCGGACCGCAGGAAATGGCCGAGCATCTGCGTTGGCTGTCGGCCAACTGGCCCGGCCTGCTCAGCGTGCTGCCCAATGCGGGGCTGCCGGAGCTGGTGGACGGGCAGGCCCACTACCCGCTGCGGCCGGCCGAGCTGGCGAGCTGGGTGGAGCGCTTCGTCGCCGAGGACGGGGTCAACCTGATCGGCGGCTGCTGCGGCACCCATGTCGGGCACATCGCCGCTCTCGACGCCATGCTGCGCCGCCGCGGCGATCCCCGCCCGGCCCCGGTGGCGCGCCGGCCGCTGTGGGTGCCGTCGGTGGCGAGCATGTACCAGCCGGTGTCGCTGCGCCAGGAGAACGCCTTCTTCGCCATCGGCGAGCGCTGCAACGCCAACGGCAGCCGCAAATGGCGCGAGTTGCAGCAAGCGCATGACTGGGACGGCTGCGTCGCCATGGGCCGCGAGCAGGCCAGCGAAGGCTCGAACGCGCTCGACCTCTGCACCGCCTTCGTCGGCCGCGACGAACGCTTCGAAATGGACGAGGTGGTCCGCCGCTTCACCGCGACGGTGAACGCGCCGCTGGTGATCGATTCCACCGAAACGCTGGTGATCGAGAGCGCGCTGAAGCTGCATGGCGGCAAGCCGATCATCAACTCGATCAATTTCGAGGACGGCGAAGCCGCCGCGCATGACCGCCTGGTGCTGGCCAAGCGCTTCGGCGCGGCGGTGATCGCCCTGACCATCGACGAGCAGGGCATGGCCAAGACGCCGGAGAGCAAGCTCGCCATCGCCGCGCGCCTGGTCGACTTCGCCTGCGCCCGGCACGGGCTTCAGCCCGCCGACCTGCTGATCGACCCGCTGACCTTCACCATCGCCACCGGCAACGAGGACGACCGCAAGCTCGGCCAGTGGACGCTGGAAGGCATCCGGCTGATCCGCGACCGGTTCCCCGACATCCAGATCATTCTGGGGCTGTCCAACATCAGCTTCGGCCTGAACCCGGCGGCGCGCGCGGTGCTGAACAGCGTGTTCCTCGACCACGCGGTGAAGGCCGGCATGACCGGCGCGATCGTGCATGCCTCGAAAATCCGGCCGCTGCACCTGATCGCGGCCGAGGAAGTGCAGGTCGCCGAAGACCTCATCTTCGACCGCCGGCGCGAAGGCTACGACCCGTTGCAGCGCCTGCTGGCGATCTTCGCCGACCGCAAGGCCGTGGACGTGACCCGCAGGAAGCGGGCGGAAACCATCGAGGAACGCCTGAAGGAGCGCATCATCGACGGCGACCGCAAGGGCCTGCCCGAGGACCTAGACGAGGCGTTGCGCACCCACAAGCCGCTCGACATCATCAACACCATTCTGCTCGACGGCATGAAGGTGGTGGGCGAGTTGTTCGGCGCCGGCAAGATGCAGTTGCCCTTTGTGCTGCAAAGCGCGGAGACGATGAAGTCGGCGGTGGCCTGGCTGGAGCCGCACATGGAGCGGGTGGCCGGCCAGGAAAAGGGCACCATCGTGCTGGCGACGGTGAAGGGCGACGTGCACGACATCGGCAAGAACCTGGTGGACATCATTCTGACCAACAACGGCTACCGGGTGGTCAATCTGGGCATCAAGGTGCCGCTGGCCGACATGCTGGCGGCGGTGCGCGACCACCACGCGCAGGCCATCGGCATGTCGGGGCTGCTGGTGAAATCCACCGTGGTGATGCGCGAGAACCTGGAGGAGATGGCCCGCCAGGGTGTCGACATCCCGGTGCTGCTGGGCGGCGCCGCGCTGACGCGCAACTATGTCGAGGACGACTGCGCGCGTGCCTACGCCAGCGGCCGGGTGGCCTATGCGCGCGACGCCTTCGACGGGCTGCACCTGATGGACAAGGTGACCGGCGACGGCTTCGACGACTATCTCGCCGCGGTGCAGACCAAACGGGCCGGGCGGGCGCGCAACACCACCCGCACGCTCGGCCAGGCCGACGCCCGCGCCTTCCGTCCGGTGGACGTGGCCGCGGTGCAACGGCGCCGCCGCCGGCTGACCGCCGATGTGCCGGTCGTCGAGCCGCCGTTCTGGGGCAGGCGGATCATCGAGGCGACGCCCAAGGCGATCATTCCGTTCCTCAATGAGCGCAGCCTGTACCAGTTCCAGTGGGGCTTCCGCAAACAGGGCCGCAACCTCGACGACTTCCTCGGCTGGGCCAGGCAGGAATTGCGGCCGGTGCTGCGCCGCATGCTGGGCCTGTGCGAGGAGCAGGACATCCTCCGGCCGCAGGCGAGCTACGGCTATTGGAAAGCCGCCGCCCGGGGCAACGATCTTTTCATCTTCGACCAGGACGGCAGCACCGAACTGGCCCGCTTCACCCTGCCCCGCCAGCCGCGCGAGGATGGCGACTGCATCGCCGATTTCTTCCGCGACGTGGACGATCCCGGGCGTGACGTGATCGGCCTGCAAGTGGTGACGGTGGGGCAGAAGGCGTCGGACACGGCACGGCAGTGGTTCGATGAGAACCGCTACCAGGACTATCTGTATCTGCACGGGCTGTCGGTGGAGATGGCCGAGGCGATGGCGGAATACACCCACAAGCGCATCCGCGCCGAGTTGGGCTTCGCCGCCGAGGACGACCGTGACATCGAGAAGATGCTGGCGCAGGGTTATCGCGGCAGCCGCTATTCCTTCGGCTACCCCGCCTGCCCGACGCTGGAGGACCAGGTGCCGCTGCTGAAACTGCTGGAAGCGGAACGGATCGGCGTTTCGCTTTCCGATGAATGGCAGTTGCATCCCGAGCAATCGACCAGCGCGATCGTGGTGCTGAACCCGCGGGCGAAATATTTTTCGGTGTAGGTGCCAGGCAAACCGCGGCAGCCGGTTCGGCACCGACAGGCCGGCGCCGCACGGGAGCAACACGGCATGGGTGGCGACGCGGTCTTGCAGGATACCCGGCGCACCCTCGAAATCTGCAACGCCTGCCGCTACTGCGAGGGCTTCTGCGCGGTCTTTCAGGCGATCGAGATACGGCGGGCATTCGCGGATGGCGAGGTCGCCTACCTCGCCAATCTCTGCCATGGATGCCGCGCCTGCTTTTTTGCCTGCCAATACGCGCCGCCGCATCCGTTTGCCGTCAACGCTCCCAAATCCTTCGCCGCGTCACGCTATGAAACCTACAAATCATGCGCCTGGCCGCGCCCGTTCGCGGTGCTGTTCCGGCGCAACGGGCTGACCATCGCCCTGCTCACTGCTTTCAGCATCGCCGTGGCCTTGAGTCTGACCCTGTGGCTGCAACCGGCGCACACCGGTCCGGCCACCTTCTACGCCGTCATTCCCTGGGGCGTGCTGGTCCTGTGCGGTGGCGCCGCCTGCCTTTTCTCGGCGCTGGCGCTGGTGATGGGCGGGGTGAAATTCTGGCGCCTGGCCGGCAGCGGCGCGACCGCCTCCGGTCGCACCATCGGCGCGGCACTGCGCGACCTGCTGACCCTTCGCTACCTCGGCGGCGGCGGGCATGGCTGCGACGAGCACTTCACCCAAACGCGGCGTCTTTTGCACCACGCCATGTTCTACGGCTTCCTGCTCTGTTTCGCCGCGACCTGCGTGGCCACGCTTTATGCCGACGTGCTGGGATATGACGCGCCCTATGCCGTCTTCAGCCTGCCGGTTCTGTTGGGCACGGCCGGCGGCGTGTTGCTGACAGCGGGCACGGCCGGCCTGCTCCGGCTGCGGTCGGTGGCCGATCCGGCGCCGGGCGTGCCCGGTCTGCTTGGGGCGGACGCAGGGTTGCTGGTGCTGCTGTTGCTGGCGGCGGTCAGCGGCCTGGCGCTGCTGGCATGGCGGGCAACCGGCGCGATGGGCGTGTTGCTGGCGATCCATGTTGGCATCGTCCTGGCCCTGTTCCTGCTGCTGCCGTACAGCCGGTTCGTCCACGCCCCCTACCGCGCGCTGGCGCTGTTGCGCTGGGCGCGGGAACGCGATTCCCTTGTCCCCGCGCCGTCGCGGCGGGAACAGCGCCTGCCGGAGACTGAGAGTTTGTGAATGAGTGCCCGCGACGCTCCGATTCTGCCAAAAACGCTCAATGATATCAGCGGGCGCTCATTCGCAAGTTCGATTGCTTCACAAGCTCTGAGAACTGACCCGCCCGGGCACGGATCGACGCCGAACCCCCCAGGTGTTATCATCACCTTTAACGGAACGAAACGGGGCGGAGACCGCTCGCATGCGCAGCTTCTATCTCATCGGCATTGGTCCCGGCGGGCCTGAATACCTCACCCTGCAAGCCGTCGCGGCGCTGCGGCGGGTCGACGTGTTTTTCGTGCTCGAAAAGGAAGGCCGGGGCAAGGAGGCGCTGGCCGACGCGCGCCGGCATATCCTGGAGGCGCATTGCGAGCCCGGCCGCTACCGCGTCGTCACCGCGGCAAGCCCGGCGCGCGCGCCCGACCGCAGTGCCGAGGGCGGCCCCGGCTACGCCGAGGGCGTCGAGGCCTGGTACGACGACAAGGCGGCGCTGATCGCCGGCCTCATCATCACCCATCTGGCGGAAGGCCAGACCGGCGCCCTGCTGGTCTGGGGCGATCCCTCGCTCTACGACGGCAATCTCGCGATCTTCCGGCGCATCCGCGCCACCATTCTTCCCGACCTGGCGCTGGAAGTGATCCCCGGCATCACCAGCCTGCAACTGCTGGCGGCACGCCACCAGATCACGCTGGCCGACATGGGCGATGAGGTGCTGATCACCACCGCCCGTCGCCTGCGCGAAGGTGCCGCGGCGGGCCATGGCAGCGTGGCGGTGATGCTCGATTCCAACGCCGCGTTCGCCAACGCCGCGCCGGCTGACAGCGACATTTACTGGGGCGCCAATCTCGGCAGCGAGCGCGAGATACTGCGTGCCGGCCGGGTCGGCGAGGTGGGCGGGCAGATCGCCGACACGATCGCGCGGGAAAAGCAGCGCCACGGCTGGATTTTCGACATCTACCTGCTGCGCCGGCCGCGCTGAGGAGTCGCCCTCAACGCGCTCCGCGCGGGGCCCACAGATCGTCGCCACCGCCATTGCCGTTCAGCCGTCGCGCCAGCACGAACAGGAAATCGGACAGCCGGTTGAGGTAGCGGATGATTTCGGGATTTACCGGGGCCGTGCGCGCCAGCGTCACCACCCGGCGCTCGGCCCGCCGCGCCACCGTGCGCGCCAGATGCGCCAGCGCCGCCGCTTCGGTGCCGCCGGCCAGGATGAAATTCGCCAGATGGGGCAGCGTCGCGTTCATCGCCGCCAGCTCCTGCTCGATGCGCAACAACGGGGCATCCGTCACCCGCAGCGCCGGGTCCCGGTCGCCGGCCTCGTGCAGGTCGGCGCAGATGTGGAACAAATCAACCTGCACCCGCCGCAGCATCGCATCCACCTCCGCCTCGCCCGCCAGCCCCGCCCGCAGCATGCCGAGCATCGCCCCGAGTTCGTCGATCGCCCCGCATGCCTCGATGCGCGGGGCGTCCTTGGGCACCCGCTCGCCATGACCGGCCGAGGTCTCGCCACCGTCGCCGCCGCGCGTCACCACCCGCGTCGTTCCGATCCGGCTTTCCGTCGGCATGGCCGTGTCCTCCCCTATTGGCTGCCCCAGCGTTCGCCGGGTACCAGCACCATGGCGAAATACGGCACCTCTGCCGCGTCCACCGCGTCGAGGCGCGCCACACGCTGCCGCTCCATCGTCGCCCGCTCAACATAGATCGCCCGCCCGGCCAGGCCGAGCGACTGCACGACCGCGCGCACCTTGGTGAAGTTGCTGCCCAGCTTCATGATCGCCGCCGCCTCGCAGCCGGCGAGTCGCCGCCGCAATTCGTCCTCCTCCAGCACCCCCGAGAGCACCGTCAGCGCCTGGTTGCGGTACATCAGCGGTGTGCCGGCCACGCTCGCCGCCGCCAGCACCGAACAGACCCCCGGCACCACCTCGGTTTCATAGCGCTCCGCCAGCCGGTCGTGCAGGTACATGAACGACCCGTAAAAGAACGGATCGCCCTCGCAGATCACCGCGACGTCGCGCCCGGCATCGAGATGCGCCGCCACCGCCGCCGCCGAATCGTCGTAGAAGCCGCGCAGCGCGGTTTCGTAGCAGAACGGTGCCGGCAGCTTCTCCGCCGTCACCGGATACACCAGCTTCAGCCGGATCTGCGCCGCGCGCAGATAGCCGGCGACGACGCCGAAGGCGTTGCCGCTCCGCCCGCGGGCCACCGGGTAGGCAACCACCGCCGCCGCCTGCAGCAGCCGCAACGCCTTGACGGTGATCAGCTCGGGATCGCCCGGCCCGACGCCAAGGCCGAACAGACGTCCGCGCGGGGCGAGGGAAACTTCGTTCATCGGACCGGCCCCTCATCGGGAGAAGGAGGACCGCCAGGACGGAAGCGGCGGCGGTAGTCGGGGTCATACAGGGCGCTGTCGCGGAACCCGTCGTCACCGAGCGCCCGGCCGATCAGCACCAGCGCGGTGCGCTCGGCCGGATCGGCGGCAAGCTGGCCGGCGATGCTGGCCAGGGTGCCGCGCAGGATGCGCTCCTCCGGCCAACTGGCCCGCACCACCACCGCCACCGGGCAGTCGGCGCCGTACAGCGGCGTCAGTTCGGCGACGATGCGGTCGAGCGCGTGGATGGCGAGATGCACCGCCAGGGTGGCGCCGGTCGCACCGAACGCCGCCAGCGTCTCGCCCGGCGGCATCGCCGAGGCGCGGCCGGAGACGCGGGTGAGCACCACGCTCTGCGCCACCTCCGGCACCGTCAGCTCGCGTCCGAGCGCCGCCGCGGCGGCGGCGAAGGCGGGCACCCCCGGCGTCAGGGTGAAGGGAATGCCGTGACGCCGCAGCCGGCGTATCTGTTCTGCCACGGCGCTGAACACCGCGAGGTCGCCGGATTGCAGCCGCGCCACATCCAGTCCCGCCGCGTGCGCGGCGACAATTTCGGCTTCGATCGCGTCCAGCGTCAGCGGCGCGGTATCGACCAGACGCGCGCCCGGCGGGCAATGCGCCAGCAGCGCCGGCGGCACGATCGAGCCGGCGTACAGGCACACCGGGCAGCGCGCCAGCAGGTCGCGCCCGCGCAGGGTGATCAGGTCGGCGGCACCCGGACCGGCGCCGATGAAATGCACCGTCATGCCATGTCCTGTTCGCTCAGCCGCAGGCCGACATCGTTGCGGCGCGGCCGCCACAGATCGCGGCGCAACGCCTCGCGCAGCCGTGCCGCCATCGCCGCCCGTGCCTGCGGATTGTGGCTTCGCAGGAAAGCGTCGACGGCGGCGTCCCCGAGGGTGGCGTCGAACACCAGGTCGAACTGCCGGTCGAGCCGCTGCGGCAACGTCGCGGCAAAGCCGAACAGCCCGTCCAGCGTGCGGGCGATCTCGGCGCCGCCACGGTAGCCGTGGCGCATCATGCCGGCGATCCAGGCGGGGTTGGCGGCACGCCCGCGCACCACCCGCGCGATCTCCTCGGCCAGCGCGCGGACCCGCGGCGCCTCCGGATTCGAGGTGTCCAGGTGATACAGCGCCGGCCGCGCCCCCAGGCTGTCGGCGGCGGCGGCGAAGCCGCCCTCGTGCGCGGCGTATTCGGGACTGTCGAGCAGATCGGTTTCGCGGTGGTCCTGGGCGTGCACGAACAGGTCCGCGCCGGCCACCCGGGTGGCAAAGGCATCGGGGTCGGCGGCGCCGTCGAGATCCTGGCCATAGGCATGCGCCGATCCCCCCAGATACGCGCCACCGAGATCGGCCCGCTGCTGCCAGGTGCCCTGCGCCAGGGCGCCGTCGAGGCCGGCGCCGTAGTCGCCCGGTGCGGCGCCATAGATGCGCGCGGTGCCGCGTCGCAGCGCCTCCCCCTCCAGCCCGCGCGCGGCGGCGGCCAGGCGATTCCAGTCGGCCGGCTCGTCACGGGCGGCGATCATGCGGACGGCGTTGTCGAACAGCAGCATCTGCGTCTCGAAGGTGTCGCGGAACAGGCCGGAGATGCGCAGCGTCACATCCACGCGCGGCCGGTCGAGCAGCGCCAGCGGCAGGATCTCGACCCCGCTGACGCGCGCCGAGCCTTCGTCCCACACCGGCCGCGCGCCAATCAGCACCAGGGCCAGGGCCAGGTCCTCGCCGCCGGTGCGCAGGCTGGCGCTGCCCCACAGATCGAGCACCAGCGCCCGCGGCCAGTCGCCGTGATCCTGCTGATGGCGCCGCAGCAGATCGGCGGCGGCGCGTTCCGCCAGCAGCACCGCGGCACGGGTCGGGATGGCGCGCGGGTCGACCGCGAACAGGTTGCGCCCGGTCGGCAACACGTCGGCCCGCCCCCGCGTCGGCGCCCCCGCCGGCCCCGGTGCCACCGATCGCCCATCCAGCGCCGCCAGCAGCGCCGCCCGTTCGCAGCCGGCGCTGCGATCCAGATCAATTGCCAGCCGCGCCGGGTCAACGCCCGGACAGGCAAGCCGCAACGCCTCCAGCAGCGCCGCCCGGGTGGAATCTGGCGGTGCCCGGCCGAACACATGCAGCCCGTCGCGGATTTGCAGCTCCTTGACGTCGCACAGATAGGCGTCGAGCCGCGCCAGCGCCTCCTCGTCCGGCGCGTCGGCGGCCACGCCGCTTTCCGCCAGCAGCCCCACCGCGCCGGCCCGGTCGATGATCTCGCGCCGCAGCAGCGCGGCGCGGCGCCGGTCCAGCCCGTCGGCGACCGCGTATTCGTCGATCAGCCGTTCCAGTTCGGTGGCGGCGCCATGGCTGCCGGCGCGGCGCAGCGGCGGGGTCAGATGGCCGATGGTGACGGCGCCGAGCCGCCGCTTGGCCACCGCCGCCTCGCCGGGATTGTTGACGATGAACGGATAGATCACCGGCAACCCGCCGGTCAGCGCCGCCGGCGCGCAGGCAGCCGACAGCACCACCGCCTTGCCCGGCAGCCATTCCAGCGTGCCGTGCGTGCCCAGATGCAGCAGCGCCTGCACCCCGACTTGCTCGCGCAGCCACAGATAGAAGGCGATATAGCCATGTCGCGGCGGCAGGTCGGGGTCGTGGTAACTGGCGCGGCGATCGGCGGCGCTGCCGCGATCGGGCTGTACCGCCAGCACCAGCCGGCCCCGCCGGGCGTGGCGCAGCCGAAAAGCCCCGTCCACAAAAGCCGGATCGGCGTCCGGCTCGCCCCACGCCGCGTCGACGCGGGCGCGCAACGCCGCCGGCAGCGCCGCGAACAGCCGGCGATAGCCGGCCAGATCGAGCACCGGCGCCGGCGCCGCCTCGCCCAATCGCACCGCCAGCGCCACCGCGCCGGGCGAGGCGCCGCCGGTGTCGTAGCCCTCGCCTTGCAGCAGCGTCAGCAGTTCATCCAGGCTGGCAAACGTATCCAGCCCGACGGCATGCCCGACCTGGCCGCCGCCGGCGCCGGGATAATCCGACAGCACCACCGCCACCCGCCGCGCCGCCGGCGCGGTCGCCGCCAGCCGCGCCCAGCCCTGCGCCCGCGCCGCCGTCAGCACCACGCCGTCCTGGTCCGGCTGGTGCACAAGGCGGGCGAAGTCGAGACCGGCGATCGGCGTCGCCTCCGCCTTGAACGACACCACCGTGGTCAGAAGGCGCCCGTCCAGTTCCGGCAGCACCACCTGCATGGCCAGATCGGCCTGCGACAAGCCGCGCGCCGATTCCGCCCAGGCGGCCTGGGTCGAACCCGCCAGCACCGCCTGCAACACCGGCACCCCGGCGGCATCCAGCGGCGAGCCGGCCTCGCCCTGCGCGGCGCTGAAGGCGGTGGCGTTCACCACCACCGCCGGGCGCCACTCCCGCAGCCGCGCGGCGACGAACGCCGCCGCCTCGGCGTCCTTGAGGCTGGCGACATGCAGCGCCCGCACGCCAAGGCCGCGCGCGTGCAGCGCCTCGGCCAGGGCCGCGACCGGCGCGATGTCGCCGGCCAGCAGGTGCGCGCGATAGAACACCAGCACCGCCAGCCCGGCCGGCCCGGTTGCCGGCACCGTGAGCGGATGCTCGCCCGCCGCCGGCACCAACACCGGCGGCGCCGGGGCATCCGCTTCCAGGCCGCCCAGCCGCGCCGCCAGCCGCAGCGCCTGCGCCAGGTTCCACGGCCCGCCCTCGCGCAGATAGGCATCCAGACATGCCCAGTCCGCGTCGGCCACGGTGGACAGCGCGGCCAGTCGCGGGTCGGTGCGCGCGTCGCCCGGCAGCAGCGCCAGCGCCACCCCGGCGCGGCGGCAGGTCGCGGCGACTTCCTCGGCGCCGTAGCGCCAGTATTCCAGCCCGCCGAGCAGCCGCACCAGCACGCAGCGCGCCTGCGCCACCACCCGCTCAACGTAAAGATCGACCGACATCGGATGCCGCAGCCGGGCGAGGCGGACCAGCCGCAGCGACGGCCGTGGCGCCGCCAGCGTCTGCCACGCCGCCGCTGCCGCGCCGAGATCGCTGTCGGCGAACGACAGCAGCAGCAGATCGGCCGGCGCATGGCCGAGATCCTCGGCCTGCCCGGTTTCGTCCAGCGACCGGCTTTCGCGGACCAGCAGGTGCATCCGCCTCAGCCTCCCGGCGGGGCGGCGAGCGCCGCGGCGATGGCGGCGCGGTCCAGGCCCCTTCGCCCGATCACCACGATCCGCCCCTGCCGGCGCGCGCCGGCCGGCCAGGAGCGGTCGAAGTAATGGTGCAGCCGCGGCCCCACCCCCTGCACCGCCAGCCGCATCGCCTTGTCGCGCAGCGCCACGAAGCCCTTCAACCGCAGGATGTCGTGCGCCGCGGTCGCCACCGCCAGCCGCTCCAGCAGGGGCCCGGGCGCGGCAAATTCCGGCACGTCCACCACGAAGCTTTCAAAATCGTCGTGCTCATGCGCCCCGTCCAGCGCGTCGTGGTGCGACGGCCGCGCCGCCAGATCGTCTTCCGCCGCCACGCCCAGGCCGAGCAGCACCGCCGGGTCGAGCCACCCTTGCCGCGCCGGCACCAGCTTCACCGCGCGTACCAGCTTCGCCGCGATCTCGGCTTGCAGCCGCGCCAGCGTGGCATCATCCAGCAGATCGGCCTTGTTCAGCACCACCAGGTCCGCCGCCTGCAACTGGTCCTCGTAGACTTCGGCCAACGGGTTGTCGTGATCGATCAGGTTATCCGCGCCGCGCTGCGCCGCCACCGCCGTGGGATCGTCGGCGAAGCGCCCGGCCGCCACCGCCGGCCCGTCCACCACCGCGATCACCCCATCCACCGTCACCCGCGCCCGCACCGCAGGCCAGCCGAACGCCTTCAACAGCGGTTTCGGCAGCGCCAGCCCGGACGTTTCGATAACAATATGCTCAGGTGGCTGCGCCCGGTCGATCAGCGCTTCCATCGCCGGCAGGAATTCATCGGCGACGGTGCAGCACAGGCACCCATTCGCCAGCTCGACGATGTCGGTTTCGGCGCAGCCGGGTATGCCACAGGCGCGCAACGTCTCGCCGTCGATACCCAGCTCGCCGAACTCGTTGACGATCACGGCGATCCGCCGCCTGCCCGCCTGCTCCAGCAGATGCCGCAACAGCGTGGTCTTGCCGGCGCCGAGGAAGCCGGTGATCACGGTGGCCGGGATTTTCGCAAGCCCGCTCATGCCATCATCTCCAGTGCCGGCAGCCGTCCGATCACCGCCCCGCGCAGCGCCGGCGGCCGGCGCGAAGGCAGCACCGCCCCGCTGTCCGACGTCCTGTAGGCGTGCGCATACTCGATCAGGTCGCCGGCCGTTGCCGCCGAGAGCGCGCCCAGCAGATAGGTCCACTTGCCCGGCATCGTGATCGCGGCGGCGCAGCCACGGTCGCAGCAGGCCAGGCACGCCACCTCGGCAAGGTCGAACCCGGCATCCGGTGATTCCGCCATCTGTCGGTGCACCGCCGCGTGCAGCAGCGCGCCCGGCGGCGTCTCGCCCTCGGCGAGCGGCCGGCCGGCCCGGCAGGTGGTGCAGATGATCAGGCGGGCGCGCGCAGCTTCGCTCACGGGGGCTCCCAACGATGTGGCGGGATGCCGGCCGCCGGCGGAGAACCCGCCTGCTTGGCCGTCGCAACAACCGGCCGGTTCCGGAGCATCCCGCCCGGAACAGCCACGGCAGCCGACGGCAGGTCTCCTGGCTTGCGGATCGAACGCGGCCCGCCTGCCTTCCCGGGCTGGGTGCCCAGTGGCATCGCGACGGGCTGCTTTCCGCTCACAGTTGCGGGAGCAGCTGCGGCCTTGGGGATGCCCCCGCACCGCATTCCCTCTTGGCCTTCCTCACGGAAGGACCATCGGTCGGCAATTCCTACAGGGTGCGCCTTGCATTCGTCAAACGCCTGCGGCTGCAATGCGGTCCCACATCGCCAGCCGAGGACCAGCGCATGCCCTTTCCCGATCCCGCCTCGCCGCCGCCGCGCGCCTCGCCGGAGGTGCCGTCCGAGGCGGAGGCCCGCTATGCCGCCAAGATGGCCAAACGCAAGGCATTGCAGGACGCCGAGGCCACCGCCCGCACGATCGAAAAAGGATTGCTGATCGTCCATACCGGCCCGGGCAAGGGCAAATCCACCGCCGCTTTCGGCCTCGCCCTGCGCATGCTCGGGCATGGCCGCCGGGTCGGCGTGGTGCAGTTCATCAAGGGCGCCTGGAACACCGGCGAACGGGCCGTGCTGGAAGGCTTCGGGCCGCTGGTGAGCTGGCACAGCCTGGGCGAAGGTTTCACCTGGAACACCCAGGACCGCGCCCGCGACGTCGCCGCCTGCCGCCGCGCCTGGGAGCGCTCGCGCGAATTGCTGCGCGAGCCCGACCTCGCTTTGCTGATCCTCGATGAGCTCAACATCGCGCTGCGCTACGATTACCTTCCGCTCGACGAGGTGCTCGCCGGGTTGCAGGGGCGCCGGTCGGATTTACATGTCGTCGTCACCGGGCGCAATGCGCGGCCGGCGCTGATCGAAGCGGCCGACCTGGTCACCGAGATGACGATGGTCAAACATCCTGCCGCCGCCGGGGTGAAAGCGCAGCCGGGCATCGAATTCTGAACTTCCGGTCGTTCTGAAATCCCGGTCGTTCTGAAATTTGGGCGCTGCCGCCACCGGCCCCCGCTCATTTCAGCCGCAGCGGGCAGCCGGCCACCAGCAGCCAGGCCGCGGTGGCGGCGGCGGCGGTGCGCTGCCCGAGCCAGCCGGCCAGATCGCGGAAGCGGCGCAAATCGGCGTCCATCGGCACCGGGCTCCAGCCGATCTCGTCGCCCACGATCACCGCCGGGTAGGGCGCCGCCCGCAGCGCCGCCAGCAACGCCCCCCATTCCTCCAGGATCGCCGCGTCGGAACGGGCGAAGCGCGCGGCCGCCCACAACACGATGCTGTCCAGCACAACCCCCGCCGGCGGCGGCGACAGCACCGCCAGGGCAGCGGCCACATCCGCCGGTGCCTCCAGCGTGCGCCAACCGGCCGGGCGCTCGGCACGGTGCCGCCGCACCCGCTCGGCCATCTCGGCATCGGCCGGATCGACGCCATAGGTGGCGACGAACACCACCCCCTCGCCCCAGCCGTGGGCGATCTCCACCGCGCGCGCACTCTTGCCGCTGCGCACCGGTCCGGTGAGGAACACCAGTTCGCCCATTGGTCACGCCTCCCGCGCGGTTGCCCGGTCGTCAGCCATGCGCCAGCTGCGCCGCCGCCGCCAGCAGGCCGAGCGCCAGCCCCGCCTTTCCCGCCCGCGCCAGTGCCCGCCGCGTCTCGATGGCGGTGGGCGCGGGCGCCGAATCGTTGAGCCGATACACCCCCGGCTTGCCCAGCCGAATCCCGAGCGCCAGCGCCAGCGCCGCCATCGGCCAGCCGGAATTGGGCGAGGCCGTGCGCCGCGCCTCCCGCGCCAGCGCCGCCAGCCGTTCCGGCCGCGGCAGGCCGAGCAGCGCCAGCGCGGTCAGCCGCGCCGGCAGCAGGTTCAGCAGGTCATCCGCGTGCGCCGCCCATTTGCCCGCCCATTCCCAGCGTCCGTGATAGCCCCACATGGCGTCGGCGGTATTGGCGAAACGGTACAGCGCGGCGCCGGGCAGACCGAGCAACACGAACCAGAACAACGGCGCGACCAGCGAATCCGACAGGTTTTCGGCCAGCGATTCCAGCGCCGATTCTCGTACCTCCGCCGCCGACAGCGCCGCCGTGTCGCGGCTGACGATGCGCGCCAGCCGCGCCCGCCCGGAATCCAGCCCCTCCTCCAGCGCGGCCTCCACCCCGGCCACCTCGTCCAGCAGCAACCGCAGCGCGAACAGCGGCTTGAGCAGCAACGCCCCGAGCACCAGCGCCAGTGCCGCCGGCATCTGCCGCAGCGCCCAGGCGGCGGCGACAGCCGGCACGACCACCAGGACCGCGCCGCCGAACCAGGCCAACGCCCCCGCCACGAAAGCCCGCCGCGGCGGCAGCACCACCATCCGCCGCCCCGCCCAGGACAGATACGCTCCCATCCACACCACCGGATGCAGCCGTGCCGGCGGCTCGCCGAACAGCCGGTCGATCAGCAGCGCCAGCAGAATCATCATGCCGCAACCATACCAGGGAGGCGCCCCAAGGCCAGAACTCCGCTTTGGTGGGGTGCGGGGCAGGGCAATCGCATTTGAATTCCTTTGCCAGGCCCAACCCTCCAGCCCGTCCGGCCCGGCAAAAAACCAAACGAATAAAAGTTTTTTGGTTCTTTTTTTCAAAAAAAACAAAACTTAAGGCTTCGTTTTGAAAAAAAGCAAAAACTTTTATTCTTTTGGTCCTTTTGGTGGCAAGATCTGGCCGGCAGGATGTCAAAAGTTCCTAATGCGATTGCCCTGCCGCGCGGGGCGGAGGCCATGGACGCGGCGGCCCGCGCCGCGCAGGGTGTCGCCCGCCATGGCGAGTCGCCCCGCAGTTATCGATGTGCTGGTGATCGGCGGCGGCATCGCCGGCCTGTGCGCCGCCATTGCCGCGCGGCGGGCCGGGGCGGGCGTGCGCCTGCTCGAGCTTGCGCCACGGCCGCTGCGCGGGGGCAACGCCCGCCATGCCCGCAACCTGCGGGTGGCGCATGACGCGCCCACGCCGTACTCACCCGGCGGCTACACGCCCGCCGAATACCTCGCCGAACTGGGCCGCATCGGCGGGCCGCGCGGCGACGCGGCGCTGTGCCGGCGACTGGCGGTGGACTCGGCGTCGGTGGTGCCATGGCTGGCCGCCCAGGGCGTGCCGTTCCAGCGCGCCGGCGACGGGATGCTGCCGTTTTCCCGCCGCACCAGCTTCCTGCTCGGCGGCGGCAAGACCATGCTGAACATGCTGTATGCCACCGCCGAAAAACTGGGGGTGGTCATCGGCTACGACAGCGGGGCCACGGCGGTCGAAATCGCCGGGGGACAGCTCCGGGCGGTGGAAGTGCGGACCCCGGCCGGCCCCGAGCGGCTGCACCCGGGCGCCGTGGTGCTCTGCTGCGGCGGGGCGCAGGCCGATCTGGCCGCCCTGCGTCCGTTCTGGGGCGAGGCCGTGGACGGCTTTTGCATCCGCGGCACGCCCTATGCCGATGGCACGCTGCTGCGCGGCCTGATCGCGCAGGGCGCGGCGACCGCCGGCGAACCCGGCGCCTGCCATCTGGTCGCCGTCGATGCCCGCTCGCCACCGGTGGATGGCGGCATTGCCACCCGGGTGCTCGGCATCCCCGCCGGCATCGTGGTGGACCGCTCGGGGCGGCGTTTCCACGACGAGGGCGGCGATACCGGCCCGACCCGCTATGCCGTCTGGGGCCGCAAGGTGGCCGAACAGCCGGGGCAGCTCGCCTGGCTGATCCTGGACGCGGCGGCCGAGCCGCGCACCCCGCCGCCGCTGTTCCCGCCACTGTGGGCCGACACCCTGCCCGAATTGGCGGCGATGGCCGGGCTGGACGCGGCGGCGTTGATCGCCACCGTCGCCGCCTTCAACGCCGCCCTGCGCAACGACGGCGATGCCGGTTGCACCGTCGGCCTCGCCCCGGCCAAGACACGCCATGCCCGGCCCTTGGCGGTGCCGCCTTTTGCCGCCATCCCGATCCGGCCGGGCCTTACCTTCGTTTGTCTGGGGGTGAAGGTGGATGCGCGGGCCCGGGTAGTGATGGCCGATGACATTTCCGTTCCCAACCTGTTTGCCGCCGGTATGATGATGGCGCCCAATATTCTCGGAACCGGCTATCTGGCCGGCGCGGGACTGGCCATCGGCGTCGTGTTCGGCCGTCTCGCCGGTGAGGAGGCTGCCCGCCATGCCCGTGCCTGAACCCGCCCTTGCCGTGCTGGTGCTCGGCGGCACCAGCGAAGGCTATGCGCTGGCCGAGGCACTGGCCGGGCGGCCGGGGCTGCGGGTGGTCAGTTCGCTGGCCGGACGCACCGCCGCTCCCCGGCGGCCGGCCGGCGAGGTGCGGATCGGCGGTTTCGGCGGCGCCGAGGGACTGGCCGCGTATCTGCGCGACGCTGGCATCGGCGCCGTCATCGACGCCACCCATCCCTTCGCCAGCCGGATGGGCTGGAACGCCGCCACCGCCTGTGCCGCCACCGCCACCCGGCTGCTGCGGCTGGAGCGGCCAGCCTGGCTGCCCGGCCCCGGCGACCGCTGGCAGAATGTCGCCGACTGGAACGAAGCCGCCGCCTGGGTTGGCGCGCAAGCGCGACGGGTGCTGCTGGCGCTCGGCCGCCAGGAACTGGCGGCGTTTGCCGGCCTCGACCATGTCCGTTTCCTGATCCGCTCGGTCGACCGGCCCGATCCGATGCCGCCATTCGCCCAGGCCGAGATCGTGCTGGCGCGCGGTCCCTTCACCGAGGCGGACGAACTGGCGCTGCTGCAAAGCCGGGGAATCGACAGCATCGTCTGCAAGAACAGCGGCGGCACGGCGACCGATGCGAAGCTGGCGGCGGCGCGGCAACTCGGCGTGCGCGTGGTGATGCGCCAGCGCCCGGCCCGGCCGGTGCTGCCCACGGTGCCCGGCGTGGCCGCGGCGCTGGCGTGGCTGGGCAGGCCATAACAGGGTGCAGGTTTACTTTCCGTCGTGCCAGCGGGGGGTGTACACCCAGTTGGTGCCGTCATCGCGCGGCAGCAGGCGGGTGGTGGACGAACCGACGATCACCACGGTACGCATGTCCACCTGATCGCCGCGGATGTCGGCCAGGCTGGTGACAATGAGGCTTTCCGCCGGCCGGCCGATATCGCGGCCGAGCACCACCGGGGTGGCGGGCGCGCGGTATTGGCGCAGCAGGTCGAGCGCAAGGTCGAACTGGGTCGGCCGGGCAAGCGAAACCGGGTTGTACAGCGCCAGCACGAAATCGGCGGCGGCGGCGGCGGCGAGGCGCCGTTCGATCAGTTCCCAGGGCTTGAGGTTGTCGGACAGCGAGATCACGCAGAAATCATGGCCGAGCGGCGCGCCGGCGCGGGCGGCGGCGGCCTGGGCGGCGGAGATGCCGGGCAGCACCACCAGTTCCACCGCGTTCCAGGCGGGGTCGCGGCTTTGGTCCAGCGCCTCGAACACCGCGGCCGCCATGGCGAACACGCCGGGGTCGCCGGAAGACACCACGGCGACATGGCGGCCGGCGGCGGCCAGCGTGAAGGCATGGCGGGCGCGGGCCAGTTCCTCGCGGTTGTCGGAGAGATGCAGGGTCTGGTCGGGGCGGAACGGACCGGCCATCTGCACGTATGTCATGTAGCCCAGGATGTCCTGCGCGCGGTCAAGTTCGGCCCGCGCGTCCGGCGCCATCAGGCCCGCCGCCCCCGGCCCCAGCCCGACCACCGCCAGCCGTCCGCCCACCGGCGCCACGATGGCGAGAGGGATGCCGGCGGACATCTATTCCTGCTCCGTCGCCAGGGCGTTGACAGCGGCGCCGGCCATGGCGCTGCCGCCGCGCCGCCCGCGCACCACCACGAACGGCACGCCGCGGCTGTTTTCGGCCAGCGCCGCTTTCGATTCGGCGGCACCGACGAAACCCACCGGAAGGCCCAGGATCAGCGCCGGCCGCGGCGCCCCGGCATCCAGCAGTTCCAGCAGGCGGAACAAGGCCGTCGGCGCATTGCCGATCGCCACCACCGCGCCGCCCAGCAGCGGCAGCCACAGATCCACCGCCGCCGCCGAGCGGGTGTTGCCGAGCCGGCGCGCCAGTTCGGGCAACCCCGGGTCGTCGAGCATGCACAGAATGCGGTTGGCGGCCGGCAGACGGGTGGGGGTGATGCCCATCGCCACCATGCGGGAATCGCACAGCACCGGCGCCCCCGCCGCCAGCGCCGTCCGCCCCGCCGCGCCGGCCCCGGGCGAAAACAGCAGGTCGCCGATCACGTCGGGCATGCCGCAGGCATGGGCCACGCGCACCGCCAGCTTTTCCAGGTCGGGCGGAATGCGCGACAGGTCGGCCTCGGCCCGGATGATGGCGAAGGAACGGGCGTAGATGTCGGCGGCGTCGCGGCGATATTCGATCATGAGGCGTCCTGCTCGGCGGGGGCGGCGGGGATGGCAAAGTCGGCGTGATATCAGAACTCGCGATGGCGCAGGATGTGCAGCGGGATGGCGATGCCGGCGCCGATGCCGCCCAGGGTGAACACCACCTGCAGCAGATACGCCACTGTATTCAGCGCGCCGGCGGGATTGGCCGCAGCGTGCGGATCGGTCATGGCGAACAGGCCGAGCAGCGCCTGCGCGAAGAAAGCCCCGGGCACCATCGGGATGCAGCCGGCCACCGCCACCGCGCTGCCGTAGGTCCCCAGGATGCGCCGCAGCAGCCCGGTCGCCGCCACCGTGACCAAGAAGGCCGCGACGAACGACGCCGCCTCCAGGCTCCATCCCGCATCCCGGCCCAGGCTGCGCACCGCCAGTGCCAGCGCGCCGCTGGCGAAGCACCAGGCCAGCGTCCAGGGCCGGAAGTTGAACAGCACCCCGAACCCGGCCGCGGCAATGCCGCCGAACAGGGCATCATGGCCGACCCCCAGCAAAGCGGGCGTCATGGCGCCGTCCCAAGCAGCAAGCGGGCCAGCCATATCCCGGTCGAGACGAACAACATGACCGTCAGCACCGAAACCGCCCGCGCACTGCCCAATGTCGGATAGCCGTCCACCACATCCGCCTGGGCGTTGGTGGCCGAAATACCGGGCACCAGCAGCAGGGTGGCGGCGAACATCGCCAGGTCCACGGTATTGCTGCCGGCCAGCCGCGCTGCCATCCCGACCAGCCCGGCGGCCAGCAGCGCGGTGGCGGTGGCCACCACATAGAGGTTGGTATTGATACGCAACAATTGGTGGCGCATGCATTGGCCCAGGCCGCCGGCCAGAAATACCGGCAGGAAGCTGCGGTGATCGGTTCCCAGCAATTCGCCGAAGGCGGCGCATGCCAGCCCGACCGCGACCGCCACCAGCCATGCCGGGTAGCGTGGTGTCTGGCGGACCAGGGCGTCCAGCCGCGCGGTGATCTCGGCGGGGGGCAGGCGGCTGTTCACCGCCTCCCGCACCAGCGCGCGCACCGCCTGGTTCAGCCGGTGGTTCACGCCGTGCTCCGACAACGTGACCATCCGGGTGATGGTGTTCGCCCCACTGCCAAGGGTGATCGCGATCGAGGTGTAACCCACCCGCAGCCCCAGCAGATCCACGCCCAGCGCCTTCGCCAGCGTCTCGCCGCAGGCGTGCACCACCCGGCCGCTGCTGCCGGACTGCATGAGCACGCGCGCGCAGTTCAGGCAGACCAGGGCAATCTGCTCGATATCGCGGTGGCGCAATTTGAGGTATCCGGAATCGGCCATCGGTCAGCGCCGCATGGCAGCGCTCGCGCCAGGCCCGGCGCCATTTGCCGGGTTTGGCGGTGGCGGAGCCGCTTGCATCGTCAAGGCAACCGTTGTTGCATAAGTTCTTTCGGTAAGTATTTTTTTCATTAATTTCATTTGCAGCGGCGGCGCCGGCGCCCGGAGCCATCCGCGAAGTTACATATCAGCAGCCGGAGGTCGCCCGTCAAGCGACCACCATGGCCGCCAGGAACCGCGCGGCGTTGCGAATTACGACGCGCATGCGTTCGTTGCGAGCGAACAGGCGTCCCATACCGCATCCATCTCCGCGTGTCATGCCATTCCCAGGAAGGATCGAGTTGTCATGGCAGGCCCGCCCGTGAACCGGGGACGCTATGGGCCGATGCTTGCCGGGTTTGCTATCACGCCGTGGCGAAGACAGGCGGAGAACAGCGAATGGCCGTGTGGCTGACGGTGGTGGGAATCGGCGAAGACGGACTGGCGGGCCTTGGCGAGCAGGCGCGCATGGCGATCGCCGCCGCGCGCCTGCTGGTGGGGGGCGCGCGCCATCTCGCTCTGGTGCCGGCGGCGGCGGGACAGGAACGGCTGGAATGGCCTCGTCCCTTCGATACCGACGGCGTGCTGGCGCGGCGCGGCACGCCGGTCTGCGTGCTGGCCAGTGGCGACCCCATGCTGTTCGGCGTCGGCGCGGTGCTGGCGCGGCAGGTGCCGCCAGCGGAGATGCGGGTGCTGCCCGCACCCTCCTCCGTTTCGCTGGCGGCTTCCCGGCTCGGCTGGGCACTGCAGGACACCACGGTGCTGAGCATCACCGGCCGACCCGCGGCGGCGGTGCTGCGGCACGTTTATCCCGGCGCGCGGCTGCTGGTGCTGGCGGCCGACGGCGACAGCCCCGCCACGCTGGCGCAGCTGCTCGCGGCGCATGGATTCGGGGCCAGCGGGCTGGAGGTGCTGGAACATCTCGGCGGTCCCCTGGAACGCCGGCGCCACGGAACCGCCGCGACATGGCCCGAACAACGCTGCGCCAACCTCCATGTGATCGCGGTGGAATGCCGTGCCGACCCCGGCACCAGCTTCTGGTCGGGACTGGCCGGGTTGCCCGACGCGGCTTACCGCCACGACGGACAACTCACCAAGCGCAACGTGCGGGCGGTGACGCTCGCCCAGCTGGCGCCGCTTCCGGGCGAAACCCTGTGGGACGTGGGCGCGGGATGCGGCTCGATCGGCATCGAATGGATGCGCAGCCATCCGGCCTGCCAGGCCATCGCCATCGAGGCAAACCCGCAAAGGCAGGCGTTGATCGCCCACAACCGCGAAGCGCTCGGCGTGCCGGCCCTGCGGATCATCGCCGGAACCGCGCCCGACGCCCTGACGGACCTGCCGGCACCGGACGCGGTGTTCATCGGCGGCGGATTGACCGCGCCGGCAACCGTCGAACGCTGCTGGGCGGCGCTGCCCGCCGGCGGCCGGCTGGTGGCCAACGCCGTCACGCTGCAAAGCGAGGCGGCCCTGGTGGGTTGGCGCGAACGGCTCGGCGGGGAGTTGACGCGGCTGTCCGTTGCGCAGGCGAGTCCCGTGGGCCGGTTCGATGCCTGGCGATGCGCCATGCCGGTGACCGTCTGGCATGTCCGCAAGCCGGGTTAGGCGGCGCCCGGCAACAGGCGAATCGCCGGCCGGGGGGCGCGCTGGAGCGATTCTCGACGCGGCGAACGCCATTTTAGCGTGGGGTCATGAGCTGGGCTTTCCGCCGTCCGTTTCTTGAGGTTGCCGATTCGAGGCGGCACCGCGGGGACAATATGGCGAGTCATCAGGCGGCATGGCGCCAGGGCGCAAGCGTCCGGCCCCGGTCCGACTTGTGCGCCTCGGCGAGAAGCTTCCGGGTTTCCTCGGTCGGCTTCTCCGACTCGGCGCGGGCACGGTCGATGCGCGCTATCTGTTCCCGCAAGTCGAGTTGGTCGCGGTGGCCTGTTCGGTATTCCGCTCATCGCAGGACTCCGCCCAGGCCGCTACCGACAGCCCGCGCCGCAGCTGTCCGGATGCGGCGATACGCTGTCACAAAACTATCCCCGCTGGTGGGTCGACGCTGTCGATCCATCCTGCCTAAAGGTTCCGGCCGCGTGACATAGCAGCAGTGCCTCCGCGCCCCCGCTGCCAACAGGAAATCCTGACCATGACCGTTGCTGTAAAGCAATGCCTGCTCGGCACATCATGCATGATGTTGCTGCTCGGATCGGCATCGATCGCCCACGCCACTTCGAGCGAATGGACCCAGGTGGGCACCAATGTGTGGACCGTCGCGCAAGGCGCCATTTACAGGACACAGGGCATGGCGGCGGACGGCCCGGACTACTATTTCTCCTGGCAATATGGCCTGCAGAAAACCGACGGTTCCTACAACGTGCTGACCAGCAACTCGTCCTATCCAACCGTGTCCGGCATTCCGACGGCATTGAGCTCGCTCGGCTACAATCATATTGGCGATATAGACTACGCCAACGGACGCATCTATGCGAGCCTGGATTCATCCACATCCGGCTACAACACGCCCGCCGTGGCGCTGTACAACGCCAGCACCCTTGCCTATACGGGCACGTACTACACGCTGAGTGCGCCCGACGGCACCCACGATATCGCCAGCTGGATCGCGGTGGGCGCCAAGAACGGCTTGGCCTACGGAATGGGGTATGACAACGCGACCGAGATGGAGGTCTACGACCTGGCGACCTTCAAGTTCGAACGCTACATCCAACTCAGCCAGTCGCTCGATTCGGTGCAGGGCGGCAAGCTCGATGACGGCTGGATGTACATGTCGTCGAATGACTCCTCAAAGTCGGTCTACCGGGTCAATCTGCTGACCGGCGAGGTGCAGACCCTGTTCAGCCTCAAGCAGGATTACGACCAGGAAGTCGAGGGCCTGTCGGTGACCGATACCGCCAACGGGCCGGAGCTGAATGTGTTGGTGATCAATGATCCCGACGATAGCGGGCGGAATCTGCGTGACCCAAAGCTGAACGTCACGTTGTATCATTACGAAATGAGCAATGTGCCGGAGCCGGGCAGCATCGCCATGGTGTTGGCCGGGCTCGGCATGCTGGGGGCGACGCGGCTGCGCAAGGAGCGGCGGGCCAACCGGGCGGTGCCGTCGGCGTGACGGAGACTTCAGGGCAGCGACTGTCTTGATGGTTGAGCTCGAACCGACCGCTTGATGGTTTCATGGTGGCGCTGGCCGCGTTGAAGCTGGCGCCGCCGGCCCACCGCGCGGCGGCTTCGGCCTTGACCCGGCCGTCGCGCCGCGCCGCCACCATCGCGGCCATGAACAGGGCCGCAGTTGGTGGCGGCAAGTCGCTCTGCTTGCCCAAAGCTGCCGGTCTGCTTCCGTGGGCGTGCGCGGGAGTTGCGGTCGATCAGGGACGGGCTCACTGCCTGAGATGTGGAGCGTGGGTAGTTTCCGAGCCTCCCGCCATTGCCCGAGCAACTGGTACAGACGCCACATGGCAGGGGGAGCTGGCGCATCATCCCGGAACTGGATCGCCACATCGAGCCGAAGCTGAGCCACGACGCTTCCACCAACGCGCTGATCGAGCGCTACCGGCGATTGCGCGGATGACGGAGGACGCGACCCGCTTCAAGCAAGAGGCCGGCGAGCATGCGGCTTCGTTGGTCGAATCCGGGATGGTGATCGGTCTTGGCACCGGATCGACGGCGATTTTTGCAACGCGCCGGATCGCGGCCCGGCTCCGCGCCGGCGTGCTGTGGGATGTCGTCGGGATCGCGACGTCCCGCGCCACCGACGCCGCCGCGCGCGAGCTCGGGATTCCGATGCTGACCGACGACATCCCGCGCGAGATCGACCTGACCATCGATGGCGCCGACGAGGTCGACCCGGCGCTGGACCTGATCAAAGGCGGCGGCGGCGCATTGCTACGCGAGAAGATCGTCGCCCAGGCCAGCCGCCGGGAAGTCATCGTCGTCGATGCGGGCAAGCTGTCGCCCCGGCTCGGCACGCACTGGCCGCTGCCGGTGGAGGTGCTCGAGTTCGGCTGGCGCTCGCAAGCGCGTTTCCTGGAAAGTCTCGGCGGCGCCGTCACGCCGCGGACGGGCGATGGCGGCCTTTACCGCACCGACCAGGGCAACATCATCCTCGACAGCCAGTTCGGGCCGATCACTAACCCCGCCGACCTTGCCGGCAGGCTGGACTCACGCGCCGGACTCGTCGGGCACGGGCTGTTCATCGGTATCGCCTCCGACTTGATCGTGGCGGGGGAAGCCGGGATGCGCCATCTCCGGCGCGGCGTGGACGCAGCAAGGGTCGGCTAGCGCACAAGACCTTCCCGTGCCGGCGCGCGCGCGCCGGATCGCAAAAGTCGTGTTGCGTGCAGGCTCGATGGTGATCTCGCGTCGAGGCGCAGGTGAAGCTGTGCGTGCTGGCGCTGCAGGTGCGGCGCACCGCCGGGATCCGCACCGGCCTGCCGTGGGCGCGCATCGCCCACTTGCCGGGGACGCTGAAGGCGGTGCGCTACGTGGCCGAACGCCGCGCCATTGTTCAGCGCACGAAAATCGGCCCCGAGTTCGCCGATCTGCTGAAAAAGCCCGGAATTCCTATGCCACAGCAGCTGCTGGCGGTCACCGAGGCGGCCGTGGCCCCCGCTGTGGCATAGACACACGCCCGGAACCCGCCCCCCATGCCGATGTCATCGATGCCGCCCTGCTGCCGGCCGCCGAAGCCATTGGCGCAGCCCTCGAAGGCAAAACCGCGCGTCGGCAAAATCCCCACCCGCGCCACTCGCTCGCCTGGATCATTGCCCGCCTCGGCGGATGGAACTGCCATTACAAACCTCCAGGATCCAAAACCATGCGCGCCGGATGGGGCCAGTTCGCCACCATGGCAGCCGGCTTCCTCATTGCCATTACGCAGTTAAACGTGTGAATCCCGTGGCATGTATGGGGGGCGGTACAACAACACAACTCCGCAATGGCGGGCAACAGATGTGGGACACTCAGCGGCACATCAGGCGACTCGAGCGCCATCCACGCTGAATACTGGAATCGCGGAACCGCGAAGTAAATTGTCGATTTGTTCCGGCGTCAGGGCGACATCAATGGCGCCCCCGGTTGACAGCGTTATGCGGGTGCCGGATTCTGGACTATTGCCGGCGTACGACACGATCTGATCAACATTCAGTCGATACAAGGTCTTTGGAGAAAGCTGTTGAACCGTGATAAAGATCGCCATCCGTCTTTCCTCCGTTGCACGCCGTCCCTGGCGGCCTGCAATAAGACATTCTCAGAATGGGATGTCCACCATCACGGTGAAGCCCTCACCGGGGCGGCTTGAGCGCCGGCCAGAAGCGGGTCGACCGTCGGTTGCAGAACTTCGGCTTGCGCCGCTTTCCTGGTCCTGGACAGGCAGAAAGAGGTTGGTGCAAATCCCCTCCGCCGCGGCCGATTGCTGCGGCCTGACTGACATTCCGGAAAGGTTGCCGCCTTGCCCGACATCCTGCTTGCGGTGGCGGCCATGCTTGTCGTCGTCAGCGCCATCCAGCCGCTGGCGCAGCGCCTGCGCGTCGCCGACACGGTGCTGCTGGCGCTCGTCGGCATCCTGATCGGCGCCGGCTCCGCCTTCGTGCTGCGCCGCGGCCTGAGCGGGGACATCAACGAGTTGGCGGCGACCTTCGCGCACTTTCCCGTGAACTCGCAGCTGTTCCTGTTCGCGTTCCTGCCGGCGCTGGTGTTTCACGGCGCACTCTCGATCGACGTGCGCCGGCTGGCGCGCGACACCGCGCCGGTGCTGCTGCTGGCGATCGTGGCGGTGGTGGCGACCACGGCGGCCATCGGCTTCGCGTTGCAGCCGATCGCCGGCCAGCCACTTACGGTCTGCCTGCTGCTCGGCGCGATCGTCGCCACCACCGATCCCAGCGCGGTGATCGGCGTGTTCCGTGACATCGGCGCGGACGGGCGGCTCGGCCGGCTGGTGGAAGGCGAAAGTCTGCTGAACGATGCCGCGGCGATCGCGCTGTTCACCCTGCTGCTGGACACGGTGACGCACCGCGCCGCGCCGGGCCTGGGCGCCGCCGGCGTCATCCTCGCCGGCTCGTTCCTCGGCGGCGCGGCCGTGGGGTACGCGCTGGCGCGTCTCGCGCTCGCGGCAATGCCGCTGCTCAGCGGCAGCCGCGTGGCCGAGGTCACGCTGACGATGGCGCTGCCCTATCTCAGCTACATCGTCTGCGACGAGTTCCTTGGATTTTCCGGTGTCGTGGCCGCCGCCGCGGCGGGGCTGACCGTGAGCGCGATCGGCCCGTCGGTGCTGCGCCCGCCGAGCTGGTCCTACCTCGTCGGGGTCTGGGCGCAGACGTCGTTCCTCGCCTCCTCGCTGGTGTTCGTGCTCGCCTCCATGCTGGTGCCGCGGCTGATGCTCGGCATCCAGACCTGGGATCTGCTGCTGGTGGGCGTGGCGGTGCTGGCCGCGCTGGCGGCCCGCGCGGCGGTGCTGTTCCTGGTGATGCCGGTGCTGCGCTATACGCGGCTCGCCCAGCGCGTGCCAATGCGGTTCAAGCTGACCATGCTATGGGGCGGGCTGCGGGGGGCGATCACGCTGGCGATGGCCCTGGCGGTGACCGAGAACCTGCGGGTCTCCGCCGAGGTGCAGCGGTTCGTCGCCATCGTTGCGACCGGCTTCGTGCTGATCTCGCTGCTGGTCAACGGCACCACACTCCGCTTTCTGGTGCACTGGCTCAAGCTCGACCGGCTGTCGCCGATTGACCAGGCGCTGCGCCACCAGGTGCTCGCCCTCGGGCTCGGCCAGGTGCGCGACCAGCTGCGCCAGACCGCCGGCGATTTCGAGTTCCTGCCGCAAGTCGCGCAACGGGAGGTGGACCTCTACGACCGCCAGGCCGCCGCCGAGGCCGCCGCCAACAGCTTCGACGCGGCGCTGACCGACCGCGACCGGGTCAGGCTCGGGCTGCTGACCTTTGCTTCGCAGGAGCGAACCATCCTGCTGACGATCTTCCGCGAACGCGGCGTCTCGCGCCGCATCATGGCGCAGTTGCTGCGCACCGCCGACACCATCATCGATGCCACGCGCGCCGACGGGCGGCTCGGCTATCTGCGCGCCGCAAGGCGGCGGTTGCGGCCGAGCCTGCGGCTGCGGCTGGCACAGTGGCTGTACCGCCGCTTTCGCGTCGACCGGCCGCTGACTCGCCTGATGTCACAACGGTTTGAGATGCTGCTGGTGATGCGGCTGGTGTTCCTCGCGCAGCTGCGCTTCCTGCGCGACCGGATGACGCCGGTGCTGGGGGCACGGGTGACCGCGGCGCTGGGCGAGATCGTGCAGCGCCGTCGCAACCTGCTCGATGACGCGATGGCGGCGCTGGAGCTGCAGTATCCCGGCCATACCGAGGCGGTGCAGGCCCGCATGCTGCGGCAGGTCGGGCTGCGTTTCGAAATGGAAACCTACACCGCGCTGCGCGACGAGGCACTGCTCAGCGCCGAGTTGTTCGAGGAGATCCGCCGTGACATCGAAGCGCGGCGCGACGCCGTCGGCTGGCCGGTGACTTTCGGCACGCAGGCGGGGCTGAGCCACCGGTTGCGCGAGCTGGCGCCGTTCGCCACGCTGCCCGAGGCGTTGCTGGATGGCATGGCGAAGCGGCTGACCATGCGCTTCGCGCTGCCGGGCGAGCGCATCCTGCGGCAGCGCCGGCGCGCGGGCTCGGTGTATGTGATCAGTTACGGCGAAGTGGAGATTGCGTATGACGGGCGCCAGTTGCGGCTCGGACGCGGCGCGCTGTTCGGCGGCGATGGCATGTTGGGCGAGGCGCGGACCCGTGGGGCGGTGACGGCGGTGCGGTTCTGCCATCTGCTGGAACTGCGGACGGGTTTCTTCCGCACGCTGCTGGCGACGCGGCCGGAACTCGCTGGAACGCCGCCGGACGGCGTGGCCGACGGGTGACGGAACCGCGGCCATGATGGTTTCCCGGACGGCATCGACCGGGCGCCTGCCCGCTGGCGGGTCAGGTTCGGTCGGGGCCCAGGGTTTATTTCAACAGCAACCAGGGCCGCCGGCTTGGAAAAATGCCAGCCATCCAATTTGCCTGTGGTTCAGTCGGCGCGTCGCAGCCGGCTGGCCGGCAGCGCGCTGGCCCCGGCCGTGTCGGCGGCGCGCATCGCGGCGACCGGCAACACCGGGCAACCGACCACCGTCCAGGACGAAGTGCCTGCCAACGCCAGGAACCAGGCAGGTCCGAACCGATGATCATGCACCCCGACCTAACGCCAGCAGCGCTTCCTCGTCCGCCCTGCAATTGCGCGGTGTCCACGGCACGCCACGGCCTGCCAGCCGCACCGCGCGCGCGACGCCTTCCGCCTCCTCGCTTCGCGTATACGCTTCGATCAGCAGCTCGGCGGTCTTCAGCGTCAGCGCCTGGGCGCGCTCGCGCAGGGGCTCGATCCAGAAATGCCCGTCCGTCTCCGCCCGCAGCAGCTCATCCTGCGCATCGGCGGCATCGACCGCGAGATCATTCGCCGCCCGGCAGGCACCAATCGCCGTGGCGACCACCGGCTCGAGCAATGCCTCCAGCGCGCCTTTCAGCGTCGCGCCGCCATCGGCGTACTGCTCCACGATATAGCGCGCCGTCTCGGCATCGACGTGATCGCGCCGGTTGGTTCCCGGCACGGCGAGGTCGAACGTCTCGGCCACCGCCAGCAACTCGCGGACGTCGGGCTTGATCATTCTCAGCAGTTCCAGTGTCGGGCGGGCGCGCCGCTCCGTCGGAAACCGCAGCACGTTCGTCGTTCCAGGCAGCGTCTCGATTCGCATGGCTGCTCCTCCTTTTGACTGAAAACTATACTTTGGAGAATGGGCGCAAAATCACAATGCGGTGTGAATTCCCTGTCTTCGGTGGCAAGGGAATCCGCGGCGGCAGGCAAGGCCGGCGCGGCGCTCACCGTGTGAATCGATGCGCCCGGTGAGCGGGCGTGGGAACGAAGAGGAAGCAAGCGATTGGAAAGGTTGAATGAAAAGGTAAAAAACTCACGTGAATGAAAGAGTGAGTGAAAATGGCCGATGATGGTGAAATAAGATAAATAAAACGGTGAATGAAATCTCCGGGGACTCGGGTTGCCGTCCAGGTACAAGCGGCGGCGCCCCCCCGCGCCTTCGGCGCGCCCGCCGGGCTTCGGCGCGCGCGCGTCGCCTCGCTCCGCTTCCCGGCGCGCCTTCGGGGGAGGGATGATTTCGTTCAGGTTCACCGGCGCAGCTACGACAAGGGCGCGCAGATCGAGGACAGGGCGGCGACGACACCGCCTTCGACCGTGAAGCGGATGCCACCGCCGGCGACGATCAGGAAATCGGCCGGTTCAGCCATCTGGAACACACCGACAGCCACGGCGGCGAGTCGCTGGATCGCGGCAAGCCGGCGGCAGCCGTGAAAAGACCCTCCGCCAGCTTGCCCAAACGCCTGGCAAACCCAAAACGAAAGCGAAAGCAGGCGGTCGATTACCCAACCCAGCGCCTATCTTGGTGCCTGTGGGGCGCTGCCCTGGCCTTATCTTCCTTCACCGGATTGCCCCGTGGCGCCCGCCCCGCGGGATTGATCCCGGCGCCAGCGGGGTCCAGATAGGCGCCCGGCCGGGCCCACGCACCGCCGGCAGGAGGAACGCCGCTTGTACCGTGATCGCATCCGTCTGAACTCGCTCTGGGGCCGCGTGATGACCGCGGAGGAGGCCGCCCTGATGTTCCGCGACGGCATGGTCGTGGGCATGAGCGGCTTCACCCGCGCCGGCGACTGCAAGGAGGTGCCGTTCGCGCTGGCCGAGCGCGCCCGCCTGGACCCGCTGAAGATCACCCTGATGACCGGCGCCTCGCTGGGCAATGACATCGACCATTCGCTGGCCGAGGCCGACGTGATCGCCCGCCGCCTGCCGTTCCAGTCGGACCCGACGCTGCGGCGCAAGATCAACGCCGGCGAGGTGATGTTCATCGACCAGCATCTGAGCGAGACGGTCGAATTGCTGCGCTCACGCCAGATCGGCCCGATCGACCTCGCCGTGGTGGAGGCCACCGCGATCACCGAGGCGGGGGGGCTGGTGCCGACCACCTCGGTCGGCAATACCGCCACCTTCGCCGTGCTGGCCGAGCGGGTGATCGTGGAGATCAACCTGACCATGCCGCCCGAAATGGAGGGCATGCACGACATTTTCTTCCCCACCTACCGGCCGTACCGCGGCGCCATCCCGATTACCGCCGTGGACAGCCGCATCGGCCTGACCGCCATTCCGATCGATCCGCAGAAGATCGCCGGCATCGTCATCACCCGCAAGGCCGACAGCCCGTCGCGGCTGGAGGAGCCCGACAGCGAAACCCAGACGATCGCCGGCCATCTCGATGCTTTTCTGACGCGCGAGGTGCGGCTCGGCCGCATGCGGCCGTCGCTGCAACCCATACAGATCGGCGTCGGCAGCATCGCCAACGCGGTGATGCATGGCTTCCTGGACAGCCGCTTCTCCGAGCTGACCATGTATTCCGAGGTGTTGCAGGACAGCGCCTTCGAGCTTTTGGACAGCGGCAAGCTGCGCTTCGCTTCCGGCTGTTCGTTCACCCTGTCGGCCGAGCACTACGCCCGGGTGCTGGCCGATCTGCCGCGCTACCGCGACCGGCTGGTGCTGCGGCCACAGGAAATGAGCAACCACCCCGAGGTGGTGCGCCGGCTGGGCATCATTTCCATCAACACCGCGCTGGAATGCGACATCTACGGCAACGTCAATTCGACGCATGTCGGCGGCACCCACATGATGAACGGCATCGGCGGCTCGGGCGACTTCGCGCGCAACGCGCATTTCTCGGTGTTCGTGACCAAGTCGATCGCCAAGGGCGGGGCGATATCCAGTATCGTGCCGATGGTGTCGCACGTGGACCACACCGAGCACGACGTGGACATCATCGTGACCGAAATCGGTCTGGCCGATCTGCGCGGGCTGGCGCCGCGCGAGCGTGCCGAGCTGATTATCCGCAACTGCGCGCACCCGCGCTACCGGGATGCGCTGATGGAGTATTTCCGCGCCGCCTGCCGCCGCGGCGGCCACACCCCGCATCTGCTGGAGGAGGCGTTTTCCTGGCATGTCCGCGCGCGGGAGACCGGCAGGATGCTGGAGGAGGGGCCTGCCGCTGCCTGAGCCGCGGGCGTTGCGCCGCGCATGATGGATGCGGCATGGCGCATTGCCTGCCGGATCGGCTTTCCGCTGGCCCGCCAGTGGTGGCGGCTGCGCCGGCCGCGCCACGCCGGCGCGCTGGTCGCGCTATGGCATGACGGGCGGGTGCTGGCGGTGCGGCTGACCTATCGCCGCGAGCTGAACTTCCCCGGCGGCGGGGTGCGCCGCGGCGAGGACCCGGTGGACGCGGCCTGCCGCGAACTGCACGAGGAAGTGGGCCTGACCGCCACGCCGGCGGCGCTGCGACTTGCCTGGGAGCAGGTGGCGATGTGGGATTTCCGCCGCGACCATGTGCGCATCTACGAACTCGAGCTGCCTGCCGCGCCGGTTCCCCGCCCGGACCGGCGCGAGGTGAGCGAGGCGATGTTCCTGCATCCCGACGCGCTGCTGGCGGCGCCGCTGCCGGTGTTCGTGCGCGACTACCTCCGCGCAGCGGGCGGCGGGCCGATGACGTCCGCGCGCCCGGCGTGAACGGTCAGAGCTTGTGAAGCAATCGAACTTGCGAATGAACGCCCGCTGATATCATTGAGCTTTTCTGGCCAGATCCGAACGTAGCGGGCATTCATTCACAAACTCTCAGTCAGCCGGTTTGATATCGACCATCAGCTCGTTGCCGAGCGGCTCCAGGGCGGCGCGGATCGCCGCGGCGGCCTCGTAGGATGGCGCGCGCAGCCGCGCCTCGGCGCGGAACATCGGCTCGCCGGAGAACGAGCCGCTGAGCACGTCGGTGGTCAGTTCCTCGATGTTGACGCCGCAGTTCCACAGCGCCTGGGTGAAGTCGCGCACGATGCCGGGCCGGTCGTGGCCGACAACCTCCAGCAGCAGGATGGCGTGCAGCGCCCATGGCGGCTCCGCCGCCCCGCTGTGCAGCGTCACCTTCAGCCCCTGATCCTGCAGGCCGTCCAGGGCGGCGGCCAGCCCGTCGATTTCGCCGGCGGCGATGCCCACCTGGACGATGCCGGCGAACTGGCCGGCCAGCCGGGCCATCCGGCTTTCCCGCCAGGTGCCGCTATGCGCGGCCACAAGTTCCGCCAGGATACGCACCAGCCCCGGCCGGTCCGGCCCGAGCAGCGTCAGAATAACCGAGGACTGCGTCACGACGGCGTTCCTTCCATGCCCGGCCCGGTGTGGCGACTCCGCATCTCAGCTTTCCCCTGGCTGCGGGCGACGACGATACAGCAGCATGCCGCGCAGGGTCATCACCACGTCGCCGTGCTGGTTCAGCACCTCGGTGAGCGAGCGCACCAGGCCGCGGTCGGGCTTACTGCGCGACGGCTCGGCCGCCTGCACCGTCGCCCGCACCCGCAGCCGGTCGCCCGGGCGCACCGGCTTGAGCCAGCGCAGCTCGTCGATCCCGGGCGAGCCGAGGCTGGCATTGCCGGGGATGTAGTGATCCACCAGCAGGCGCATCGCCGCCCCGGCGGTCTGCCAGCCGCTGGCGATCAGCCCGCCATAGGGGCCGGCCTTCGCGGCCTCGGGGTCGGTGTGGAAAATCTGCGGATCGTAGAGAGTGGCGAAGGCGATGATTTCCGCCTGGGTGATGGCGTAATCGCCGAACTCGGCGACATCGCCGGGCTGGAAATCCTCGAACCAGCGCTCGGGGGCGGGCATAAGTGTGTTCTCCTTCAACGGTTCGTGCCCGGTCTCCCGCCCGGTTTGATACAGGTCAAGGCGGCGGACATGAGGGACGGATAACCGCCGGGTACACCCGGTCAATCCGGGCGGTGGTGAAAGCGCGGCGACAGGCTCGCGTGGCTGCATTCTGACCGACCCGGAGCCATGAGCATGGGAGCCATGGGCATGACCGCCAATCCCCAGTCTTTGCTGACCCTCGCCGGGGTTGCCCAGCACCCCAGCCCGGCCGGCCGCGCCGCGCTGGTGGTGATCGATGCGCAACGCGAATACCTCACCGGCGGCCTCAGGCTGGACGGCATCGAAGCCGCCGTCGCCGAACTGCGGGGGCTGCTTTCCCTGGCGCGGCGGCACGGCTTGCCGGTGTTCCACGTGGTGCACCTTTCCGACCGGGCCGGCGCCCTGTTCGACCGCGCCGGCCCCTATGCCGCCATCATTCCGGGCCTGGAGCCGTGGGACGGCGAGGCGGTGGTCGCCAAGGCGCTGCCGAACGCCTTCGCCGGCACCGACCTGCACGCCCGCATCCAGGCCGCCGGCCGTGGCGAGATCGTGCTCGCCGGCTTCATGACCCATATGTGCGTCAGCACCACCGCCCGCGCCGCGCTCGACCATGGCTACCGCACCACCATCGTTGCCGCGGCGGCGGCCACCCGCGATATCCCGGACCCCGCCGGCGGGGTGATCCCGGCGGCGGCGCTGCACCGCACCGAACTGGCCGCGCTGGCCGACCGCTTCGCCGTGGTGGTGGCGGACAGCGCCACGCTGGCGCGGGCCTGGGCCTGAGCCATGCCGGCGGAAAGCTCGCCAGCCGGCAGGCTCTGCGGCGGGTTCCGGGCAACCCCAGGGGAGGGTTGCTTGTTCGCCGCCCCGGCAATGCCCATAATCGCGCCATGGCAGAGCAGGTGACGCTTACGGTGAACGGCGAGCCGCGGGTGCTCGACGGCCCGGTGACGGTGGCGGGGTTGCTGGCGGCGATCGGTCTGGATCATCGCAAGGTGGCGGTGGAGTGCCGCGAGGAGATCGTGCCCCGCTCGGCCTACGCCACCACCTGGCTGGCCACGGGCGACTCGCTGGAAATCGTGCATTTCATCGGCGGAGGCTGAGCATGGACGGCATCATCCAGGCGGATGACGATGGCTGGACCGTCGCCGGGCGGCGCTTCCGTTCGCGGCTGGTGGTGGGCACCGGCAAATACAAGGACCTGGAGGAGACGGCGGCGGCGATCGAGGCGTCCGGGGCCGAGATGGTGACGGTCGCGGTGCGGCGGGTGAACCTGTCCGACCCCAAGGCGCCGATGCTGCAGGACCATGTCGATCCGAAGAAATACACCTATTTGCCCAATACCGCCGGCTGCCACACCGCCCGCGACGCGGTGCGCACGCTGCGGCTGGCGCGCGACGCCGGCGGCTGGAACCTGGTGAAGCTGGAAGTGCTCGGCCCGCCACCCACCCTGTACCCCGACATGCCGGCCACCTTCGAGGCGGCCGAGGCGCTGATCAAGGACGGGTTCGAGGTGATGGTCTATTGCGCCGACGACCCGGTGGCGGCGCGGCGGCTGGAGGATATGGGCTGTGTCGCCATCATGCCGCTCGGCGCGCCGATCGGCTCGGGGCTGGGGGTACAGAACCCGGCCATGCTGTCGATCATGATCGAGCAGGCGAAGGTGCCCCTGCTGGTGGATGCCGGCGTGGGCACCGCCTCGGACGCCGCCATCGCCATGGAGATCGGCTGCACCGCGGTGCTGCTCAACTCGGCGATCGCCCATGCGACCGACCCGGTGCGCATGGCCCGGGCGATGAAGCTCGCGGTGGAGGCCGGCCGGCTGGCGCATCTGGCCGGGCGGATGCCCAGGCGCATGGGGGCGGACCCGTCCAGCCCGCTCACCGGCCTGATCCGCTAACTGTTCTCGGCGGCGGCCTTGGCGGCCGGCATTTCCAGCGCCGCGTTCAGCTCGGCGCCCAGCAGCACCGCGTAGGCCGACACCCAGAACCACATCATCACGCCGACCACCGCGCCAAGTGGCCCGTAGGTGGCGTCGTAGCTGGCGATGTGGGTCACATAGACCGACAGCAGCGCCGAGGCCGCCAGCCACAGCGGTGTGGCGACCAGCGAACCCGCGGTGACCCAGTGCCAGCGCTCCCGCCTGCGCGAGGGGCCGAAACGATAGAGCAGCGACAGCGCCAGCCCGACGAACACCAGCAGCATTCCCCACGAGCCCACCCGCAGCAAAACGCGCGCATGCGCGTCCATCCCGAAGAAATCGATCACCGCCGGCAGGAACACCAGCAGAGCCACCGCCAGGATGGCGCTGACGATGGTGCCCAGGGTGATCAGCAGGCCGATCACCTGGAACCGGAAGAAGCCGCGCTGCTCCTGCTGCTCATAGGCGAGATTGAGGGCCGACAGCATCGACTTGGTGGCGGCCGAGGCGCTCCACAGTGCCAGACCGGTGCCGATCAGCAGCGACACGCCGAGACTCCCCCGCGGATGGGTGACCAGCGTGTGCACGCGATCGGCAATGAGCGAGAAGGCGGCAGGCGGCAGCAGGCCGCGCAACACTTCAAGCTGCGGCTCGACGGTGGCCGGGTCGAACGCCAGGCCATAGAGCGAAATCAGCATCGAAATCGCCGGAAACAGCGCCAGCGTGGCCCAGAAGGCACAGCCGGCGGCGACCAGTGCGACGCGGTCGGAGCTGACCCCCCGCCAGGTGCGCAGCAACACCTGCCGCCAGCCGCCCCAGGAAAAGACCGTCGGGCCGGGCATGTCACCTCCATCGGACATCGCGTGGCGAACCGCTCGGGAATGGCGCTTCCGGCCCCATTCGCAGCCGCAGCATAGCCGCAAAAAACGTTCGGAAAAATCACTTGCATGGGGGGGAGCGGGACTTTATGTGCGCCCCCACGCAGCAACGCACGTGCCTCTGGCCCTCGGGTTACGCAACGACGTCAAGCGTTCTGGCAACAGGTTTTGCGTCCGGGCAACGGGGGTCCGGGCAACCGGGGCGAGGCCTGTCCGTTCTACCGCTGGTTCGTTCGACCGTTTCGCAATCCACGCTCCTCGCCGTGACAGGGGGGCGCTTCATCGGAGGGGAGGCATGGCGCGATGACCGCGAAGATCGCCCGATTCCTGGCTGAGCAGCAACCGGCGACGCCGTGCCTGGTGCTTGACGTTGACCGCGTGGAGCGGAACTTCGCCGCGTTGCGCGCGGCCCTGCCGTTGGCGCGGATATACTATGCGGTGAAGGCAAACCCGGCGCATCCGGTCCTGGAGCGGCTGGTGCGGCTCGGCAGCCACTTCGATGCGGCCAGTTTCGAGGAAATCTCGGCCTGCCTGCGGGCCGGCGCGGCGGCGGCGGCGATCAGTTACGGCAACACCATCAAGAAGGTCTCCGCCATCCGCAGCGCCCATGCGGCCGGGGTGGACATGTTCGCCTTCGACTCCGCCGAGGAACTCGACAAGCTCGCCCGCCACGCCCCGGGCAGCCGCGTGTATTGCCGCATCCTGGTGGAGAACGCCGGCGCCGACTGGCCGCTGTCGCGCAAATTCGGCACCACCATCGAATCCGCCCGCGCGCTGATGCTGCGCGCCGGTGAGCTGGGGCTTGACCCGTACGGGCTGTCCTTCCACGTCGGCAGCCAGCAGACCGCCACCGCCAGCCATGAGGCGGCGATCGGCCGGGTGGCCATGCTGTTCACCGACCTGCGCGAGTCGGGGGTGAATCTGCGCATGGTCAACCTCGGCGGCGGCTTTCCGGTGCGCTACCGCGACGAAGTGCCGGGCATCGACGATTTCGCCCGCGCCATCATGCGCGCCATGACCGGGCATTTCGGCAACGCGCTGCCCGACATGCTGATCGAGCCGGGCCGGTTTCTGGTGGCCGATGCCGGGGTGGTCAGCGCCGAGGTGGTGCTGGTCAGCCGCCGCGACGGCAACGACCCGGTGCGCTGGGTGTATCTGGACATCGGCCGGTTCGGCGGGCTTGCCGAGACCGAGGGCGAATCCATCCGCTATCGCATCACCACGCCGCATGATGGCGGTGCCGCCGGCCCGGTGGCGATCGCCGGCCCGACCTGCGACGGCGCCGACATTTTGTATGAACGCAGCAACTACCGCCTGCCGATGGCGCTGACCTGCGGCGACCGGGTGGAACTGCTGGCCGCCGGGGCCTACGTGACCACCTATGCCAGCCAGCGTTTCAACGGATTTGCACCGCTGGCCGAGCACTACATCTGAACGCCGCGATCCCCGGGCGTTGTCCGGGGGTCGCAACCGGCGTGGCGCGGCCTTATCTTCCCCGGCACGGAACAACCGCCAGCGGAGGAAGACACATGCCGACCATCAGCATCGCGGCCACCGACGGGGCCGGCAGCTTCGACGCCTATCTGCTGGAGCCGAAAAACCGGCCCGCCGGCGCGGTGGTGCTGATCCAGGAGATTTTCGGCATCAACGCCTCGATCCGGGAAACCGCGGCGCAGCTCGCCGATCTCGGCTTCTTCGTGCTCGCCCCCGACCTGTTCTGGCGGCAGGAACGCAACGTGGAGCTGACCGACAAGAGCCAGGAGGAGTGGAACAAGGCGTTTTCCCTCATGCAGGGGTTCGACCAGGACAAGGGCCTTGCCGATCTCAAGGCCACGCTGGCCGCCGCCCGGACGCTGCCGGGCGCGAACGGCAAGGCCGGCAGCGTGGGGTACTGCCTGGGCGGGTTGCTGGCCTTCCGGCTGGCCATCGAGTCGGACGCCGACATCAATGTTTCCTACTACGGCGTGGGGCTGGACAATTTCATCGGCGGCCTCGACCAGGTGCGCGCGCCGCTGCTGCTGCACATCGCCGGCCAGGACGAATATTTCCCACCGGAGGGCCGCGCCCGCACGCTGGCCGCCGCCGAGGGCCACAAGCTGGTGCGCGGCTACGTCTATCCGGGTGCCGACCATGCCTTCGCCCGCATCAACGGCATCCACTGGGACGCCCGCTCCGCCTGGATCGCCAACGGGCGTACCGCCGAGGCATTGGCGGCGGCGCTGGATTAGGGTGTCGCGCGCGCCGATCGCCCTGCTGGCCAGCCTCGTCTGGTTCGGTGCCTATGTCGCCGGCGTGGTCTGGCTGGCGGATGCGTTCGCGCCGATGCACTGGGCGGCACAGGCGGTCTATTTCCTGCTGGCGGGGTTGCTGTGGGTTGGCCCGGTCTGGGCGCTGATGCGCTGGGCCCTGGCCCGGCGGTAGCCGGGGCCGCGGCTGGAGGAAGGCGCCGATGACGGAAACGGCTGACGAGCCTGTCCACCCGCTCGGGCCCGAGCAGGTTCTGCGTGGCTGGTGCCAGGAACAGCTCGCCCCCTGGCAGGCCAGCAGGCTCCCCTACGGGACGGTGCTGACCGAGTTCCATCGCCTGAACGCCACCGAGCCGAACGTGTTTGTTCTGCGCATCGCCCGGCGCGGCGTGACCCTGATCGAGAAGCCGCCGTCGGGCCGCCACGGGCTGTATGAGATGTCGCTGGCCCGGGCCGTCGGCTATCGCGATTTCCTGGCGCGGGCCGTCCAGCACGGCGGCCTCGATTTGGCGGCGGAGCTTGCCGTGTTCGTCGGCGACGGGGCGCTGGCGGCGCCGCGGGTTCCGGTGTTTGCCTTTCAAAAGCCCGATGGCAACCGGAGTGTTCTGTTGCCCGACCCGGATTTGCTCGGCGGGTCGTGCTACGCCGATAGCGAACCGCGGGATTCGACCGCCTACGCGGCGAAGCGACCGGGCGCGGTATTCGTCGGCGCCACCAGCGGTGGCCAGCTGACCGCTGAGACGGTGCGCAGCCTCGCCCTGCCGCGGCTGCGCGCGGCGTGGTTTTTCCGCGGGCATCCCGACGTGGTTTTCCGGCTGCCCAGGCTGGTTCAATGCGACTCCGCCGAAACCGAGGCGCTGCTGCGCGCCATGGGTTTCGGCGACCGGGTGACCATGCCGTGGGCGGATCAGCTTGGTTATCGGTTTTTGCTGTCGATGGACGGCAACGGCGCCAGCTGCTCGCGCGTCGCCCGGGCGCTGGCGAGCAATGCCGTGCTGCTGAAATACGACTCTCCGCACAAACTATACTATTTCTCCGGTTTGCGGCCGTGGCTGCATTATGTTCCGATCAACGAGGACCGGGACGTTATCCGGGTTCTGGAGACCGAGCGGCGGACCCCCGGGTTTTTTTCCCGGGTGGCCAGCGAGGGGCGCCGGTTCGCCGAGGCGTTTCTGACGCATGAGTCGGTGTTGGGTTATACGGCGGAACTGTTGAGCCTTTACGGTGATTGGCTGGAGGTTCCGGCCGGGAACGAAGCAGTTTCGCAGCCTTGCGTCGCGATCAGCGTTCACGTCCGCAATATCGGCGACCTGCCGGCGGATGTGGATGGCTGGGCCGGCGCCCGTGGCAGCGGATTGTGGATCGAGGGCGTTCAGGCAGTGGTCACCGGCACAGCCGATCCGGTTGCTCTGGAGTATCGGGCCTGCCTCAATGACGGATCTTTGAGTCCATGGACGCTGGACGGCACGTTCTGCGGAACCCGAGGCCAAACCGAGCCATTGCGCGGCTTCGCCATGCGATTATCGGCAGGGTCCGCCGGGGCATGGCGGTGCGTTTATTCCGTTCGTTTTATCGATGGGTCCGTCATCGGCCCTCTGGCGGATGGCGAGTTGTGCCGGAGTCCGCAAGATACCCCGCTGGAAGCGATCTCGGTCGCGCTCACGCCGCGCCATCCGGCGCCGGCTCAGCCGGCCTGATCCGGCTCCAGCATCCGGCGCAGCAGGGCCTGCAGGGAGAGCGGGTCAATTTCGAACGGTTCGTTGGTCTCCGGGGCGGAGTTGTCGCGCCGCCGGAAGCCGCCGACCGGCTCGACAATGCCGAGATCCTGAGCGCGAAGGGCACAGATGCGGCTTTGAATCTCGTTCAGACGGTTGAATACGATCACCCGCGCGGATGGCGGGGCAAAAATGGAGTTGTGGGCGGCTGAACCATATTCGCAGGCGATGTAACTGGCGTTTTTGTAAAGTGATATCTGGTCTGGAATAGACATTTCCTCGGGGTAAATGACAGCGAAACCCGCGCGTTCCATGATTCCGGCAATCTTGGACTCATTGGCAAATGTGCTGAACCTTCCGCCATGGAATCGCCGCCGCGACAGGAACAGCCGCGTGCCGGCACTGGCCGGTTGCCGGCCACCGACGCGCTCCATCAAATCGGCAACGGCGATGTTCATCGCCGGATGGAAAAAATACGCGGCCTTCAGCATCGATGTCGTGATGAAATACGGTGCCCGGATGATCTGGGTTTGTGAATCGTACCAGACGATTTCGTTTGATGAATAATAGAACGCCAAAAAACTTTTCACCCAGTCAGGAATTCGGGTGCTGGCCACCACCGGAAAAAACCGCCCCATCCGCCGCAGCATGGCAAGGAGCCAGAGTTTCGGCAGTATCTCCAACAGGAAATGCCCGTAAACCAGATTGGGGTGGAGCGGGGCCGCACAGGGCACGGCCACATCCACCAGCTCGGCGCGCGGCGAAAACAGGCCATGCTCCCAGAATTCAGGCAGCCGCGCCTCCGGCGTCAATGACTGGCGGAAATAGGCGGGAACGCAATCCTCCTCCAGGAACACGCTTTCACCTTGTCGCAGAAACCCCATGCCGCCGTACAGATGGCCGGGAATCGCGTAGGCACAGGGCGCCGCCACCAGCGCCCGTTGCCGGTGCTCCTCGATCAGCGCCGGATGCGCCGCCCCGCTCAGCGCGATCGCGGCGGGCACCGCGGACATCGCCGGCCCGAGCAGCTGAAATTTGTCGGCGCTCCCGCTGGCGGCGAAGGCGGCGAGATCGTGCACGCTCGCGAAATCAAGGGAGTGGGTCGCCATGCGGCCGCCAGCGTCTCCGGGGTCGGTGCGCAGCCGATGCGTCCGGCAACCCATCGCGCCAGGGCGGCAAGCCGCTTGCTGGCGCCGGTGGGTCGGACTGGTTGCGGCGGCGCTGGTGTTCCGAAGCGCCCTGACCGTTTACGGTCAGGATGAAAGCGCTCTAGCGCGTCGGCCGGAACGGGGTTTGCGTGTAGTCGTAGAAGCCACGGTTGGTCTTGCGCCCCAGCCAGCCGGCTTCGACATATTTCACCAGCAGCGGGCAGGGCCGGTACTTGCTGTCCGACAGCCCCTCATACAGCACCTGCATGATGCTCAGACAGGTATCCAGGCCGATGAAGTCGGCCAGTTCCAGCGGACCCATCGGGTGGTTGGCGCCGAGCCGCATGGCGCTGTCGATGGCCGTCACCGAGCCGACGCCCTCGTACAGCGCGTACACCGCCTCGTTGATCATCGGCACCAGAATGCGGTTGACGATGAATGCCGGGAAATCCTCGGCCACCGCGGTGGTCTTGCCCAGCCGGTGGGCCAGCGCCAGGGTCGCCTGGAAGGTCGGCTCGTCGGTGGCGATGCCGCGGATGATTTCCACCAGCTTCATCACCGGCACCGGGTTCATGAAGTGCATGCCGATGAACTTGCCGGGCCGGTCGGTGTCGGCGCCGAGCCGGGTGATCGAGATCGACGAGGTGTTCGAGGCGATCATGCAGGACGGCTTGATCATCGGCACCAGGCTGCGGAAGATTGCCTTCTTCACCGCTTCCTTTTCCGTCGCCGCCTCGATCACCAGGTCGCAGTCGCCGAACGCGGCGTAGTCGACGCTGGTGGTGATGCGCGCCAGCGCCGCCAGCTTGTCTTCTTCCGAGATCAGCTTGCGGTTCACCTGCCGGTCCATGTTGTGGGCCATGGTGGCGATGGACTTGTCCAGCGCCTCCTGTTTCACGTCCAGCAGAACCACCGGCAGGCCGGCCAGGGCACAGACATGCGAGATGCCGTTGCCCATCTGGCCCGCCCCGATCACCCCCACCCGGGCGATCGCGGGGCCTTCCAGCAAAGTGTCGGTCGCGACCGGGGTCGCCGTCACATCGATATTCATGTCAGGTGCGCTCCAGCTCGGCCGCCAGCTCGGGCAGCGCGGTGAACAGATCAGCGACCAGGCCGTAATCGGCGACCTGGAAAATCGGCGCCTCCTCGTCCTTGTTGATCGCCACGATCACCTTGCTGTCCTTCATGCCGGCAAGGTGCTGGATGGCGCCGGAGATGCCCACGGCGATATACAGGTCGGGCGCGACGATCTTGCCGGTTTGCCCGACCTGGAAGTCGTTGGGAACGAAGCCGGCATCGACGGCGGCCCGGCTCGCGCCGACCGCCCCGCCGAGCTTGTCGGCGATCGCATCGAGCAGATGGAAATTCTCGCCGCTGCGCATGCCGCGCCCGCCCGAGATGACCACCCGCGCGGCGGTCAGTTCCGGCCGCTCGCTTTTGGTCAGCTCGGCCGAGACGAAGTGGCCGGGACTCGGCACGTCAAGGGCTGGCACCACCACGATTGCGGCCGCGCCCCCTTCGGCCGGCACCGGGTCGAAGCTTGCCGCGCGCACGGTCAGCACCAGCCGGGGGTCGGCGCTGCGCACCGTCGCCAGGGCGTTGCCGGCGTAGATCGGACGGACAAAGGTATCCGGCCCCACGATCGCCGCCACCTCGCTGATGACCTGCACATCCAGCAGGGCGGCGACCCGCGGCATCACGTTCTTGCCCTCGGCCGAGGCCGCCGCCAGCAGGTGGCTGTAGCCGGGCGCCAGCGAAACCAGCAGGGCGGCCACCGGCTCGGCCAGCAGATGGTCGAACACCGGCGCGTCGGCCACCAGCACGCGGGCCACGCCCGGCAGCTTCGCCGCGGCGGCCACGGCGGCTTGCACGCCGTGGCCGGCCACCAGCACGTCCACCTCGCCGAGTTTGCGCGCCGCCGCCACCGCCGAGCGCGAGGGCTGCTTGATGTCGGAGCCGTCGTGATCCAGGAAAACCAGGGAGGTCATGGTCAGATCACCTTCGCTTCCGTCCGCAGTTTCGCCACCAGCTCGGCGACCGACGCAACTTTCTTGCCGGCCTGCCGTTTCGGCGGCTCGACCACCTTCAGCACGGTCAGGCGCGGCGTCGGGTCAACCCCGAGATCGGCCGGCTTCACCGTCTCGATCGGCTTCTTGCGCGCCTTCATGATGTTGGGAAGGCTGGCGTAGCGCGGTTCGTTCAGCCGCAGATCGGCGGTCACCACCGCGGGCAGCGGCGTGGCGATGGTTTCCAGCCCCCCATCGATCTCGCGGGTCACGATGATATTGGCGCCGTCGATCACGATTTTGCTGGCGAAGGTGGCCTGCGGCCAGCCGAGCAGGGCGGCCAGCATCTGGCCGGTGGCGTTCATGTCGTCGTCGATCGCCTGCTTGCCCGGGATCACCAGCTGCGGCTGCTCGCGATCGACCAGGGCCTTCAGCAGCTTGGCCACGGCCAGCGGCTCCAGCGCCACATCGGTTTCGACCAGGATGCCGCGATCGGCCCCCATGGCCAGCGCGGTGCGGATGGTCTCGGCGCAGGCGGCGCTGCCCAGTGACACCGCCACGATCTCGGTGGCGACACCCTTCTCCTTCAGCCGGACCGCTTCCTCGACCGCGATCTCGTCGAACGGGTTCATGGACATCTTCACCCCGGCGGTTTCCACGCCGGTGCCGTCCGACTTCACGCGGACCTTGACGTTGTAGTCAACCACCCGCTTGACGGGGACGAGAATCTTCATGGACGGTCGCTGCTTCCTGAATTTTCCGGATGGGGTTCCGGTACGGTGAACTTCCCGGGGAACACCGCGCCCCGCAGCCGGAGGCGCCGGCTGGGGTCGGTGTCCGCATGTTCGCACATGCAATATAACCGGACGACCTTAGTTGTGCACCGGGCCGGATGTCAAACCCTACGGAGGTAGGGATGCCCGGTCATGCCGGCGCAATTGACATCGCCGGCCCTGGCATGGTCCGGCTGCCCGCATGACCCGTTTCCTGCTTATTCTGACCCTCGCCCTTGGCTGGTTCGCCGGCGGCGCCGCCGCCCAGGGGCCGCAACCGGCCGCGCCTGCCCTGGCGCCGCCCACCCAGGCGCAGGCAGAGACCGCGCTTGAGGTGCTGCGCGACGATGCCAAACGCGCCCAGCTCATCACCGTGCTGGAAGCGATCATTCGTGCCGCCCCCCAGCCGGCCTTGCCGCCGGCCGCCTTGCCTGCCGCCCCGCCGGCCGCCCCGATGGCCGGGCCGGCCGCCTCCGGGCTGCCTGTCGTCCTGCCTGCCGCGCCGGGGGCCGAGCCTGTTGCCCAACCCGCCCCGCCACCCGCCGAGGAAAACAAGCTCGCCTTGCCGCTGGCGCCCGACAGCGTCGGGGCGCAGGTTCTCGCCGGCGTTTCCGAACAGCTGTCGCATCTGTCCGCCGACGTCATAGCCGAAGCCGGGGAGATCGCCGACTTTCCCTCCCTCGGCCACTGGCTGGCCCAGTTCGCCACCAACCCCGATCGCCAGCAGCAGGCGCTCGACGCCGGCTGGCGGTCGCTGCTGGTGCTGGCCGCCGGCCTGGCCGGTGAGTTCGCCGTTCGCCGCGCGCTGCGCCGCCCGGTCCGCGCGCTGGAGCGCGCCGCGCCGGACGACTTCGACCCCGCCCCCGGACCGGCCGAGGCCGAGGCGGGACCGACCGGGAAAGAGGGGCGCCGGCTGCCGGCGCTGCTGGCGTTGCGGCGGCTGCCCTTCGCGCTCGGTGTGTTTCTGCTCGACCTGGTGCCGGTGCTGGTGCTGCTGGGGGTCGGCACCCTCATGGCCCGCACGCGGCTGGCCGACAACCACACCACCGGGCTGGTCATCGTCGCCGTCCTGCATTCCTTCGTTCTGTACCGCGTCGTCGTCGCGGTGGTCCGGCTGTTGGTCGCCCCGCGCCGGCCCCGGCTGCGCCTGTTGCAGACTTCCGAGGCCGGCGCCGCCTTCCTGCTGGCCTGGACCCGCGGGCTCGCGGTGCTGACGGTGTTCGGCTACACGGCCGCCGAAATCGGGCTGCTGTTCGGCCTCTACCGGGTGGCCTATGAGGCGTTGCTGAAGCTGGTGTCGCTCGCGGTTCTGGTGTGTCTGGTGACCATCGTATCGCAGAGCCGCGCCGCGGTCGCCGCGCGCATCCGCGCCGTGCCGGTCCGCAACAAGAGGCTGGCGATCCTGCTCGACCGGTTGGCCGCCGGGTGGCACGTCTTCGCGATATTCTATCTCGGTGGGTTGTGGCTGGTCTGGGCGTTCGAGGTGCCGAACGGGTTCTCCCGCCTGCTGCGGATGGTGGCTTCGCTCATTGTGGTGGCGGTGCTGGCCCGGCTGCTGGCGGTTCTGGCCTATGGCGCGCTGGACCGCGCCTTGCGCGTCGCGCCGGAGACGGCGGCGCGGCTGCCCGGCCTGGAGGCGCGGGTGCGCGGCTACGAGCCGATCGGGCGGGCGGTGCTGACCAGCCTGATCGCGCTGCTCGCGGTGGTGGCGCTGTTCGAGGCCTGGGGGTTCGAGGTGGTGTCCTGGTTCACCGCCGGCGCGCTGGGCGGGCGCGTCGCCGCCGCGCTCGGCACCATTGCCATCACCCTGGCGATCGCGCTGGCGATCTGGGAGTCGGCCAACATCGCCATGCAGCACCATCTGGCCCGGCTGGCGCGCGAGGCGCAGGCGGCGCGCTCGGCGCGGCTGCGCACCCTGCTGCCGATGCTGCGCACCACGCTGCTGGTCAGCATCTGCACCGTCGCCGGGCTGGTCGTGCTGAGCGAGATCGGCATCAACACCGCCCCGCTGCTGGCCGGCGCCGGCGTGGTCGGCCTGGCCATCGGCTTCGGCTCGCAGAAGCTGGTGCAGGACATCATCACCGGCCTGTTCCTGCTGCTGGAGAACACCATGCAGGTCGGCGACGTGGTCAGCCTCGGCGGCATGTCGGGCACGGTGGAGGCGCTGTCCATCCGCACCATCCGGCTGCGCGCGCTGGACGGGTCGGTGCATATCGTGCCGTTCAGCGCGGTCACCACCGTCACCAACCAGACGCGCGATTTCGGCTATGCGGTGGTGGATGTCAGCGTCGGGCTGAACGAGGACCCCGGGCGGGTGGCCGGGATCATCCGCGAGGTGGCGAAGGAGATGCGGGCGGAGCCGCGCTGGGACAGCGCCATCCGCGATGACCTCGATGTCCTGGGGGTGGAGAAGTTCCTCGATACCGCGCTGGTGCTGCGCACCCGCATCAAGACGGTGCCCGGCCAGCGCTGGGCGGTGGCGCGGGAGTTGAACCAGCGGATCAAGGTTCGGTTCGATGAACTGGCCGTCGACAGTCCGTGGACCAGCAACCGGGTGCTGGGGACCACGCCGCCGCCGCCGCTCCTGGCGCCGCCGGAGGTGGAGGGCGTCGGCGACCATGCGTGAGGGTCGCGGCGCGGGTTGGCCAGGGCACTGCCCCGGCCTTGCCGTCAATCCCTGGCCTTGCCGTCAATCAATGCCGCTGATCGTCGATCGCCCCACCATCGCCAGCAATTCCCGCCGCGTGCTCGGGTCGTCGCGGAACGCGCCCAGCATCCGGCTGGTGACCATCGACACACCGACCTTGTGGATACCGCGCGTGGTCATGCACTGGTGCTGTGCCTCCACGATCACCGCGACGCCGCGCGGCTGCAACACGTCGTTGATGGTGTTGGCGATCTGCGCGGTCAGCTTCTCCTGAATCTGCAGGCGCTTGGCATAGGCATCGACCACCCGGGCAAGTTTGCTGATCCCCACGACGCGGTGAAGCGGCAGGTAGGCCACATGCGCGCGGCCGATGATCGGCACCATGTGGTGCTCGCAATAGCTTTCCAGCCGGATGTCGCGCAGCAGCACGATCTCGTCGTAGCCGTGGGTTTCCTCGAAGGTGCGCTCGAGCAACCCGACCGGATCGACCCGGTAGCCGGCGAAGAACTCCTCGTAGGAGCGCACCACGCGGTCGGGCGTGCCCAGCAGACCTTCGCGGCCGGGGTCGTCGCCGGCCCAGAGCAGCAGGGTGCGCACGGCCGCCTCGGCCTCCTCGCGAGTCGGGCGGGAGGATACCGCCGGTTCCGCCCGGACCATACGGTCAGTAGATGTCGATACGTTCACCGGAACTCTCCCCCTGGGTCTTGCGGTTGCCGGCAACCAATGCTTGAAATAGATTGCCCGGCAGTTACCTGCGCGTGCAGCCTGAATCGATATGGGCGACAGTTACAAACCCGCAAGCCGGATTTTCTGCGATATTCGGCGCAGCCGGGTCCGGTGCATCGCCCATCCAGGCTCAATGCACCCGGCCGTCCTGGTGCGGACTGTCCAGGCTGAACGCGGGGATGTCCACGTCAAAGGTTTCGCCGGAGGCGGTGGTGGCCATGTGGTACGCGCCCGTCATGAATCCCGACGGCGTTTCCAGCGGCGTGCCCGAGGTGTACTCGAATGCCTCGCCCGGCTCCAGCACCGGTTGCTGGCCGATCACGCCGGCGCCTTTCACCGTCTGGGTGCGGCCATGCGCGTCGGTGATGTGCCAGGTGCGGCGCAGCAACTGCACCGCCTCGCGGCCAAGGTTTTCGATGCGGATGTGGTACGCCCACATGAATCTGCCCTCGTCCGGCCGCGACTGGTCGGCCAGGAAGGAGGACCGCACGCTGACGCGGATGTCCCGCGTCGTCTTGCTGTAATCGTCGGTCATGGCACGCCCGCGGGCAGAAGGCCCGGCGCCGGTGATGACACACCGCATGCCGGGCCTTGTCCAGGGGCGTCCCAATGGCCTGGGCCCCAATGGCCTGGGTCCGGGTGGCCTGGGGCCGGGGAAGGGGGCGGGGCTACGCCGCCGCGCGGTCCGCCAGCGTCGCCAGCGCCTGGCGGAGATCGTCCTTCAGGTCCTCGACATCCTCCAGCCCGACGGAAAACCGCACCACCCCATCGGTGATGCCCAGCCGCGCCCGCTCCGCCTCGCCGATCTTCATGTGCGTGGTGGTGGCGGGGTGGGTGATCAGCGACTTGGAATCGCCGAGGTTGTTGGAAACCCGCACCAGCCGCAGTGCATTCAGCACGCCGAACGCCCCCGCCTGGCCGCCGGCCACTTCAAACGTCACCATGGTGCCGCCGGCGCTGGCCTGCGCCACCGCCAGCGCCCGTTGCGGATGGTCGGCGCGGGTCGGATACCATACCCGCGTGACCCCGGGCTGCCCGGCCAGGAAATCGGCAAGGGCGGCGGCGCTGCGACAGGCTGCGTCAACCCGCAGCGCCAGCGTTTCCAGCCCCTTCAGCAGCAGCCAGGCGTTGAATGGCGACAGCACCGGCCCGGTGTTGCGGATGAAGGGCTTCAGCGTCTCATCGATCCATGTCTGCCGGCCCAGCACGGCGCCGCCGAGCACGCGGCCCTGGCCGTCGATGTGCTTGGTACAGGAATACACCACCACATCGGCGCCGAACTGCAACGGCTTCTGCAGCAGGGGCGTGGCGAACACATTGTCCACCACCACGATGGCGCCGGCGGCATGCGCCAGCTCGGCCACCGCGCGCAGATCGACGATTTCCAGCATCGGATTGGACGGCGTTTCCAGCAGCACCAGCGTGGCCGGCGTTGCCAGCGCCGCGCGCCACTGGTCCAGGTCGGCGCCGTCGACGAATTCGCTGACGATGCCGAAACGCGGCAGCAGGGTGGAGACGATCCAGTGGCACGCGCCGAACAGCGCCCGCGAGGCCACCACGCGGTCGCCTGTCTTCAGATGGGCGAACAGGGCCGCGTTCACCGCCGCCATGCCGGTGGCGGTGGCGCAGCAGGCCTCCGCCCCCTCGATCAGCGCCAGCCGGCGCTCCAGCATCGCCACGGTGGGGTTGCCGAAGCGCGAATACTGGTAGTGGTCGATGGTGGCTTTGAAAGTGGCCTCGGCCTGTTCGGCGTTGTCGTACACAAAGCCGGAGGTGAGGTACAGCGCCTCGGCGGTTTCGCCGTACTGGCTGCGCTCGATGCCGCCCTGCACCAACACGGTGGCGGGACGATAAGCGGGAGTTGTGGTCATCTTGGCTTGGCCCTTGGACTTGCAAGCCGGTAAGACTTGCAACTGGTGCAACAGTTGGGCCGACCGTGGACGCCGAGATGGGTTGCGACCGGAGGGGGTCGCAACGCCGCAGGGCCTCTTTAGCGCGCTTGTTTCACCTCGCCGCAATCCGGCCGGACAAATCACGAGGACCGGGAGAACCCGATTGCAGTCCTATGAACCCGGTCGGCGGCGGCGTCAATGCCCGCCGTTGCGCCCGCGCCGGGGCTTGCCTATAAACCTTGCCGCGAAACCTTGTCGCGCCGGGGCGCGGGTGTAGTTCAATGGTAGAACGGCAGCTTCCCAAGCTGCATACGAGGGTTCGATTCCCTTCACCCGCTCCAATCCGCTCTTATCAGAGCCATCCCGGCTTCAGGGCGGCACCGCCCCAAACAACGCATAAAGGCGCTGGCTTGGCGGCCACAGGCGCATCACGTCCTCGCGGAAGTAAACCGCCGCCAGGGCCAGCCCGGTCACCAGCAGGACGCTGACGGCCCAGGCCGCCAGGGCGCCGCGATCCGATGTTTTGTCCTCCGTGTAGTCGGGAAACGCCGCTTGCGGCGGGTGCGCCGCCGCCGCCGCCACCAGCGGCGCGGCCGGGCGAAGCGGCGAGACCGGGGGCGGCGGCAAGGGCGGTGGCGGCTCGACCATCCACTCATGCGCGCAGCGGGTGCAGCGCAGGCGGCGCGGTTTGCCGCCGAGCCGGGTGTCGGGCACATCGTAGGCGGCTTGGCACTTCGGACAGACCAGGCGCATCGGCTTTCCTTATCACGCGCGGGCGATTGTGGGTTCACTGCTGCGCGGTTGCAACGTCCCGGCCAGGGTCTCTTCCGGCGCGGGGCGGTTCGGTGGCAGAACTGCCACCATGGTGCGACTGGAAGGCGTGGGTTTGCAGTATCGCCCGGCCGGGGCCAGCCGGGCGGGGCAGGACGTATTGCGCGGGATCAGCTTCGCCATCCCCGAGGGCGGTTTCCGCTGGCTGCTCGGCCCCTCCGGCGCCGGCAAGACCAGCCTGTTGCGCCTGCTGCACCTCGCCGCCCGCCCGACCAGCGGCCGGCTGACCGTGATGGGCACCGAGGTGGGTCAGGCCAGCCGCCGGGCGCTGCCCGCGCTGCGCCGGCGGATCGGCATGGTGTTCCAGGATTTCCGCCTGCTGCCGCATCTGTCGGCCTACGACAATGTCGCCCTGCCGCTGCGCATCGGCGGCCGTCCGGAAGGCCAGATCCGGGCCGATGTCACCGAGACCCTGCGCTGGGTCGGCCTGGACAGGAAGGCCGATTCCCGCCCCGCCGAACTCTCCGGCGGCGAGCAGCAGCGTGTTGCCATTGCCCGCGCCGTGGTCGGCCGGCCGGCGTTGCTGCTGGCCGACGAGCCCACCGGCAACCTCGACGACGCCCAGGCCGAGCGGCTGATGGTGCTGCTGAACGAACTCAACCGGCTTGGCGCCACGGTGATCGTGGCCACCCACAACGACGCGCTGGTCGCGCGCCATCCCGGCGCCACGCTGCGGCTGGACCGTGGCCGTCTGACGGCGGGCGGGTAGGAACCGGCATGGCCAGGAACCTGCTGCGCCCCGCGCGCTTCGACGATCTCGGCCTGCGCCGGGTGCTCGGCGACCGCATGCTGCCGCTGCTGGTGGCGGCGATGACGTTTCTGGCGGCGCTGGCGCTGGCCGGGGTGGTGGGCGTGCGGGCGCTCGCGGCCCATTGGCAGACCGGGGCCGGCTCGGCCCTGACCGTGCAGGTGCCGCGCCCGGGGGTGGCGGAAAACGGACAGGCCCGGATCGACCGCGCGCTCGGCCTGCTGCGCGACACCGCGGGGGTGGCCAGCGCCCGCAGGCTGTCGGATGCGGAACTGGCCGACCTGCTGCGGCCCTGGCTGGGCACCGGCGTCGAGCGGCTGTCCATTCCGCTGCCGGCGGTGATCGCGGTTCGCCTGGCCGCGGACGAGCCGGCCGACCCCGACAGGCTGGCGGCCCGTCTGGCCGCCGCGGTGCCGGGCGCGCTGACCGAGAGCCACGCCATCTGGATGCGGCGGCTGACGGTGCTGGCGGACAGCCTTCAGGCATGCGCCTGGCTGGCGCTGGCGGTGGTGGCGGCGGTGGCCTCGGCGGGGGTGGCGATCGCCACAAGGGCGGGGCTGGCGGCGCGGCGCGAGGCGATCGAGATCGTGCACGGGCTGGGCGCCAGCGACGGCTACATCGCCGGCCGCTTCGCCGGCCGCGCCACCGGGCTGGCCGCCGCCGGCGGCCTGCTGGGGGCGCTGGCCGCCTTGCCGGTGCTGCTGGCGCTGGCCCGGCTGGCGGCGCCGTTCGCCACCGTCGCCACCCCGGCCGACTTCGGCCCGCTGGCGGCGCTGCCGGCGCCGCTCTGGCTGGCGCTGCCGGCGCTGCCGCTGTCCGCCGCGACGATCGGGTTCCTCACCGCCCAGGGCACCGTCCGGCGCTGGCTGCGGCGGCTGCCGTGACGGCGGTGCGGCGGTCCCTGCTGGCGCTGGCGGTGCTGCTGCCGCTGACGCTGGTGGCCGCCTGGACCGCCGGCTTCGCCTGGTTCCTGGATGCGGCCTGGGTGACCACCGAGCCACCCGCCCATGCCGACGGCATCGTCGTGCTCACCGGCGGCGCCGAGCGGGTGGAAACCGCGCTCAAGCTGCTCGCCGAAGGCCGGGCGCGGGTGCTGCTGGTCTCCGGCGTGGGTGGCACCGCGGAGTTCGCCGACTTTGCCCGCCGCGCCGGCGTCGATCCGGGGCTGCGCCAGCGCGTCACCCTGGGCCGCGCCGCCGTCTCCACCCGCGGCAACGCCGCCGAAACCGCCGAGTGGGCGCGCGCCAACGGTATCCGCTCGCTGATCGTGGTTACCGCCGGCTACCACATGCCGCGCGCCATCGCCGAACTGTCGCGCGCGCTGCCGGAGGTGGCGCTGCGGCCGGTGCCGGTGCTGCCGCCGGCGCTGCGCCAGCCCGGCCCCACCGCGCTGCGCCTGCTGGCCGGCGAATACACCAAATGGCTGGCGGCCGAGGTGGGGCTGTCGGCGTTGGCCTCGCGCGGCGAGGCGCATGCACCGCCGGCTCGCGAGGAGCGGCCGGCGCGGGAAGAAAGGACCGGCGGATGATCCTGCTGCGCTCGATGGCTTTCAACGCCTGGTTCTACGGCGTGACCACCGTGGTCAGCCTGTGGCACAGCCTGTTCACCCGCCGGCCGCGCGCGGTGATGGCGGCGGCGCGCGGCTGGGCGGCGCTGGTGCTGGCCGGGCTGCGACCCTGCTGCCGCATCGACTGGGTGGTGACGGGCCGGGAGCACCTGCCGGCTTCCGGCGCGGCCCTGATCGCGCCGATGCACCAGTCCGCCTTCGACACCCTGGTCTGGCTGCTGCTGGTGCCGGATTGCGTGTATGTGCTCAAGCGCGAACTGACCCGGGTGCCGCTGTTCGGGGCGCTGCTGCTGCGCGCCGGCATGATCCCGGTGGACCGCGAGGCCGGCGCGCCGGCCATGCGCGAGCTGATCCGCCGCGCCGTGGCCGCCGCCGCCGCCGATCGCCAGATTGTGATCTTTCCCGAGGGAACCCGCGTTCCTCCGGGCGTCACGGCAAGACTTCAGCCCGGGATCGCCGCGCTGGCCACCCGGACCGGGCTGCCGGTGATTCCGGTTGTTACCGATTCCGGCCTTTATTGGGGCCGTCGGGCCTTCCGCAAGCTGCCCGGCACCATCCGTATCGCCATCCTGCCGCCGCTGCCCGCCCGGCTGCCGCGCGACGCGCTGATGGCCGAACTGGCGCGGGCCTACGCCGAGGGCTACGCCGCCCTGCGGCGTGGAAAACCTGTGGACAACTCTGTGGGCGCTGTGTCGCCGGATTTGCGACATCAACCCAGCGGATTATCCTAGTATATTGATAAACAATGCTTCTTTCTATCCTTTATATCGCCGAAGGCCGGTTCGCGCGGATTGGGGATGACGCACGCGGGCGCGGGGTGGCGGGGTGGTATGCGGTGCCGGCCGGACCGGCCTATAAACCCCCGTCATGACCCTGGCCCGCCGCTCCGCCACGCGCCGCTTTCTCCCCGGCCTTCTGGTCGGGCTGGGCGTGCTGGCCGCCGCGCATGCCGGCCTGTGGTTCTTCGTCACCGCGCGGATGGAGGACGAACTGGCGGTGTGGCTGGCGCAGTGCCGGGCCGCCGGCTGGTCTGTCGCCGCCGGCCAGCCGGTGCGCGGCGGCTGGCCGATGGAGGCTGCCATCGTGGTCCCCGACCTGGTGCTGGCCGGCGCCGAGGCCGACCTGCCGGGTGGTGTGTCATGGCGGGCGGCGCGCATGGAGTTGTCGGTGGCGCTGCTGCGGCCGTCGCTGGTGGAAATGCGGGCCGTCGGCGGGCAGCGGCTGCGCCTCGCCACCCTGCCGGAATTTGCCTTCGACGCCGACCGGTTCGTGGTTTCCATCCCGCTCGTTGCCGGCCAGCCCGGGCGTGCCGCCGGCCTGTCCGCCGCCGGGCTGCGGGCCGCCCTGCCCACCGGGGAACTGGGCATCGCCACGCTGGTGGGGCACGCCGAAACCCGATCCGCCACGGCGGGGTCCCCGGGGGCCGTGTCGTTCACCGCCGCGGCCGAGGCGATCGGTCTGCCGCCGTTGCCGCGCGGCCGGCCCTGGCCGCTCGGCCCGCGCATCGGCTCGGTTTCGGTCGATGCGACGCTCACCGGCGACCTGCCGGGCGCGACGCTGGAGGTGCGGCGGCTTGCGGCGGCCTGGGGACCGCTGGGCCTGAGCGCCAGCGCCAGCATGGCCTGGGACAGCCACAGGCAGCCGATGGGGGCGGCCATGGCGCGAATGGTCGGCTACGACGCCACGCTGGACGCCCTGACCGCATCCGGCGTGCTGGCGCCGCGGGTGGCGTTGGCCGTCCGGGCGGTGCTGGGCATCCTGGCCCGTTCGCCCGACGGCGGCGGCGCCCCGCAGATCGAGCTGCCGCTGACCTTGCAGGACCGCGTCCTGGCTGCCGGCGGCTTCCCGCTGGCGAAAATGCCGGAATTGGTGTGGCCTTAGCCGTCGCGGTCGTGTATGGTAAATTTCATGACCACCCGGACCCGTATCGCGCGAATTACCTTCCGGGCTGCCTGAGCAGCCCGGTTAGTCTGCGTTCGCGATCCCCGTTTCCCGTCCGGAGTCTTTTCCCTTATGTCGATCGAGCCTTGGGCCCTGGTGGGCCAGCATGCCGCCGTTCGTTTCACTCTTGTTGCCTGCGCTTCGCCCGGTTTGCTGCCGCGGCTGTTGCAGCCCTTCGCCAGGCGCGACCTGACCCCCGACATGCTGGAAGTGGTGCGCCAGGGCAAGGATATGCGGGTGGAGATCGGCATGCACGAAATGCCGGCCGAGGTGGTGCATCTGGTGGAAGGCAACCTGCGCCAGGTTGTCGGCGTCCGCTCGCTGGCCCGCCGGGTGGAGATCACCGGCTCGGTGCGCCGCCGGGCGGCGTAGCGGCAAGGAAGGCCAGGGGCGCTGCCCCTGGACCCCGCCAAGGGGCGGTGGCCCCTTGGAACCCATTATTTTTTATAGGGTCTTGGGAAAGGGGGGGGGTTAGCAGATGCGGATACGTCTCCTAACCCCCCCTTTCCCAAAACCCCGCAAGTAGCGGGGTCCAGGGGTCCACTGACCCCTGGCGGGTCCAGCGACTGTCTTGCTTGTCAAGCTGGTTGCCACGGTTTTTTCTCTCGGATGAGTGCGTTGAGGATGGTGAGGAGCTTTCGCATGCAGGCGACGATGGCGACCTTGCGTTGTTTTCCT
>Ga0302320_10001333_pt1 | contig 59219 bp, 59 predicted proteins | sample Bog_T0_3_FD_202130 | JGI IMG/M metagenome (GOLD analysis project Ga0302320, IMG submission 202130) | Peat permafrost microbial communities from Stordalen Mire near Abisko, Sweden - Bog_T0_3 | ecosystem: Environmental > Terrestrial > Soil > Wetlands > Peat | place: Sweden: Abisko, Stordalen Mire... | reverse complement strand
CATCGCATCATGAGGACCGATATGACTGAGATTGTTGCTGTTCGAGCGCGTGAAGTATTGGATTCGCGCGGAAATCCTACCGTGGAAGCGGACGTGATTCTGGAAAGCGGCGCGCTGGGACGCGCCATTGTGCCTTCGGGCGCCTCCACTGGCGAGCATGAGGCCGTGGAACTCCGCGATGGCGACAAGAGCCACTACGGAGGCAAGGGCGTGTTGCAGGCCGTTGCCAACGTTGAGACGGTGATCGCCCCGGAGATTGAGGGCATGGACGCGGCCAACCAGCGCCTGCTTGACCACACGATGATCGCGCTGGACGGAACCGCGAACAAGGGCAAGCTGGGCGCCAACGCCATTCTGGCCGTTTCGATTGCTGCGACGCGCGCTGTGGCGCAGACGCTGGAGATTCCTCTCTATCGCTACCTGGGCGGCATCAATGCCTGTGTTCTGCCCACCCCGATGTTGAACGTGCTGAACGGCGGCGCGCATGCCGACTCGAACGTGGACTTTCAGGAGTTCATGATCATGCCGGTGGGCGCGGAGCGGTTCTCTGATGCGCTGCGCTGGGCTTCGGAGACTTTCCACGCGCTGAAGAGCGTGCTGAAGAAGAAGGGCTACAACACGGCCGTGGGCGACGAGGGAGGCTTTGCTCCTTCGCTCAAGTCCAACGCGGAAGCCATTGAGCTGATTCTGGAAGCGATTGAGGCTGCCGGCTACAAGCCCGGCGAGCAGATCGCCATCGCGCTGGATCCGGCATCGAGCGAGTTCTACGATGCGGAAAAGAAGAAGTACGTGTTCAAGAAGGGCGACAAGAGCGAGCTGACCAGCGAAGAGATGGTTGCCTTCTATGACAACTGGGTCCGGCAGTATCCGATCGTCTCGCTCGAGGACGGCCTGGCCGAGGATGACTGGGCGGGCTGGAAGATTCTGACCGACAAGCTGGGCAGCCGCATTCAGCTGGTGGGCGACGACATCTTCTGCACCAACATCAAGCTCCTGCAGCGCGGCATTGAAGAGGGCGTAGGCAACTCCATCCTCATCAAGCTGAACCAGATCGGCACCGTGACCGAAACACTGGAAGCGATCGAACTGGGCCGCCGTTACGGCTACACGGCTGTGATGTCGCACCGTTCGGGCGAAAGCGAAGACACGTTCATCGCCGACCTGGCCGTGGCCACCGGCGTGGGACAGATCAAGACCGGCTCGGTGAGCCGCACGGACCGTATTGCCAAGTACAACCAGTTGCTCCGCATTGAAGAGGAGCTGGGCGGCGGCGCGGTCTATCTCGGCCTCGAAAGCCTCAACTACAACGACTAAGCTGCTGAAACCGGAGCATCCCGGGTCTCGAAACAGAGGCCCGGGATGCGTGCTCCCGCCGCACATCCCCTCAAACCTGAAAATCCAAGGAAATCGACTGTGTCCAAGCATCCCCTTGTTCTGACCATCCTCGACGGGTGGGGCTATCGTGCCGAAACTGCCAACAACGCGATTGCGCTGGCCAAAAAACCAACTTACGACAAGCTGCTGCATGAGTATCCGAACACGCTGATCCAGGCCTCGGATCACTTTGTCGGCCTGCCCGACGGGCAGATGGGCAACAGCGAGGTGGGCCACCTGAACATCGGCGCGGGCCGCATAGTGCAGATGGACATCACGCGCATCGACGCCGCGATTGCCTCGGGCGAGTTTGTGAAGATTCCGGCGATTGTGGACGCGATGAAGTGGGCCCGTGAAGGCGGGCGGCAACTGCACCTGTTCGGATTGTGCTCGGACGGCGGGGTTCACTCGCAACTGGAACACCTGTATGCGCTGCTGCGGACTGCGCGCGAGTACGGGCTGACGCGGGTGTTTGTGCATTGCTTCATGGACGGGCGCGACACGCCTCCCTGCTCTGGTGCAACGTATATTGCGCAACTGGAACAGAAGATGCGCGAGTATGGGGTGGGCAAGATTGCCAGCGTGAGCGGGCGCTATTTTGCGATGGATCGCGACAAGCGGTGGGAGCGGGAGCGCAAGGCATTCGACGCGATGGTGGCGGGCAAGGCCGAGGGCGGCGCGTATGCCAACCCGGTGGCGCGGATGACGGAGTGCTACAACAACGGCATAACCGACGAGTTCATTATTCCGTTTGTTGTGGTAGATGGCGTGGGCAAGCCGGTGGCGCAGATTCGCGACGAGGATGTATGCATCAATTTCAACTTCCGCTCAGACCGGGCCCGCGAGATTACGCGGGTACTGACGCGGGAGAGCGGGCTGAACAAGAACGGCGGACGGGACCTGGACGGCTGGGAGTCGCTGGACGAAACGATTCCGCGCGCGGAGATTCCGAAAAACATCTACTACCTGTGCATGACGCAGTATGACAAGCTCTACGCGCTGCCGCTGATCATGCCGCCGGAGTCGCTGGATAACATTCTGGCGAATGTGCTGGCGGCGCACCAGTTGCGCAACCTGCGGGTGGCGGAGACTGAGAAGTTTGCCCACGTGACTTACTTCTTCAACGGCGGCATCGAGACCCCGTTCGCGGGCGAAGACCGGGTGCTGATTCCGAGCCTGAAGGTGGCCACCTATGATCTGGCGCCGGAGATGAAGGCCGAAGCCATTGGCGATGCGATTGTGAAGGCGATCAGCGACACGGCGTTCGACCTGATCGTGGCCAACTTTGCCAACGCGGACATGGTGGGCCACTCGGGCAAGCTGGAGCCGACGATCAAGGCGATCGAGGCGGTGGACGCGCAGTTGGGGCGGATCTACAAGGGCATCAAGGAGAAGAACGGGAGCTGGCTGATCACCGCCGACCACGGCAACGCGGAGATGATGGTGGACCCGATCACGGGCGAACCGCACACGGCGCACACCACCAACCCGGTGCCGATGATCTACGTGGCCGAGGACGGGCCGCACTACCGGCTGCGGCCGGACGGGTCGCTGCGGGATATATCGCCCACGCTGCTGGCTCTGCTGAATATTGGCGAGCCCAAGCAGATGACCGGCGGAGATCTGCGCGTGCCGCTGGTGAAATAACTCCAGCCACCTACGAGAAAAAAAGGCGAAGCCATAGCGGCTTCGCTTTTTTCATGTTGAGAGGTTGGGCAGGGCGCACACGCACAAGAGCCTCCCGCAAGGGGAGGCTCAGGAGATTGGGGCGCCGCGGCCGATTTACCGGGGACGCAGCGATTTGATGGCCGCCGGCAGGCGCTCTTCAAGGAGGCGGGCGCGTTCGGCAGCAAGGCCGCCAAGGTAGGTTGGTACCGGAGTGGCCGTAAGCACCAGCAGCAGCGCAACCACTGAGAAAATCAGCCCGGCAGTCCCCGCCGAAAACAGCATATGGTATGTATCCTCGACATCCAGCCCGAGGGTCTTGAAGGCAACATGTTCGAGAGGCTTGATGTGCTTGAGAACGGCGAGCGCGAAGAGGAAGAAAAAGACGGCTAGTGAAGTTAAGACCGCGAGAGTTACGTCGAGGCTGCGGTGAAAATTTTGCCGGGCCCTGCAATGGTGGCATTCGGCAAAATGACTCTCGTAGTCCTTACTCATCTCCGGGGAAATTCCCGAGATGTCATACCGCCAGCTTGCCAGGATGGCGCCTACGACTCTATCGGTGCATTGGGTTCTTGCCATACTCTTTAGACTCACTTTGCAAAGGAAGTGTTGGTCCGCTCCGTTGCTTTGCGGTTCAAGTGGCAAAAGGAAGCCTGAAGTGAGTGTGCCCGACTGGGCCCATTCGATTTCAGGCGCTCAACACTTTCCACTATCGCGCCACGGCGAAATGCCACGGCTATCCCTTGCCGACTTACCTGGTACAGAGTGAAGCCCGCTATGGTCTAATTGTAACCCACTCAACCTAAAAATAGATAGAGGAAAGTGGTTCATGTTGGCAAGCGAGCAAGAGCCGGTTGGCGAGGAGGCTGGCTCGGCCATTCAGGGCGCGCTCGGCGGTAACCCGAGCCAGTTCAGGCAGATTGTTACTTTCAGAGAGGTGGGCGAGGATCACATAGGCAGCCTGGCCGTCGTAGTCCTGCTCAAGAAACGTCGCCGCTGCATCGTTAGACAAATGTCCTACGCGGGAGAGGACGCGCTGCTTGACCGACCAGGGGTAAGGGCCGTCGCGGAGCATTTCCAGATCGTGGTTCGACTCCAGCAGCAGTAGGTCGATTGCCTGAAGCTGCGCTTTCACGTTGGGCGAGATGTAGCCCAGGTCCGTGGCAACGGCCAGGCGGACGCCTTCAGCCTGGAAGACGAAACCCACCGGGTCAGCGGCATCGTGGGAGGTGGTAAAGGGGCTGGCGGCGATGTCCCCGATGGAAAAGGGCACGCCGGACTGAAAGTACCGGACGGAGGGCAGCCACGTTGGGTCTTTGGGGGCGGCTGAGGTGTCTGGGGCGTCGGCGGCGATGGCTGTAGTTCCCGGGGCGGCGGGGTCTGCGTCGGGCACCAGGTCGGTTTCGTCGGGCTCGCCTTCTTCTGCGGCAGCCTCGGACTCAGCCTGGCGTTCGGCTGCCTGCTTGCGGCACTGCGCAAGCCACTGGGCATAGCTCATCTCGCGGCGGGGCGTGAGCCAGCGCATCCAGGCGCGGTGAGTGGCCTCCGTGAAGTAGACCGGAATGCCGAGTTTGCGGGCGGTGACAGCGACGCCGCTGACGTGGTCAGAGTGTTCATGGGTGATGACGATGGCGTCAAGAGTGCCGGGGTCTTCGCCGGCCAGCTTCATGCGGCGGAAGAGTTCGCGGCAACTCAGGCCGGCATCGACGAGGATGCGCGTGCTGCCGGACGAGACAACCGTACTGTTGCCCTTTGAGCCGGAAGCCAGCACCGTGAAACGAACCATGGATTGAGGATACAGCGGAGGGTTGTGGATTGCGTGTCCTGAAGGGTTGACCATTCCGGGGCGGCGGCGGGCGAGGCACACAAAAGCGCGGCGACGAGGGCTATTGGAGGGTATTCTTGTCGGAAAGGTTGCGCTTTTCTGTCATGCAGCGAAGTTGGCGGATTTTGCGGGAGTTGATGGGGGCCGTGGGATGACGAACACGATGTTGCGGGTCTGGATCACGCTGGGGTGCGTGGCGGGCGCAGTTGGAGTGTTGGCAAGCCTGCCGGGCAATGCGGTGAGGGCTGCGGACAAGGCGAGTTCGGCTGTGGGTTGGGACCGCCAGGCCGCGGCCCGGTATCTCGACAGCCGCGAAGTCTGGTGGCAGGGGTGGGACCGGGCGCAGAAGGACCACGGGACGTTGTGCATCAGTTGCCATACGCAGGCGCCTTATGGGCTGGCACGGCCGGTGCTGCGGCCCGGGCTGCACGAGCAGGAGCCTACGGCTGCGGAAACGGTGATGCTGGCCAGCATCGAGAAGCGGGTGCGCCAGTGGAAGGATATGGAGGCGTTTTATCCGGACGCGAAATATGGCGACGGGAAGTCGGTGGAGTCGCGCAACACGGAAGCGGTGCTGAACGCGGTGCTGCTTTCAAATTACGACGCCCGGCAGGGACAGCTGAGCGAGACCGCGCGCCTGGCTTTTGACAATGCGTGGGCGTTGCAGTCGACGAGCGGGCCGGCGAGCGGCGCATGGGCGTGGCAGAACTTTTTTTATACGCCGTGGGAGTCGCCGGAGTCGGAGTACCATGGAGCGGCGCTGATGGCCATGGCGGTAGGCAAAGCGCCGAAGGGCTATCGGGACGAGGCGAAGATTGCGGCCAACGTGGCGGCGCTGCGGGCCTACCTGAGAAGCCACTATGAGTGCCAACCGCTGCTGAACAAGGTGATGGCGTTGTGGGCCTCGGCGCGGCTGCCGGGAATTCTGAACCCGGCACAGCGCGAAGCACTGGTGAAGGAAATTCTCCGCCGGCAGCGGGAGGACGGGGGCTGGAGTTTGACCGACCTGGGCACTTGGGAGCGGAAGGACAACACGCCGCTGGAAACCCGCTCAGACGGCTACGCGACCGGGTTGACGGTGCTGGTTCTGAAAGAAAACCGTACGGGCAACGAGGGCGTGAAGCGCGGGATTGCGTGGCTCAAGGCGAAACAGGACAAGACAACCGGCGCATGGCCGGCTTGGTCACTGAACAAGAACCGCGATCCGAAGTCGAACGTGGGGCAGTTTATGAGCGACGCGGCGACGAGCTACGCGGTGATGGCGCTGGAGGCTCGTTGAACGGCAGGGACACACTCCGCTTCCCTGCTGCATGAGACGAAGGAAGGCGAGCATGAAACAGGTATGCGGCCTGTGCCGCGGTGCATTGCCGGCGGGGTTGTTGGCTCTGCTCACGGGTGCCTGCCCGGCGGCAAGACCACAGGCACGCTCGGTGGCGGCTGCACCAGACGCGAAGCGGATTGAGTACCGTAACCTGCGCTACGGTTTCTGCTTTGCGCTGCCCGGCTCGTGGCAGGGATTTTCAATCCTTGCTGGAGAATGGAAGGGCGGCTCGCTCGACGCCGGTCCAGACGTTGCAGGCCCGCTGCTGCGCATTCGGCATCCGGCATGGACCAAGGACAATCCCCACGAAGACATTCCGATCATGGTGTTCACGCGGGACGAGTGGCGGCGCATTGCGAAGCAGGGACTCTCAGTGGGCGCGGCTCCGATTCCACCCAGCGAGCTGGCACGCAATGCGCGCTATGTGTTCGCCCTGTCGGCGCGCTACAACTTCGATTTTGCGGCCGGCTACGAAGAGGTGGATGCGCTGATCAGGCAACATGCGCTGCGTGCGCCGTGTGCGCAGGCCGACACTCCGCCACGCATCCCATAGGCAGGGTCGCCAACCGAAGGCCGTTCAACTGGCGGCAGAGGCTGGAGGGTTGGATTCTGCGCGCGCTCAGGCCACGGGAATCTCGCTCATCAGGGCGAGGGTGTTGCCATCGGGGTCAAGCAGGAAGGCCAGCCAGAGTTCGTGGTCGGGCATGCGGGCCACGAGATGAGGCGGCTGGACAAAAGCGACGTCCTGCCCTTTCAAGAGCGCGTGGGTCCGGTGAATGTCCGCGACCTTGAAGTAGAGGATGGTTCCGGTGGTGGGGGTGTGCTGCTCTGAGGCGCCGAGGGCGAAGCGGATTTCTCCGCATTGAAAGAAACACATGGCGCCGGCGTCAAAGAGGAACTTCATGCCAAGCGTGCTCTGGTAGAAGTCTTTGGCGCGGGCCAAGTCGCGCACAGTGATGGCGATTTGGCCGATCTTGTCGAGTACGACTGCGGATTGTCCGGGGCCGGGATGCTCGCTCATGTGGACCTCCATGCAGGGAATTTGCGCCGGGGAAGCGGCTGCGGGCCATGCGGGGCTCGATTACGTCCCTATCTTACAGCTTGCGCCCGGCACTGAGAAGCCTTCAACCCAGGTTGGCCGGAATCTCTATCGACACCAGCGTTCCGCGCCCCGGGTTGCTGACCACCTCAAAGCGGGCCTGATTGCCGTAGAGCACCTCGAGCCGCTCCTGCACATTCTTCATCCCGATGCCCGCCCCTTCGCGGCGCAGCGCCGAGGGCGGGCGGTTGCCCATTCCTACGCCGTCGTCTGCCACTTCAATGGTCACCCGATCGCCGTTCAGGCGGCTGCGCAAAATCACGGTGCCGCCGTGGATCCGCGGTTCAAGGCCATGTTTGATGCTGTTCTCAATCAGCGGCTGCAGCAGGATGCTGGGCACCAGAACCTCCAGCGTGCGCGGATCGATCTCCTTTTCAACCCGCAGCTTGTCGGCGCCGAAGCGGACCACCTCAATGTCAAGATAGTCGTCGGTAAAACTCAGCTCCTCGCGCAGCGGCACATAGGTGTCGTGGTCTTTCAGCAGAGCGCGCAGAATGTTGGCCAGCTTTACGGTCATCTCGCGGGCCAGTTCCGGCTTCATGCGCACCAGCGACGCAATGGAGTTGAGCGTATTGAAAAGAAAGTGAGGATTGATCTGGCGCTGAAGTGCGTCAAGACGCGCCTCAAGCAGCAGGCGCTTCTGCTCCTCCAGCTTCAGCTCGATGCGCAACGCGTTCCACACCTTGAGTGCGATGCCCACCACCATCGGCGCGCACAGCCACACCAGCACCTGCAGCCCCAGAACGCCGGTGTTGAGGGCAAACAGGCGGCGCGGGCCAGATTGGCTGGGCAAATTGCGCGCCACCCACTCGCGGACGATCTCAAGCACCACGATGAGAAACAGCATCAGAATCTGGCGGTCGATGCGCGGCTTGCGCAGGTTGCGGCGAATCCAGCGATAAAGGCTCAGGTCAATGAACGGCGTGAACGACCAGATCTCTTCCATCTCGACGAACCTGCCAAGCGTGCCGGCGGCCAGGCCCAGGGCGGCATTGAAGGGCAGCGCCAGGTACTCGTGATGGTAGACGGCGGGGGCGGAGAGCACGATTCCGCCCAGCATGGCCCAACCGGGACCGACCAGCAGGCCGAGGAGAATGACGGTTTCAAAGGAGATGTCGGCGGCGAGGAAGTTAGGGACGGTGGTGCGCACCCAGACGCCGAGGGTGAGGGGCACCAGAAAAAAGGCGAGCATGGCGGCGGTCTGGCGATGGCGGCGGTGCTCGGCAAAGAGCAGGCGCTGGAATGTGCGGGAGCGGGCCAGGGCGCTGGCCACCGCGGCGGCCACGCCCAGCTTGACCAGCAGCGTGATGAGTATCAGCTTGTTGTCGCCCACGCATTGAGGGTACCGCATAAATGCAGGGAACAGGGGATAGGGAACAGGGAATAGAGGCCAGCCAGCTGTTAGCTTCCAGCTCTCAGCTCTTTCCTTGCTGGTTGTGTGCGGTTACTCACAGGGATGGACTTTCCCTGATCCCTGATCCCTGTTCCCTATTCCCTGTCCCCTGCTTTTGGTTCCCTGCCTCTGTAGAATGGAGATATGGGATTTGAGAGTGTGAAGAAGATCGCCGAGGCGGATTTCCCTACCCGCTGGGGGGCCTTCAGAATTCTGGGGTTTGAAGGGTATCTGGCGACCCAGCGGCCATGCGACGAGGCGGCTGCAAGCCCGGCAGGCGGCGAAGTGGAAGGGCTGGTGGCGCTGGTGATGGGCGACATTCATTCCACGCCGCCGGTGGTGCGTATCCATTCGCAGTGCCTGACCGGGGATGTGTTTGGGTCGCTGCGCTGCGACTGCCGGCTGCAGCTTGAGCTGGCGATGGCGCGGATTGCCAAGGAGGGCGCGGGCATCTTGCTCTATGAGCAACAGGAGGGGCGCGGCATCGGCCTGATGGCGAAGTTGCGCGCCTATGAATTGCAGGACCAGGGCATGGATACGGTCGAGGCCAACGTGGAGTTGGGCTTTGCGGCCGACTGCCGCGGGTACGAGCTGCCAGCCGAGGTGTTGAAGCTGCTGGGCGTGAAACAGGTGCGGCTGATCACGAATAATCCTGAGAAGGTGGCGGCGCTGGAGTCGGCAGGCATTGAAGTGACGGAGCGGGTCTCGGCCGAGGTTGAGCCGCAGGACAGCTTTGCGGACTATGTGCGCACCAAGCAGGAGAAGATGGGGCATATTGTGGATCTCGTGGATATTCCGTAGCCGCGGCAGCGCTCATCCCGCGACCGCGACTGAGTAAAAATCCATCTCCAAAGTGCATTTCGCAGTTTAGAATTTCATCGATTCTTCCCTGCACAGGCCTCTCTCCCCAGATAGGCCGCGGGAAAACCATTGAGGTCATGGATGAAAAAATTGCTTAGAGGCTTCGGCGTTGTCGCCGCCACCGTGGTCTTGGTTCTGGCCATCTGCATCGGCTTTTTCTTCTGGCGCTTCCCCCGCGTTTCGCCCGCTTCCACCGCTGCCTTCGATCACTCTGCGCAGCGCATTGAGCGTGGGCGCTACCTGGCGAATCACGTGACGGTTTGCATTGATTGCCACTCCGGCCGCGACTGGGCTGCGTTCTCAGGCCCCATCCAACCCGGCACGGAGGGCCGTGGCGGGGAACGGTTCGGCGAGGAGTACGGATTTCCGGGCACCTTTTACGCCGCCAACATCACACCGGCGGGCATTGGCGACTGGTCGGACGGCGAGATTCTGCGCACCGTCACCAGCGGCGTCACCCGCGGGGGGCGCGCCATGTTTCCCGTGATGCCCTACACCAGCTACCGCAGCCTTAGCCTGGAGGATGCCGAGGCAATCGTGGCCTACCTGCGGACGCTCAAGGCCATCGACGGGTCCTACCCGGCGGCTCACCTCAATTTCCCGATGAACCTGATCGTCCGGACCATTCCTCAGCCCTACGCGCCCAGCCCCGCTCCGGACCGGGGTAACACGGTTGCCTACGGGCAATACCTGACCACGATTGCCGGGTGCGCCGAGTGCCACACGCCGCGGCAGAAGGGCGCTCCGGTGGCTGGAATGGAGTTGGCCGGCGGCATGGGCTTCGCCTTGCCTCGCGGTGGCGTGGTCCACTCCGCCAACATCACGCCCGACCCCAAGACCGGAATCGGCGCATGGTCCCGCGACGCATTCATCTCCCGCTTCCAGAACTTCAGGCCCGGCCAACCCCAGCCGAAGGTGGCGCCCGGCGAGTTCAACACCGTCATGCCCTGGACCATGTATGCCGGCATGAGCGACGAAGACCTGGGCGCGATCTACGCCTACCTGCGCACCGTCAAGCCCATCCAGAACGGTGTGAAAATCTTCTAGCGCGCAAGCATCCGGCGCTGGTCCTGCTTTGGCTTTAGAATCACTCCACGCACCGTTCACCGCCAGGAACTATCCTTTTCCCCGGAGATACTCGATGGACGTTCACGCCCCGCACGAGCCGATCCACACCTGGCGCGACTTCTTCATTCACCTCATCACCATCACGGTGGGCTTGCTCATCGCCATCAGCCTTGAGGGCATGGTCGAGTCCATCCACAAGCACCATCTGCTGCACCAGGCCGAAACCAATCTCCGCGCCGAGCTCAAGAGCAATAGGTCCACGCTCGCCGGCGACGAGCGCCAGCTCGACAGCGCCAAACGGCAGGCAGAGAGCAACCTGCAACTGCTCGCCGCCTTGAAAGCGCACCATCCCTCCGGCGAAGAGCTCCATTTCAACTGGCAGTGGAACGGCCTGGACGAAGCCGCATGGGACACGGCCCGCAACACCGGCGCCATCGCCCTCATGCCCTATGCCTCTGCCCAGGGCTACTCGTTGTTTTATGCGCAGCAGCGAATGGTCGGGGACCAAGCCACCGTCTATATCCGTGGCATCTACCGCAGTTCCGCCCCCTTGCAGAATGGCCGCAAGCTTGCCGATCTACGCCCCGACGAACTCGACGCCATCGCCGCCAGCCAGCAGCAAACCCTCGTCGACCTCAACTATCTCCAGGACCTCTGCGCCAGCCTCGATCGCATCTACAGTCGCGCCAAGCAGGAAATGGAATAAACGTCAGGCTGCGCGCAGCGCTTTGAGCACCTTGGCCGTGGTGACCACCTGGCCGACGTGCCGCTGCGTGTGGTCGGCCACGTGAATCAGCGCTCCGCCGATCGAGGTGGGCAACTGCTTGCGGCCTACTCCGCGAAAGATGTTGAAGTCCGCCGTGGCCAGCACGCGGACCCGCTCGGCGGCGTCGGTAAAGGCGATCTCAACCTCGGCGAGCAGGACGGGCAGCGTCTCCAATTTCGTCTCGCTCGGGCAAGCCAACTCCGCCTTGAGAGCGGTCAACTGTTCGGCAGAGAGCTGCTTCCCTTCCGCGTAGCTGAGTAGCCTGTCCGTAGAGCGCGCGATATGCCGAAGATGGAAGGCAATCGACGGCACGCCGAGGGGATTGAAATGCACCTCGGCGTCGGTCAGGCCTTCTGTCCATTGGGCCAGATCGTCGAGCGCGAGATCGAGAGCGTGGAGAACAGCGCGGCCGACGGCGGGAACGTCAGCGTGGGTGCCGCGGAGCCAGGGCTCGATGGTGGGGGGAGCGGTCATGGAAGAGTCCTCTCTCCCAAGCTAAACCAGTCGAGCCGCTGGGGGCGACTGCCGTGCACTAAGCCTGCGCAGCGGCCGCGTTGTTCCGCTTGATTCTTCGTTTCGTCCAGATGTAGAGCGCCAGGCCCACCACCACGCTACCAATCTCAGTGCACCAGACCGCGGTCATGGTGCGGTAGAGTCCCAGACCGATCAGCGGGGAGCCGGCAAAGGCGAGGGGTAGTCCGGTATCGGAGGGAATGACGGCGGTCATGGGGTGGGTAATGAAGTCCACAACCCAGTGGGCGAAGACCATGAGGCCGAAGACGACACCAATATGCGTCTGGCGGCGGGAGCGCCGCCCGAGCCAGGAGGCGAGCCAGCCAAAAACCACTGACCAGACGGTGGCCATGAGGAGACTGTGCTCCCAGTACGCGGGATGGCCGTTGACGCCGGGCCGGGGCCAGGTTTCAAGGCCCACGGCGGCGAATCCGTACCAGAGAATGTCGAGCACGTAGTTGCCAAGAATCAGGTAGCCAACGTTGACTTCAGGGGCCACGCTCTTGGCGGCGAGGCCGACTCCGAGATGCGCAATTGCTGCCATGGAAGGATTCCTTTCCAGCTAGAACCTGCCTGACATCCCACTGCGAATGATACCCGCAACAGGTTCAGCCCATTGCGGCAGTGCGAAACAAGCGTTACCCCGCGTTTTTGACGCGCACGACCGTGATCTTGGCAAACCCCTCTTCAAACACCGGCGGCTTCAGCTTCTCCGCCATCTTGCGCATCACGTCTTCGCTGACAGAGCGGTCGCGCTTCGAATTGCGCTCCAGACAAACCTCCAGCGGCACATCAAAGAAAACCGCCTGCACCTCGTAGCCGAAGCTCTTGGCCATCTTGATCCACTGCCGCCGCTCGTGAATCGACAAATTCGTCGCGTCCACATAGTTCCACGGCATGCGCGCAATCAATCGCGCCCGCAGCAATGACCGGAGCGTGGAAAAGACCAGCCCCTGGTAGCGCTGCTCCTCGACATCATCAAAGAGGATGTTGCGCAGCAAATCACTCGAGAGCGGGGTGACGCCGCGCCTGCGGAACCAGGTGGTCTTGCCGGAGCCGGGCATGCCAATGGCCAGCACGACGTAACCTTTGGGCTCCAGGGGCGAACGCGAGGCGGCCTCAGCCTCAGGCGGAGGAATGGAAGGGCTCTCGGGCTGAGTTTCCAGCTCAAAGCGGCCTGAGCCGGCTGCCTCGTCCCACTCCTGCCGGGCAGGGCGTTCCTGCTTGGGCGGGCGCTGGGGCGTGGCGGGTCGCGGTTCCGCAGGTCTTCGGGCCGCTTCCGGAGTCCGGGGCGGGCGCTGAGGCTGGGAGGCAGCGGCTATCTCGTCCGGATAGAGCGGAACCAGCGGAGCAGGTTGATTCGATGGGAGTTCCTGGCCGATTTTGCCTGTGGATTCGGAGGTATTGGGGGTGTGCCTGGAGCGTCTTCTCATGCCGCCTTCAAACGGTACGTATTGATACCGGGATACCATACTAGCCGCGGGTGCTGCAAATGGTGTGCAGGCCGTCACATACGGTTCCGTATCGGGAGAGGCATCCTTTCGGTGAGGGAGTTTCTGCAAAAAATGGGGTATCGGGGGCGGATTCATCTCGCTGCCCTGCCCCGGATGGTACGATCAAGGGTTTGGTGGAATCGGATTTTAACGCAATTCCAGTCGCCGAACCGGAGCACGTTCAAAGCACCTGAAAACCACAGCCTCAGCAAGAAATCTTAAGGAGAGAATCACACATGGCAGTTAAGGTTGGTATCAACGGCTTCGGCCGAATTGGCCGCAACGTTTTGCGCGCCGCACTTGGTAATCCCGAAATTGATTTTGTTGCCGTCAACGACTTGACCAGCCCGACGATTCTGGCTCACCTGCTCAAGTACGACTCGATTCTGGGCAACCTGAAGAACGACATCACCGCCGGCGAGGACTTTATCTCAGTCGACGGCAAGAAGATCAAGGTGTGGGCCGAGCGCGACCCCGCCAAGCTGCCCTGGGCAGAAGTGGGCGCACAGATTGTTGTCGAGTCGACCGGCCACTTCACCGACGGAGCCAAGGCCAAGGCGCACCTGGGCGCGACCGTAAAGAAGGTCATCATCTCAGCCCCCGCAACCAACGAAGACATCACTCTTGTCCTCGGCGTGAACCAGGACAAGTACGATCCGGCCAAGGACAACATCATCTCCAACGCCAGCTGCACCACCAACTGCCTTGCGCCCATCGTCAAGGTGATCCTGGAAACAACCGGGCTGGTGAGCGGCATCATGACCACCATCCACAGCTACACCAACGACCAGGTGATCCTGGACTTCCCGCACAAGGACCTGCGCCGCGCCCGCGCTGCCGCGCTGAGCATGATTCCCAGCTCAACCGGCGCCGCCAAGGCCCTGAAGCTGGTCATCCCTGAGACCGCCGGCAAGCTCGACGGCTTTGCCATCCGCGTTCCCACACCCAACGTCTCCATCGTCGACCTGACCTACATCGCCGAGAAGCCCACCACGGTTGAAGCCCTCAACGCCGCCTTCACGGCTGCCTCCAAGGGCGAACTTAAGGGCATCCTGGGTGTCGACTCGAACCTGCTGGTCAGCTCCGACTACAAGGGCAACCCGCTCTCATCCATCGTCGATCTGCCGCTGACCAAGGTTGTGGGCCAGAGCGTGAAGGTGCTGAGCTGGTATGACAACGAATGGGGCTACTCCAACCGCGTGGTCGACCTGATCGGCTTCCTGGAAAAGAAGGGCCTGTAAACCTTTCAGGGGTCAGAGATCAGGATTCAGCCTCCTGATCTCTGATCTCTGATCTCTGAAACGCCATGCGCACAAACATTCCTGGCACATCTCCCTACGAACCCATCATTGGATTCTCCCGCGCCGTGCGCGTCGGCAACACCGTTCACCTGTCTGGAACCGGCCCGGTGGGCGCTGACAACCAAGACGCAGCCGGGCAAACGCGGCGCATCTTCGCCATCGCCGCCGAGTCGCTGGCCAAGGCTGGCGCAACCTTCAACAATGTGGTCCGCACCCGCATGTTTCTGGCCCACGCCGAGGACTGGGAAGCGGTGGGCCGGGTTCATGGCGAGTTCTTCGGCGAGATTCGCCCCGCCAGCACCATGGTGATCGCCGCGCTGCTCAATCCTGCGTGGCGCGTCGAAATCGAGATGGAGGCCGTCATCGAGCCAGCCTCCCCTGCTGCAACACCAGCTGAATAGTGCTGCATCGTAACTGACCACTGTTCACTGACAACTGTTACCAAGGAAGGCGAACTGCCATGCCCAAGCTTTCAATTCGCGATATCGATGTCGCCAATAAGCGCGTCTTCATCCGTGTGGATTTCAACGTGCCGCTGACCGAAGACGGCTCGACCATCACCGACGACACCCGCATTGTGGCCACGCTGCCCACGATTGTTTACGCACTCAAACACAAGGCCAAAGTGATTCTGGCGTCGCACCTGGGGCGGCCCAAGGGCAAGCCGAATCCGAAGTATTCTTTGCGCCCGGTGGTGGACCGGCTACGCGAGCTGCTCGACAAGGAACTCGGCGAGGGCGTCAACGTCGGCTTTGCGCCCGATTGCATCGGCGAAGTAGCCAGCGAGATGGCCCGCCAGCTTGAGTCCGGCCAGGTGCTGCTGCTTGAGAACCTGCGCTACCACGCCGAAGAAGAGGCCAACGACCCGGCCTTCTCCAAGGCGCTCGCGTCCCTTGCCGAGGTCTACGTCAACGACGCCTTCGGCAGCGCCCATCGCGCCCACGCCTCCACCGAAGGCATCACGCACTTCCTCTCCCCGGCCGTCGCCGGCCTGCTGATGGAGAAAGAGATCACCTATCTCGGCAAGGCGCTCGAAGCTCCTGAAAAACCCTTCGTCGCCATCATCGGCGGCTCAAAGATCTCCGGCAAGATCGACGTGATCGACAACCTGCTCGACAAGGTGGACACGCTGGTCATTGTCGGCGGCATGGCCTACACCTTCCAACGCGCCCTCGGCATCACCACCGGCAAATCGCTGGTCGAGGAAGACAAGATCGACATGGCCAAAGCCGCGCTCGACAAGGCAAAGGCCAAAGGCGTGCAGCTCCTGCTGCCCGTCGATAACGTGCTCGCCGACAGCTTCTCTCCCGACGCCAAGACCCAGCTCTGGGATTGCTCGGTCAACTTCCCCGACGACTGGCAGGGTCTCGACATCGGCCCCAAATCCGTCGCGGCGATCGAGGCTGTGGTAGCGACGGCCAAGACGATTGTGTGGAACGGCCCCGCGGGCGTCTTCGAGTTTCCCCGCTTTGCCGTGGGCACCAACGCAATCGCCAAGGCGGTTGCCTCCAACAAGGCCGCCATCTCCATCATCGGCGGAGGCGACTCAGTGAGCGCCATCAACAAGGCCGGCTATGCCGACCAGGTCACCCACATCTCCACCGGCGGCGGAGCCAGCCTTGAGTTCCTCGAAGGCAAAAAACTCCCCGGCGTTGAAGCGCTGACCGACAAATAGTGCCTGCGCTGCGGCCAACCCGGCCGCGGCGAAGAGGCTCCGATACCCGGTGAAAAGCACATCCAGCCAGGAACCGCCGGCTGGATGTGCTTTTCATGGGTCTTACCGCGCCAAATCTGGAAGGGGATCAAAGCCATCGTTAGCGCATTCAATATGCCAACACCGGAAGCCGTCAGAGCGGCATGCGCCCATTTCGCAGCCGATCCCAACGAACCTGATTCGGCGCTTTTCGACCTCTTCGCCCAGTTCCCGAACAACACGAATCTCGCCCATGTCTTGCTCAAGGTCGTCACATTGAACTCTCTCTACTCGACGCAGATCCCTCTCTACAGCAAGCGCATTCCAACCATCTGGGACGTCGTTCGCCACATTGTCAGACTCGATATGGATGCAGAACTCGCCACCGGATCTGCGGCCTTGGTTCCCAAAATATCAAAAATCCCTTGGAAACTAGATAGGCATTTCCATAACTACTCATTTGCAACGAAATACTGCAGCTTTCACCAGCCTGAATCTTACCCAATCTGGGACTCGCGCGTGAACAAATACCTCATGCTGCTTAAGAGGCAGAAAGGGTTTAACGTGGACTGCTTGGGACAATTTAAGCAGGACGATTTGTGGGACTACACCAAGTTCAAAGAGCTTCTAACCCAACTCCGAAAGCACTTCGGCCTTGAGGCGTTCTCCTTCAAACAGATTGACGCATTTCTTTACCTTGAAGGCGGAAAGCTACTCGCAGCGAAAGAAGCAGCGAAAAACATCGTTCAGCCCGCGCCCTAAACCGTGGCGTCCATCGCCGCGAAGTGCCCCTGCCGGGCAAGTCCCAGCAGCGCCTCATCCGCAGTCACCAGCGTAGCTCCCTGATGCCGGGTCGTCGCCACCAGAATCCGGTCCGCCGGGTCGGCATGCATCTCAAAGGGAAGGCGCGTACTGGCAACCGCAATCTCCGGCTCCAGTGGGACCAGTTGCACTCCCGGCTTAGCCAGTGCTGTGCGAATCCATTGCGCCACGTCTGATCCAAGTTGCAGCCGGCCCTTGCTCACCAGCAAGGCAACCTCCCACGGCGTAATGGCGCTGACCGCAATCCGGCTTCGCCTTGCCGCTTCGTTCAGCACTTCCTTTATCGCGCTTCCGAGCCTAGGGTTTTCCCTTACCGACCAAACCAGCACATGCGTGTCGAGAAGCAGGAGCGGCCCGCGTGCAAGGTCTTCTGGGGCGGTCACTTCATTGCCTCCCACTCCACATCAATCGGCGAAATAAGGTCGCCCTCCCAAAGCACGCTCCCGCGCATTGAGCCCACAAAGTTCTCCGGTGCCGGGATAGGCACCAACTGCGCTACGGGGCGGCCATGCTTGGTAATCACCAAAGTCTTGCGATCCGCCGCTACCTGATCCAGAAGTTTCAGGCACTTCGACTTGAACTCTCCAGCAGCGATCGTAGTTGACATTTTGGATTCCTCTTATAGTCTCTGACTATAGCCATATTTTAGCCCAATTCCCCGAGAATCCGCAATACCCTGCTCGCTTGCCGATATCCGCTTCCCAGCCGATGCCAGAACCTACAGGTGCTTGAGGTCCTGCAAGTTCGGTGTTTGTGTGTTTATCTGTTTAGGTGTATATTGGCCGTGGAGCATCTAATGGCCACAAACACAACCCGCTGGAACCTCGTCGTTCCCAAAGAACTCGACAAATCCCTGCGCCAGTTCCTGGCCAACCAGGGCAGGGGCAAGAAGGGCGATCTCTCCCGCTTTGTCGCCGAGGCCGTCAATAAGCACATCTTCGAAGCGACAACCGAGGCCATCCACGCGCGCAACGCAAATGTGCCCTTCGAAGAAATTGAGGCGGCCGTCGAGGAGTCTCTCGCCTGGGCTCGTGCGCCACAGCGTTGATGCTGGTCCTTCTCGATAGCAATATATTCCTTAGTGCCCTGCTCAAATAATGATGGAGACGAGAGAACGACCATGGCCTACAGCACGCGCGTCCTGTCGAAAGACGAAGAGTATCCGCCGTTTGAAGAGCTCGCGGAGTTGATTCGGGCGGGACATCCTGACTACAAGCTCATCCTCGAAGAGGGATCCGAAGAGGAGTGGGATGCGATTCTGCTCTCGAGCGTGGACGAGGTGGAAGTTGCTCTGCTGGAGCGCAAGCCGGTCTTCGACGGGTCAGCCGGCCAGGATGAGATTGCGGACCTGCTTGAGGATCTGGATGGCTGTAAGCCGAGGAGCGCGGTGCAATGGCTTGAGGACTATCTGGAGTCAGTGAGAACGGTCTATGCTCTCCAGCACCTGCAAGGATCGGAACTGTCCGACGGCGGCAACGCGCTGCATGCGCTGCGGTCGGCGCTGTGGGAGCGCGGCGACGCGATCATCCAGGCAGACGGCGAAGGATTTACCAACGAGGAGGGCTACCACATCGTGTGGCAGTTTTCCGACTCGGTTTCAGGACCGTGGAATATGGGCGTGCTGCACGACGGCGTGTGGCGCCACTTCAAGATGGACCTCGGCGACCCCGATCATCGCGCCGCCTTCAAGCGCGGAGAAGTGCCGGGCGACCTGACCTCGATTCTCTCATTTGAACCACAAAGCTAGGCAGGCGCGGTTTCTTCCCGTTTCGCGCCTCGGTTTCAGCCGCTCTGTGCCCGGCGTCACCCGGCCGCCGATCTCTATCCACTAAAATCACCATGAGGAGCCTGAAAAATGCCGCGTAAAGCACTCATTGCCGCTAATTGGAAGATGTACAAAACGCCCGCTGAAGCCAAGGCGTTTGTCGATGCTTTTTTGCCGCTCGTTGCCGGTCACACCCGCGACGAGATTGCCCTGTTTCCCTCGCCCGTCCTGCTGCCAGGGGTGATTGAAGCCGCCAAGGGAAGCAACGTGCTGGTGGGCTGCCAGAATATTCACTTTGCCGAGGAAGGCGCTTATACGGGCGAGACTTCCATCGGGCAACTGCAGGCCGTGGGCGGAACGCACACGCTGATTGGCCACTCGGAGCGGCGGCAGTACTTTGCCGAGACCGACGAGATTGTGAACAAGAAGCTGCACACGGCGCTGAAGCATGGGGTGGTGCCCGTGGTCTGCGTGGGCGAAGTCCTGGCCGAGCGAGAAGCGGGCAAGACGGCTCAAGTGCTGGAGAAGCAGATCGGCGGAGCATTGGCCGGGATCACTGCGGAGATGGCAGCACCGATCGTGATTGCGTATGAGCCGGTGTGGGCCATTGGCACGGGCAAGACCGCGACGCCTGAGATTGCTGTGGACGCGCACAAGATTATTCGCGCGGAAGTGGCCAAGTTGCTGGGTGTTGCGGTTGCGGATGCCATGCGCATTCTGTATGGCGGAAGCGTGAAGCCGGAAAACGCGACCTCGCTGATTGGCGAGGAAGAGATTGACGGCGCCCTGGTGGGCGGCGCGAGTCTGAAGCCGGATTCGTTCACGGCCATTGTGAAGTATTGATGTTCAGCTGACAGCTATCAGCTTTTAGGTGCCAGCTTCGCGCCCCGGTTCTGTTGCCAGAACCGGGGCGCTGCATTTTTACTGAACTGAGAAACGGCTCGGCCCGTACTCCACTTCATGGCCCAACGCGACTTTTACATTGACCGCTTGCGCACGGCGATGACTGCCCTGGTCATCGTCTTCCATGCTGCAATTACCTATGGCGCTTCAGGCGGGTGGTTCTACTACGAGCTCAAGCCGTCCGCATCGATTTCCAGCCTCCTGCTGACCATCTTCGTCGGCACCCAGCAGGCTTACTTCATGGGCTTCTTCTTTCTGTTGGCGGGCTACTTTACGCCGGGTTCGCTGGAGCGGAAAGGTTATGCGCGGTTTATCGGCGACCGGTTTCTGCGCCTCGGGCTGCCGCTGCTGGCTTTCGGGCTGATTCTCGCGCCGATCACCGTCGGCATGGTGAACTTTGCCGAAGGCGACGGTTTCTGGTCTGCGTGCAGATTTCTGTGGGAGCACAAGCGGTTTATCAACGGGCCGCTGTGGTTTACGCAGGCGCTGCTGATCTTCAGCCTGATTTATTGCGCATGGCGAGTAGTGTTTGGTGCGCCGCTGGCGGAGACGGCTCGCACGCCGAGAGCGATTCCGGCAGGCCGGTGGTGGCTGCTGACAGCGCTTGTCACCGGTGCCGTGGCGCTGGCGATCCGGCAGTTCGTTCCCACCGGCGAGAATGTTTTCGGCTTGCAGCTCGGCTTCTTTGCCACCTACATTTTTCTGTTTTGCCTGGGCATTGCCGCGTGGCGCTACGACTGGCTGCGGCAGCTTTCCTGGAGCGATGCGCGCGCAGGAATCTGGGCGCTGGCGATCGCGTGGCCGGGGATTCCGATTGGCGTTGCGGTTGCGCACGCGACGTATGGGGCGGGGAAGGCCAACTTCTCCGGGGGGCTCACCTGGCCGGCAATTCTCTATGCCTTCTGGGAGCCGTTCGTTGCCTGGGGCATGATCGCCTTGTGGCTGCAGGTCTTCCGCGCCTGCCTCAACCAGTCCTCTGCCGCATGGTCGTGGCTCGGTCGCCGCGCTTACGCGGTCTACATTATTCATCCGCCGGTGCTTGTGGGCGTGGCTATTCTGTTGCATGGCTGGGTGGCGCCGGCGCTCGTCAAGTGGGGCGTGACGGGCACGCTGGCGGTGATTGCGTGCTGGCTGCTGGCCGATCCGCTGGTCCGGCTGCCGGGGGTGCGAAGCGTTGTTTAGAGACAGTGGAGCGTGGTTGGTGAAAAGTGATTAGCTTGACCGTGCGAGCGCAGACAGCTTTACTTTGCGCCTGAGCGCACTCGTGTGCCCCCCTTCGAGCAAAGCACGCTCGAAGGATGGTGCCCGGTTCCTCGCCACCCTGCGTTCCTGGATGATCCTGCGTTGCCGGCCGTCTACGGCTTGCGCTCGTAGTGAAAGACCGCCCCCGGCATCTCCTTGCCGTGGTCCTCGTACGCCCATGCTTCGTCGTGATGATTGGCGTCGATGAAGGTAATTACGAGACCCACCATGTGCCCATCGCCGGGGCCGATGTTGGTTCCATCCTTGAAGCGAAAGGCGATCTGGTTCGGCGCAGCCGAGGGGACCATCTGCATCCGCGGCTGGTTGTGCGCGGAGCAGTAGTGCGTGGCGAGCAGCGTGTCGCCGTCGGGGTGGAACATGGTCACCATCTCGTGCGGCGTATCCTTGCCGATCAGGTGCATGATGGCCGAGCCGCCGCCGGTCATGCGCACTTCGACCGTGGTTGGCTGCTTCTTGCCGCCCTCTTCCGCGGTTCCCTGCCACTCGCCCACGAGCGTACGAAGTTGCTGCCACTCCGGCGAATTGGGTGCGGGGGCGTGTTTCATTTCCATGGTCTCGGCCGGCTTTTGCTGCGGGGCGGCCTGCTGCGCGAGTGCGACGGCCGGGGAAAGGACCAGGGCACACAATGCGACGGTTGCGATTTTACGATTCATACGACCTCCGAAGATTATTGTGGCCGGCGGGCCGGGCGGAGTCAACAGGGTTCTGGCGCAGTCGGCAAACGCAGGTGATTTCAGTCGACTTCCGGGCCAGCTTGCCAGGTCCATCAACACCTCTTGAGATCGTCATTCTTCATGCAGGATTTGAGCCTTATTCCTCCAATAGGCGAACCATGGACCCGGTGAGGAGAACTCTGCCTGTGGCCGGCAATCGACGTGCCCGACATTGGCTGTCCGCAACGCGGATTTCAGCCTGAAAGACTCTGATTTTCAATGACAGGCTCGGAAAGCATGACGTATATTCGACGGAGGGATTTTCCCTCCCGGAGGTCGGCTATGCTTCTAAGCAGACGTCGCGCATTGCAAATCGCATCCATGTCAGCGCTTGTGACCGCAGTTGGGCCAGTGGCTTTTGCGTCCTCAGCCGGTAGCCTGGAGGACCCGCGATTCAGCGACAGCCATCTCGCAGCGCTGGACAATCTTTCGCTGGCGTTCTTCGAGCCCTGGATTGGCGCGAAATTCAAAGCCTCGTCGCCTACGCGGCAGACAACCCTGACGCTGATCTCGGCTGCGGGTCTTCCCGCGGATCCGGCTGAACCGTCCGCGTCCTCCGCACCGAATCGGACTGCAACCGGCAAGGATTTGTCGGGCCTGCTTCCGGCGACAGCCTCGGGAGCGCAGGTGCGGGGATTCTCGTTGCGTTTCGAGGGCTCTGGAAGCAACCTGACCCAAGACACCTATACATTGAGCAACTCGGCTGTGGGCAGTTTCTCAGTGTTTCTTGTGCCGTCGGGCAAGTCCGGCGCCGCGCCGACCTTTACGGCGATCTTTGCGTATGCTCCGTAGGGCCTGCGCGCAAGCGGGGTGTTTTCCCGCGGCAGGTCCCTCGTGAAGAAAAGGCACTAGAGCAGGCGGGAAAAAACGGCCTGGTAACGCAGCAGCGCGCCTTGTGGCCCGAGTGGAACCAGGAAAATCTCCTGCTGTCCGAGAATCGGGTGCAGGAGGGTGTAGGTTCCCTGTTCGAGCGGAACAGAGGGCGGGCCGGTAAAGATCAGCGAAAACTGCTCGATGGCCGCATTCGACGTGTCCTCCATCTCCGCCAGTTGCAGTTCGACGGGGATGGGCACGGCAATGCGAAATGTGGTGTGAAGATGCGGTTGAAAATCGAAGCTGTGCAACCCTTCGCTCATGGATTCCTCTTGGTTCAATGATGCCGTTCTCCCGGCGGTGGCGCGGCACAGAAATTTTTTGACACGTGTACCGGCAACCGCGGGCGTCAATGGGTAGGAGGCAGTGGCGCCGATTCAATCGCCTCCGGTAACTGCTCCATCTGCACATACATAGCGTCGCGGCCCGACTCTCTGAAGCCCAGTCGGCGGTAGAGTCGCTCTGCGGGGCTGCCCACGGCCACTTGCAAGCTGAGCGATTGTCCCAGCCGGGCGCAATCGTCCAGCAATTCCTGGATGAGCATGGTGCCGATGGCTCGGTTGCGATAAGGGCCAAGCAGCGCGATATCGACCAGGCAGAGGCTGCCCGCTCGACAGGCGGTGAGCATGCGTCCGATGGGAGTCTGGCCGGCGCATACAATCCGATCGACGGCTGAAGGATATGCGGCCGCGTAGCTTGTTTGGCGCGCGTCAAACTGCATGCCGAGGAAGGCCGTCTCCTGCTCCGGAGGCCAACCCCAGCGGCTCACCTCCTCGGCGCGCGTATCGCAATAGAGGGTGAACAGGAAGCCGGCATCGCCGGGCCCAGCATCGCGCAATGCAATTGCCTCGTCCATCCTTCTGGCTTTCCCGTCAACCGCGCGCGGGGAAGATCCCTTGCAGAGAGATGATGAAGTTCAAGCACAGATAGGGCGGCATATTGTCATGCGGCTGGCTCCCGCCAACCACGGTGACTGCGCTTGGATTCATCTGCACCGAAGCTCCCGGGACAGGCCCGTAGGCCGTGGCGTGGCGTAGCGGCTCAGTGCCGAAGGTGGCATTCGACGGCGATGAGATGCCTGCGCCGGGCGCACCCCTGACGGCGTGACTATGGGAAGGGATCTGGGACTGGTTCAGCGTGACCGTGGTCTGCCCGCCCAATTCGCCGAGAGGACGGTTCGAAAGACCGGCGCCCTGCCCCCAGCCCAAGGGTGAGGCGCCCTGCAAATTGGGCAGCGCAAAATTCGTTTTTCCATTCCCGCCGAAGGTTGTCCCCAGCAGAGAAAACAGCGCCGTGTTCTGGGCGATGGGCAGCAACTGGCCATTGCACATGGCCCAGCCAATTGGCGCAAAGTTACCGGCAAAGATGCGAATTTCAGCGACAAACGGGTTGGCCATCTCAAAAAACTCCTTGCTAATTCCGCGAGGGGAATATGCCCGTCAGGGCAATGACAAAGTTCACGACCAGATACGGAGGCATATTGTTATGGGATTGAGAACCGCCCGTTGAGGTGACTGCCGCAGGGTTCATTGCAGTTGAGACTGCAGTATTGCTGAACGGTTTTGAGGACGACTCGGCCCACAGATTGTTTCTTGGCGCAGCCTGGCTTGCGCTATTGCTCAGGCCAGTGGGCACGTGCGTATGAGCGGGCAACTGGGAAACAGAGAGCGTCACATTCTGCTCGCCGCCAGACTGTCCCTGGGAGATTCCGCCTCCCATGTGCAAGGGGACCCTCCCTTGCAGGTTGGGCAGGGCAAAGGTCTGCACTCCATTGCCACCGTAGGTAGTGCCCAGAATCGCGAACAGCGCCTGGTTCTGGTTGATCGCCAGCAACTGGCCGTTGCAGAAGGCCCATCCCTTGGGAGCAAAGTCGAAGCTGCAAATCTTGATTTCGCCGAGAAACGGTGTTGACATTTCGATTCTCCTGCCCGCGTTGGGCTTGAAGGGTGGGGCGGCGCCGACTGCTGGCCCTGAAAGACCTTGAACAGCCAGACAGTCACGTCAACCCTGCGAAGGATAGACACCAAACAGCGAAATGATGAAATTCACCACGACAAACGGCGACATGTTTTGATGGGACTGGCTTCCACCGGCGTTTCCCAGTGCGCTGGGAGCCATGACGTAGTCGCTGCTGGGTGTAGCCGTGGTGAATTCGTCAAGCGCTGAGGAGGCCCAGACCGCGCCACTGGGACTGGCGACATTACCCGTGGTGGATTGAGCCCGCAGCACATGACTGTGGGCGGGAATCTGATTGACGTTCAACGTGACGGTTTCAGTGCCCGCTTCTTGCCCGATGACGAAACCCGACCCCTGATGAACGGGAAGGCGGCCCTGCAGATTGGGGAGGTTGAACGTGGTTTGTCCATTGCCGCCGTAGGTGGTGCCGATCAGATTGAACAGGGTCTCATATTGGGCGATTGGCAGCGTTTGCCCCTGGCATAACATCCAACCGACAGGTGCAAAGTTGCCGCCGAAGATGCGTATTTCGCCGACGTAGGGTTCACTCATGGCTTCACTCCAGAATTGCGCGCCTCGGTGCGGGAAACGGGGAACAGCGCAGAAACATCCTGGCGAGGATCCCTGCGCGTTGATCTTTTGTCTATCAGATCCGAGGTGGATTTGGCTAGCCTAATCTGCAAATTGAGGACGGCAAGGGTGAGGCACCCGCTGCTACTTCAGCGGGTCCGCCGGGAGCGCCCAGCCCTCTTCCTGCCCCTTGTTCTGCTCCTTGAGCCAGTCCATCAGCGGCTGGAAGTACTCGACAATCGCCGAGGCGTCGGCTTTGTCGCTGCCGGTCATGGCTTTGAGGGCTTCGGGCCAGGGCTTGCTGCGGCCTAGCTGGAGCATGGCGTTGAGGCGCGCGCCGGCTTCTTTCGATCCGTAGACGGAGCAGCGGTTCAGGGGCCCCTTGTAACCGGCGGCCTGGCACATGGCGCGATAGAACTGGAACTGGTAGACGCGAGCCAGAAAGTAGCGCATATAAGGGACGTTGCCGGGGATATGATACTTCGCCCCCGGGTCGAAGTCGGCCTCCGTGCGGGCGACCGGCGGAGCCACGCCCTGGTACTTCTCGCGCAACGCCCACCAGGCGGTGTTGTAGTGGTCGGGTGTAACCGCGCCAGAGAAAACCTGCCAGCGCCACTTGTCGATCAGCAGCCCAAAAGGCAAAAACGCAATCTTGTCCAACGCTGTATGCAGCAGCAGCGGAATGTCCGCGCTCGCCGGCGGAATCTCGCTGATCAGCCCGAGCTTCTTCAGGTAGTCGGGCGTCACGTTCAGAGCGATTGAGTCGCCGATCGCCTCGTGAAATCCGTCATTCGCGCCGTCGCGGAAAAAGTAAGGCTGATTGCGATAGGCCATCTGGTAGTAGTTGTGCCCCAGCTCGTGGTGGACGGTGACAAAATCGTCGGCGGTGGGCTGGAAGCAGGCCTTGATGCGGACGTCGCGGACATTGTCAATGTCCCAGGCGCTGGGGTGGCAGACGACGTCGCGGTCGCGGGGATGGGAGAGCATGGACCGCTTCCAGAAGGTGTCAGGCAGGGCGTCAAAGCCCAGCGACTTGTAAAACCCCTCGCCGTACTGAACCAACTGCGGGGCCGTGGTCGAGCGATCCTTCAGGATTGCGCCCAGATCGTAAGGCAGCGGGCCGGTCGGCGGAGCAACGACGTCATAGATGTTGCCCCACTCCTGGGCCCACGGATTTCCGAGAAGATGGGCGGGAATCATGCCGTCAGGGCGGCGGGCGGCGTCGCCGTATTTCTCAATGAGTTTGCGGCGGACGTAGGTGTGGAGCTCGCGATAGAGTGGCTCGACCTGGGTCCAGAGAAGCTCGATCTCGGCTTGGAACTGGTCGGGCGTCATGTCGTATTGGGAGCGCCAGAGGGCCCCGGTGTCGGCAAAGCCAAGTTCGCGGGCTCCTTGATTGCTCAACTCGGCAAGGCGGGCGTAGTCGCCGTGCATGGGCTTGCCGACGGCGTGCCAGCCGGACCAGAGGGCTGCCAGCTCTTGCGGGTCGCGGATGTGGGCCATTTCGACGCCGATTTCGTCGATGCCGAGGCAGTTATCGGCGTTGGAGTCAGGGCAATAGCGGCCTTTGCCATACGCCGCGTCCAGCCCGGCAGCCTTCTGCGTTTCTTCAGCGCGCAGCTTTGGATCAGCGGGCGCGGGGAGGCCGATGCTGAGCTTCAGCAGCAGCAGTTTGCGCGCGGCATCGGGCGGGAGGGCGAGACCTTCAAAGCGGCGGGCCTGGTGGATGAGCTGGGTCTGGCGGGCGATCATGCGGTCGTTGGCCTTGGCCACGAGGGCGACCGTGTCATCCGTGATGTAGGTCTCCTCAACCCATTGGGCGCGAGCTACATCGATCTGGATCGAGTTCAGCTCCTCCTCGGCGCTGTCGATGAAGGCCAGCGCCTCGGCCACCGTGGGCTTGGCGGCGGTTTGCGCAGGGGCAGTCGAGGCAAAGCAGAGCAGGCCGGCGATGGCCAGCAAAGGTGTCAGGAGGGTGCGAATCTTGAAGTTCATGGCAATGGGAGAATAGTACATTTCCCCACTGGATGTATGTGCCTTGAACGGCCGGGCTAAATGGCCCCGCCCAGCGACTTGCGAATGTTGGCTTCGATCTCGCTGGCACTGGTAAGCCCCACCTGCACGGCGACCACGGTTCCCTTGCGGTCCACAAAAAACGACATGGGCAGCGAGTCAAGGCCGCCATAAGGCTTGCTGACCTTGTCGCCTTCAATCAGCACCGGGTAGGGCATCTTTTCCTGCTCGACGAACTTGGCAATGTCTTTCTTCTCGCTGTCGAACAGTTTGGGGTTGTCGCGGTCAATATCATCCGCTGAAACGCCGAGAACCTCAAAGCCCTGCCCTGAATATTGGTTGCGCAGGTCGATAAGCCATGGGGTTTCAATTTTGCAGGGGCCGCACCAGGTGGCCCAGAAGTTGATGAGCACGGCTTTGCCGCGATAGCTGGAAAGCGAGACCTTTTTGCCGCTGAGGTCTTCCAGGGCAAAGTCGGGCGCGGGCTTGCCCATGAGCGGCGAGACAACCTGCGGCGCGCCACCGGGGGTGGTGGGGATGAGTTCGACCTGCGGGACAGCGGCAAGGCGGCGCTCGGCGGCCTGTTTGCGGTATTGCCAGTTGGCCCAGCCGGCCCAGGCAAAGATGGCCAGGATGGCCAGAACGGCGGTGAGAACGAGTGAGTTGCGCTTCACGGGGATTGACCTCTTCTCCATCATTGTACGGGGCGGGATGGGAGGTGGATGGGGGGCGGAAACGGTCGGGAACAGAAATCAGGAATCGCGAGAATCGCACTTGACATTGACAGCGCTTCCACTACCATATGGTTGTGGATCGATTGGGTACGACATTTGCGGCTTTGTCTGATCCAACCCGGCGGGCAATGATCGAACGGCTCTCCCATGGGCCTGCCTCTGTGCATCGATTGATGGAGCCGTTTGCACTTTCCCAGCAGATGATTTCAAAACATGTTGCCTGCCTGGTGCGGGCGCGGATTGTGATCAAAACCAAGCTTGGACGCGAGAGTGTGTGCACGCTTAGGCCAGAAGCGATAAAGAAAGTCAGCGACTGGGCCGTTTACTATCGCAGATTCTGGGAAGAGAGTCTCGACAAGTTGGATGTGGTCGTGAATCAAATGAAAAAAACGGAGGTCGGAGATGACAAACAATACGATGAACGAGATCGAACGGATGGTGGTCACAAGAGTTTTTGATGCCCCACGCGAATTGGTTTGGAAGGCGTGGACAGACCCGAAATATGTGATGCAGTGGTGGGGACCGAAGGGCTTTACTTCGCCTTTTTGCGAGATGGATTTTCGCGTGGGAGGGAAACTCCTCTGTTGCATGAGAGCGCCGGATGGGCAGGAGTTCTGGAATGCGGTTGAATACCACGAGATTGTTCTGCACGAGAAGATCGTCTCCTCCATGTACTTTTCCGACTCGAAGGGAAACAAGGTTGAGCCTGAGCACTATGGAATAGAACATGAGGCCATTGACGGCGCGTACGATGTCGCTCTCTTTGAGGATCTTGGAAACGGCCAGACGAAACTCACCTTCATTGGAAATGAACCCATGGAGAGCGCAAAGAACAGCGGCCAACTCGAGGGCTGGAACCAGATCCTCGATAAACTTGCCGAGGTGGTTGCCGGGATGGCGCAAGCCGAATAGGAAGCTGATACCATCAAGTACCGATGAACGAAGCGGAACTAAACAACAAGCAATCCGGCGGCGCAAAGCGGACAACGCTTGCGCCGGCGGAGCTGGTGCGCACCGAAGCGGCTGCGCTTGAGGCGCTGGCGGCGCGGCTTGAAGGGCCCATGGCTGGGGACTTTGACCGCGCCGTCGATCTGATTTTGCGCTGCGGCGAGGGGCATGGCCGGGTGGTGGTCACAGGCATGGGCAAGAGCGGCCTGATTGCCCAGAAGATTGCGGCGACGCTCAGCTCCACCGGATCGCCGGCCCTGTTTCTCCATCCGGCCGAGGCGGTGCATGGCGACCTGGGCGTGCTGATGCGGGGCGACGTGGTGGTGGCGCTGTCGGCAAGCGGCGAGACAGAGGAGATTCTGCGGCTCCTGGCTACGCTCAAGCGCAAGGGCGACGCGCTGGTGAGCTTCTGCTGCAATTTGAATTCGACGCTGGCGGCAGCGAGCGATGTGGCGCTGGACTGTGGCGTGGAACGCGAGGCCTGCGGCATGAATCTGGCGCCGACCGCTTCAACTACTGCGATGCTGGCGCTGGGCGATGCGCTGGCGATTGCGGTGAGCCTGCGCAAGGGATTCAAGGCCGAGGATTTTGCGGAGCTGCATCCGGGCGGCAAGCTGGGCAAGCGGCTGGCGAAGGTGAGCGACCTGATGCACTCGGGCGACGAGGTGCCCGTGGTGACGCCGGATACGCCGATGACCGATGTGATCTATGAGATGTCGTCCAAGAAACTCGGCATCACGACAGTGCAGCAAGACGGCCAACTGTGCGGCGTCATCAGCGACGGCGACTTGCGACGATTGCTGGAACGCGAAGGCGGCGCAGCCCTGAGCCGCTCAGCCGGCGAAGCCATGAACGCCCATCCGCGGACGATTGCACGAGGTGAACTCGCTGCCACCGCACTGGCGATTCTTGAAGAGCGCAAAATCACATCGCTCGTCGTAGTCGATGCCACCGGCGCCGTGGACGGTGTCCTCCATCTCCACGATCTCTGGGGCGTGGAGTTGATCTGAACAAGCTTCTCACTCAGGCGAAGGATCGGGTGGAGCTTCAGCTTGAGATTCAGCCCGCAATGCAGCCGCTACCTGCGGGTCTGGATTAGGATCGCCGAACAGCTCCCATCCTTCGCCTTCCGACGGCCGGTCAGCGGTACCAAACGAGTACCACTCCGAACCCTTGGGATAAACCTGATGATAGACCTTTAGAGCAACATGGCCGCTCGGAGCCACGACGTATTCCGGCTTTTCCCCGCGTGCATTGTTCACGAAAACATACATATGACTTTCGGATTTCATTCGGTCGGCATGAGCGCCTACCAGCCAGAAATTTGGCCTGCCGCTGTTGGTTTTTACCTGGACAGACCAAGCTTTCTTGCATGCCTGATCTGTTACCAGAAGATCTGCCCCGAACGCGCTGCGTGACGTTGGAGATACGATGAAACCCCGCTTCGAGAGTTCTGCCGCCACCAAATAAACGCCAAGCATCCCCGTCATTTGCCCCTTAGTCGCCATTTTGGTTTCCTTTCGATCTGTCCGAACTCCAAATGCCCGGCTCAATTGCGTCGCGAACTGCGCTCACCGAGCAACAAGTCATCTAGCGCCGTACTGGCTCACCGCGAGGATTTTCAAAGGGATATGCCGTCCTACGCTCAATTCGCGGTATGATTTCAGCAGGAGTTGTCCCATGACGACCCGCATCGTTCGTGTCGGAAACACGCTGACTGTGGAGATCCCCGCGGAGCTGGTGGCCGAGGCCTCGTTGCCTGTCGGCGAGCCTGTGGAGTGGGTCTCGGACGGGAACGGCAGCATCTCATTGGTTGCGCCCAATAGCTGGGAACACCAGCGCATTCGCGCCGGCCTGGCCGAGCTTGAGGCGGGCAACGGCGTCTCCAACGAACGCGTGATGGAGTGGCTGGATAGCTGGGGCACGGACGACGAACTGCCCGCTCCAAAATGAAGATTCGCTGGTCTCCTACTGCGGTCGCCGATCTGGGGTCGGTCCGCAGTTATATCGCCAAGGATAGCCCTACGGCTGCAGCGAAAGTTGCAAACACAATCAAGACGTCGGCCAACCGCCTCAAGGACTTTCCGTTATCCGGGAGGGTGGGGCGCGTGCCGGAAACCCGCGAACTGGTTGTTGCCGGGACTAACTACATTGTGGCCTACACCATCGATGGCGAAGAAGTGTTCATTGCGTCAGTGCTGCATGGCCGGCAAAGCTGGCCCGAATCCTTGTAGAAAAGAGGCCAGGACCATGCTCTCGCAACGCACTGCCCTCATCACCGGCGCATCCAGCGGCTTCGGCCTGCTCACGACCGTCACGCTCGCCCGCCGCGGATGGCGCGTAATCGCCACCATGCGCGACCTCACGCGGCGAGACCGATTGGAACAAGCGGCTCGCAGCGCCGGCATCCTCGACCGCATCCAGTTTCACGCCCTCGACGTAACCAGCCCGGAGCAGATTGCAACGCTCGCCGCCCAGGTCGCCGCCCGCCCAACTCCGCTCCACGCACTGGTCAACAACGCCGGCTTTGCCATGGCAGGATTTGCTGAAGACGTATCCGATGCCGAGCTGCGGGAACAGTTTGAGACCAACTTCTTTGGCGCGGCGGCGGTGACGCGGGCGTTTCTGCCGTTGTTGCGCAGGCAGGGGCTTGGGCACATTGTGATGCTGTCGTCGGTGAGCGGTCGGATGGGCTTTCCGGGAGTGGGCAGCTACGTGGCCTCGAAGTTTGCGCTGGAAGGGTGGACGGAGACGCTGCGGCTGGAGATGAAGCCTGTGGGGATCCAGGTGGTGCTGGTGGAGCCGGGGTCGTTTGAAACCGACATCTGGACGCGGAACCGGACCATCGCTGAAGGGCTGCTGAGGTCCGAGTCGCCGAATGCAGGACGACTGGCACGATGGCGAGCGGTGATGGAGACCAGCAAGCCGCGGGCGAATGCGCAGGTGGTGGCCGACGGGATTGCGGCGATTCTCGATAATCCGCGGCCAGGGCTGCGATATGTGTTTGGCCGGGATGGGAAGATGGGCGTGTGGCTCAAGCGACTGCTGCCGTGGAGCCTGCTGGAGCGACTGCTGATCAAAGCCAGCGGCATGGATCAATAACAAAGCCACCGGCATGGATAAATGAGCCGTGCGAACGCTCATGGACTGCTCGAACATTTAGAATAGAAGCTGTTCGAAATCGTCCTGCGTCCGCCGCAAAGCCGGGGTCCCCGGCGACAGGTTTTTGTCGCTGGGGTGGTAGGCGGACGGGAAAGTACGCCCTTATCCGTATGCAACGCTGGTCCAAGCTGTTTATTCCCACTCTTCGCGAGGCCCCGGCAGATGCCGAAGTGGCCAGTCACAAATTCCTGCTGCGCGCCGGGTACATTCGGCAACTGGGCGCGGGCATTTACAACTACCTGTTCCTTGGGCAGCGGTCGCTGAACAAGATCATCGGCATTGTGCGCGAGGAGATGGACCAGATCGGGCAGGAGTTCTTTCTGCCGGCCCTCTTGCCGCGCGAGCCGTGGGAGCAGAGCGGCCGCTGGACGGGCATGGGCGACAATATGTTCCGCCTCAAGGACCGCAAGGGCGCAGACCTCTGCCTGGGCATGACCCATGAAGAGATCATGACCACCATCGCTCGCAGTGAGTTGCGCAGCTACAAGCAGTTGCCGCAAATCTGGTACCAGATTCAAACCAAGTTCCGCGACGAGCCGCGCCCCAAGTCGGGGCTGCTGCGCGTGCGCCAGTTCACCATGAAGGACGCCTATTCATTCGACATGGATCAGGCCGGGCTGGACGTGAGTTTCGACAAACACGACGCGGTTTATCGCAGGATTTTTTCGCGCTGCGGATTGAAGTTCGTCGCGGTTGAGGCGGATTCGGGGTCGATGGGCGGTTCGCAGTCGCAGGAGTTCATGGTCTACACCGACGCGGGCGAGGACCTCATCGCCAGTTGCCCCGTCTGCCACTACGCGGCGAATCTTGAGAAAGCAACTTCGTTGCTTGGGCCTGTGGAGGAGATGGCTGCTACAGGAGATGGAAAGCCGGAGCTGGTTTCAACGCCGGGTTGCGCGGCGATCTCGGACGTGGCGGAGTTCTTCAGGATTTCGCCGGCTTCCGATATCAAGTGCGTGGCGTATATGGCGCTAAAACAGGGCGTGGCTGGGAAGCCGGATACGTGGCACGGCGTGGCTGCGTTCTTGCGTGGTGATCACCAGGTGAACGAGACCAAGCTGCTCGGCGCTGTGGGCGCGGCGGAGCTGCGCACCATGCAGGGCGAGGAACTTGAAAAATACTTCAATGGCCCGGCGGGTTACCTGGGACCGGTGGGGTTGATGCACGATGCCAAGCCCCTGGACAACGGTCTGACAGTAGTGGTCGACCGGTCGCTGGAGGGCCGCAAGAACCTGGTGGCCGGGGCGAACAAGCTGGACTATCACCAGCGCAACGTGGTGCCGGGACGCGACTTTACCTGGACCGTGCTGGCCGACATTCGCAGCGTGAACGAGGGCGAGAGTTGCCCCACAAAAGGCTGCGCGGGCAAGCTGGTCGTCGGCAAGGCTGTCGAAGTTGGCCACATCTTCAAGCTGGGCTACAAGTACTCCGAGAGCATGGGCGCGCGAGTGCTGGATGTGAACGGCAAGGAAGTGACGCCGATCATGGGCAGCTACGGCATCGGGATCGAACGCATTCTGACCGCGGCGATTGAGCAGTCGAACGACGCGAACGGGTTCTGGCTGCCGGCGTCGATTGCCCCGTTTACCGTGGTGGTGACGGTGACCAATGTGAGCGATGCGCTGCTGCGCGAGACCGGAGAGAAACTGGCCGCTGAGCTGGAATCTGCCGGGCTTGACGTTCTGCTGGATGACAGAGACGAGCGTGCCGGCGTCAAATTCAAAGACGCTGACCTGATAGGGATTCCCTATCGCATCAACGTGGGCAAGAAGGCCGCAGCGGGCCAGGTGGAACTAGTGACGCGGGCCACGGCCAGCAGCGTGGACGTAGCGTTGACTGACGTGGTCGCGCTGCTGAAGGAGCGGGTTGAGGAAGATGCGCTTCTGACAGCGGTTGAGGCGTAAAGACAGCTTTCAGCCCTCGGCTTCCAGCTTTTTCGTGCCGTCATTTGCGGCTTCGGTTTCCGACTGAAGCATATCCAGGCACAGACGAGCTAGAGGCTGGAAGTTAGCAGCTTGAGGCTTGGTACAAGGAGCGGCAATGGCGTTGAAGATCAGGCTGGCGTTACCGACTGGCCGGCATCCCTGGGCAACACTGTTGTTGCGCGTGGCGCTCATGACGGTTGCGGCCATTGCGCTGCTGTTCTTTGTGATGGGGGCCTGGTATTACTTCAAATACCAACGCATTGTGGACGAACGGTTGAAGCAACCGATCTTTGCCAACACGGCAAAGATATTTGCCGCGCCCCGCGAGGTAAGACCCGGACAGAAGCTGAGTCTGCGGCTGATCGCGAATGAACTGCGCGACGCCGGCTACTCCGCAGACGGCGCATCCGAACTGTCGCAACTGGGCACCTACTCTGAGGGCGTGCAGGCCATCACGGTGCGCCCCGGCCCGCAGTCGTTTCACTCGCAGGATGGCGCGGTGATTCACGTCGGCTCCGGCGTGGTGCAGTCGATCACCGACGACCACGGGCAGCCGTTGTCGAGCTACGAACTGGAACCGCTTCTGATTACGGGCTTGAGCGAGGACGCCAGCCGGACCAAGCGGCGGCTGGTGACTTACGACGAGATTCCGCAAAACATGGTGCAGGCGGTTCTGGCCATTGAGGACCGGCGATTTTTTGAGCACAGCGGCGTGAACTACGGGCGCCTGATTGAAGCCATCTTCCGCGACGTGGTGACGGGACAGAAACAGCAGGGCGGCTCCACGCTGACGATGCAACTGGCAAAGAATTTTTTTCTCTCGCCGGAGAAGCGCATCAAGCGCAAGCTGATTGAGATTGTCATCACCTTCCAGCTTGAACACCGCTTCAACAAGAAGCAGATCTTCGAGATGTATGCCAACGAGATCAACCTGGGGCAGCGCGGCAGTTTTTCAATCAACGGCTTCGGGGAGGCTGCGCAGGCCTACTTCGGCAAGGATTTGCAACAACTGAATCTGGCGGAGTGCGCAATGCTGGCCGGCATCATCCAGCGGCCCAACTACTTCAATCCTTTTCGACACCCGGATCGCACCATTGAGCGGCGCAACCTGGTGCTGGACTCGATGGTAGAGACGGGCGCGATCACCAAGGACCAGGCCGAGACGGCTAAAGCAGAAGGCCTGCACATGTCAGGGCAGAGCGTGGACGCAAGCGAGGCGCCCTACTTTGTTGACTTGGTGCACGATCAACTGACCCAGAAGCTGGGCGAGCGGGATTTCAATCGCGAAGGGCTACGCATTTACACCTCGCTGGATCCGGATCTGCAACGCGTGGCCACGGACGCAGTGGAGTCAACGATTCACGTGGTGGACGCGCAGGTGGACCACATGCATGCGCGCGACAAGAAGCTCGGCGTGCCCTACCTCTATCCGCAAGTTGCGCTGGTGGCGCTGAATCCGCACACCGGGCAGGTGCTGGCGCTAGTGGGCGGGCGCAGTTACGGGACCTCGCAACTGAATCATGCGGTCGCCAAGCGGCCCACGGGCTCAATCTTCAAGCCGTTTGTCTACGCCAGTGCTTTTGCAACGGCCGTTGAAGGCACTATGCTGCCCGGACAAACCAGGCTGTTTTCGCCGGTGACCCTGCTGACCGACGAGCAGACAACCTATGGAGCGGGAACGCCTTACGAGTACACGCCGAAAAACTTTGAAAACGAATACTGCGGCACTTGCACGGCGCGCCATGCTTTGATGCGCTCGCTGAACAATGCGACGATTGGGCTAGCTTCGCTGGTGGGCCTTGACCGGATCGCTGCATTGGCGCGGGACGCAGGCATCAAGACCGCGCGGGCAACGCCGGCCATGGCGATCGGCGCCTACGATGCAACACCGCTGGACATGGCCGGCGCTTACACCACCTTCGCCAATGGCGGGTTGCATCTCGATCCATGGATGCTGGCCAGCGTGCGCGCTCCGTCTGGCGACGTCATCAGCGACTACACGCCCGCGTCAAAGCAGTTGCTTGACCCGCGCGTCGCCTATTTGACCGTGAGCATGATGGAGAACGTGCTGCGTTCCGACGTAACTGGCACCGGAACCGGCGCCGGCGTGCGCAACATGGGCTTCGTATCTCCCGCGGCCGGCAAAACCGGCACTGACCACGACGCCTGGTTTGCCGGATTCACCACCAACCTGCTGTGCATCGTGTGGGTGGGGAACGACGACTATACCGACATCAAGCTGCAGGGCGCCCGCGCCGCAGCGCCCATCTGGGCGGAGTTCATGAAGCGCGCCGTGCAACTGCCGCAGTACTCCGATACCAACGAGTTCATTGCGCCGGATGGCGTGGTGACGGTAAAGCTCGACAAGGAGACCAACCTGCTCAGCGACGATTCCTGCCCGGTGGGCTACGATGCGACCTTCCTGGATGGGACCGCGCCGATGGAGACCTGCGACCACCCGGCTGAGCACCGCAACCTGATGCAAAGACTCTTTGGGACGGGCAAGAGCCCGAACTGATTGGGCTGCTGTTCAACCGTCGATGTCAGTACCGTCGCGCATGGGCTGGCAGAGCGGGCACCAAAAGGTGACGCGCGCGTCGGGGCCCTGGATGCGCATGCGGATCAGCTCACCGCAACGGCGGCATGGCTCGCCTTTGCGGCCATAGGCCCAGAGGCTGGCGCTGGGTTCACTCTCGTGGGTGGTGCGCCGTTTGCGCCCGCCATAAGTCACGATGCTGTCGCCGGAGTCTTCAACCACATTGGCGGCGATGAGCTTTTGCGCGGCGGCGATCAAGGCCGCGACCGCTTGCCGATCGAGCGATCGCACTTTGCAGAATGGGTTGACCCCGGCCACAAAACAAATCTCCGACTTGAAGACATTGCCCACGCCGGCCAGTACTTCCTGGTGGAGCAGCACGTCGGCGATTTCCTCGTTGACGTGAGCGAGGACGCGGAGCGCGGCGGCTTCGGCGCCGAACTCGGCGCTGAGCACGTCAATGGCCGGGCGGGGGATTCTGGAGTCGCGGGCCAGCGACTGCACGGTGTGGATGTGCGCGACGGGGACGCGAAAGCCGACAGCGATGTATTCACTGTTTTCAAGGACTATGCGCATGTTGAAGCGGGGCTGCTGCCAGCGCTCGCCGTGGCGATAGATGTGCCAACTGCCGTTCATCAGCAGATGGGTGACCAGTGTTGCGCCACCGGAAAAATGAATGAGCAGCCACTTGCCGCGCGACTCGACGCGGAGGACGGTCTGGCCGGTGAGCGGCGTGTCGTCGTGGAAACGGGTGAGCAGCGGGAAGGTGGAGCGGAAAGCGGTGATGGGCTTGCCGGCCAACGCGCGACCCAGAGAGCGCGCGGTACGGAAGAGAGTATCGCCTTCGGGCATGGGGCTACTGGACCTCTCCGGAATGCGCATCGTGAGGCTGGTGGCCAACGGGCAAGAGAATGCGGCGCAGGTGCATGCCGAGGGGGCCGGGGTGGAAGCCTGCGTCCATTAGGAAACGGGCCATGGGATGGGCGGCGACCGGCTGGCCGTTGATGGTCGTGATGAGGATGCCCTGATGTGCGTTGGCGCGCAAACGCTGCTGGCCGCGGGCGCAGAGGAAGTGGGCCAGGCCGGAGGCAACCTGGGTGCGCTCCGGCTCTTCGGCGGGCAGAAAGACGAGCAGGTTGGGATTGCCCCGCCGAAGCCACGCGACAAGCTGGCCGTTGCGAAGAATCACCTCGGCGTAGGCTGCGCGCGTGAGCAGGCGTGGGGCTGATTCAGAATCTTCTTCTGCGACAGGCAGTTCAGGCCAACGGAGGACAGAGCCGTAGGGGTTGGCGGGATCGGTAGCGGCGAGTTGCACGAACTCCGGCTTCTCGGCAGCGGGCGCGGTGCGCAACTGGCGCAGCAGATCGACGGCTGCGGGCAAGGCAAACTGGGTTGCGCCGAGGCCGGCGACAAAGTAGCCGCGGCGGATGCGGCCGCTTTCTTCAAGAGCCTTGAGCACGTCGTAGACGGCGCTGAAGCCGCCGGGGATATTTTCAGCGGCGACGGACTCGCGGAGCAGGACGCCGTAACGGTTGAGGAGTTGCAGGGCCAGGGCGTGACTGGCCTGGGTGGTTGTGGGCGCCGGGGATAGCGAAGATTTGTGGTTTCCCACCCATTCGTCTGAAAAGCTACGAATGGATGGGGCACGAAGCATTTGTGGAATCGACACGTCGGGATTTGTGGTATCCCCGGTCTCAAAAGCGAGACCGGGGGCACCCGGCGATTTGGCGTGGCTGACTTCACTCCCCTGCTGATCGCGGAGGGGAAGGACGGACCAGCGACCCTGGGCGGTGGGTGGGGTAGTGCGGCGGGAGCGGAAGACAGAACCAGTTTGCAGGCGGCGCGGCGTGCGCACGGTGTCGGGTTTGAGGATGTAGGCGCGCAGGGCATGGAGCGAGTCGTTGGTGATGAGGCCGCGCCAGACCAGGCTCCATAAAGCATCGATGGTCTCGCCTGGATAACCGCCGCCGATGGCCTGATGAAGCAAGTCAAAGAAGCTGGCGCCAGTGGACTCGAGGACGGCCATGAGTTGGGCTTCGCGCTCGGTGAGTGGCTCGACGAGAGGGCGGCGCTGGGCGAGCAGCGGCAGCCTGTCGGCGAGGAAAAGGGCAATGCGGCCATCGCGCTCCCCAAGCGGCTCAACGCCGGCCCAGGCCACTTCACCGGCGGCGATGAGGGTATCCAGGCCGGCCGGGGCGTAGTCGGCGATGCGCGCAGGGAGAATGGCACTCTCAATCAGTGAGGCGGCGAGCGGCGCGCCCTGGAGGCTCTCAATGGTGTCAAGCAAAGCGTCGAGATTTGTACTGCGACGCGGGGTGAGCAGTCCCTGCCAGTGGGTGAAGAAGCGGGCGAGTGTGTGCTGCTCGACAGGCTCGACTTCACGGCGCAGGCGGGCAAGCGACTTGCGGCGAATCTGGCGCAGGATTTCGGTGTCGCACCACTCTCGGTGAAGGCCGCCGGGACGGAAGCCACCTTCAAGCACTCGGCCTTCAAGAGCGAGATGGCGCAACGTAGCCTCGACCGCTTCAGAGTCGAGGGCGAAGCGATCCGCGGCTTCGCGCAGGGTGAAGGGGCCATGGGTGCGGGCGTAGCGGCGGACGAGCTCGACGACTGGATGCGCCACCGGCTCAAGCAATGCAGCAGCGAGGCCCGGCGGCAGCGGAATCCCGAGACCGTCGCGATAGCGGGCGGCATCTTCAGTGGCGATCAAGCGGCGCTCGCCGGCAATGCGAAGCTCCAACAGGCGACGCGAACGGACGAGGCGGTCAACGTGGGGCAAGAGGTCTGCGGAGGCAACGCGGCGGGCCAGTTCTTCGCGGGACAAATCCCCCAATCGCAGGCAGAGATCGTGGATGCCGTCGGCGGAGCGGGCGCGATAGTTCTCGGCGAGGCATTGCGCCGCTTCCTCCACTTCAGCTATGGCGTCGGCGTCCAGCAGTTCGCGCAGATCCGCTTCTCCGAGTAGCTCGCGGAGCTGATCCTGGTCGATGGTGAGGGCCTGGGCGCGTCGCTCGGCTAATGGCGCGTCGCCGTCATAGAGGAAGTTGGCAACGTAGCTGAAGAGCAGCGAGGCGGCAAAGGGCGAGGGCGTTCGCGTCTCGACCACATGCACGCGGAGCTGGCGCTGCTCGATCGCGCGCAGGGTTTCAATCAGAGCGGGCATGTCAAAGACGTCGCGGAGGCACTCGCGATAGGCCTCCAGAAGCAGCGGGAACGAGGGATAGCGCGCGGCGATTCGGAGCAGATCGTAGGAGCGCTTGCGCAACTGCCACAGGGGCGAGCGGGCATCGGCACGGCGGCGCGGCAGCAGCAGCGCGCGGCCGGCCGCCTCGCGGAATCGGCCGGCAAACAGCGCCGTCGAGCCCAGCTGGCGCAGCACAAGCTGCATGACTTCAGCGGGTTCGACAAGGAACCAGTCGGGATCGGGCGGCGTGTCGGTGTCAGGAAAGCGCAGAACAAACCCGTCGTCGCCCCAGAGCGTCTCCACTTCCGGTCCCCCGGCCGCGTGGATGCGGGCGCTGACGGCCATGGCCCAGGGTATGTGGATGCGGCTCCCGAAGGGCGTCAGCACGCACACACGCCAGTCGCCCAGTTCGTCGCGGCAGCGCTCGATGACGATGGTGCGGTCGTCGGGAACGGCATCGGTGGCGGCTTGCTGATCGGCAAGAAATTGCAGCAGGTTTTCCGCGGCGCCGGGGTCAAGGTCATGCTCGCCGACGAGCCGTGTGAGCGCGGCTGGCTTGGGCAGCGCGCGCAGCTCGCGCACCATGGCGCCGATGCGGCGGCCAAATTCGAGCGGGCGGCCGAGGCCATCGCCTTTCCAGAAGGGCATCTTGCCGGGCTGGCCGGGAGCGGGCTCGACGAGAACGCGGTCGTGGGTGATTTCGACAATGCGCCAGGTGGATGCGCCGAGGATGAAGGTTTCGTTGGTGTGCGACTCGAAGACCATCTCTTCGTCGAGCTCGCCCACGCGGACCGACTTGCCTTCGCTGTGGGCGAGGAAGACGCCATAGAGGCCGCGGTCGGGGATGGTTCCGGCGTTGAGAATGGCGAGGCGGGCTGCGCCGTCTCGGGCCGTCACCACGTTGCGGATTCGGTCCCACGTCAGCCGCGGACGAAGCTCGGCGAACTCGTCGGAGGGGTAGCGGCCGCTGAGCAAGTCGAGCACGCCTTCGAACGCGGGGCGTGTGAGCGCGGCAAACGGAGCAGCGTGGCGCACCAGTTCAAACAGAGCGTCTACGCTGACTTCGGGCTTTGGTTCCTCGTTCGCTTCGTGATTGACGCGGGGTGGTTGAGGGTCGTCGTATCTCGCACTCGAAGACCTTCCCTCGGGGTCTAAAGCCCCTCCGCCTTGGTAGGCATCTTCGGCACGGCTAAAGCCGTGCCCTTTCAAAGAAGCTGCCCGCGCCGTTGCCTGTCCGGTTCGCTTGAGGATCTTGGCGCGACGTGGCGTGGCGGCGGCGACAGGGGGATGGGCAACGATGGCGACAATCTGCTGGGCGAGGACGTCGAGGGGGTTGCGCGGGTAGCGGGTGGACTCGATGTGGCCTTCGTGCATGGCGCGGGTGACGGCGGCGCAGGCGATGAGGTCGGAGCGGTACTTGGGAAAGAGGATGCCTTCGCTGACGGCGTCCACATGGTGGCCGGCGCGGCCGATGCGCTGCATGCCGCTGGCCACCGAGGGCGGGGCTTCGATCTGGATGACGAGATCGACGGCGCCCATGTCGATGCCGAGTTCGAGGGTGGACGTGGCGCAGAGGGCGCGTATCTTGCCGGCCTTCAACTGCTCTTCAATGATGGCGCGCTGCGGCGCGGCCAAAGAGCCGTGATGGGCGCGGGCGATCTCTTCGCCGGCCAGTTCGTTCAAGGCGCCGGCGAGACGCTCGGCGACGCGGCGGCTGTTGACGAAGAGGATGGTGGAGGTGCGCTCGCGGATAATCTCGAGCAGGCGGGGATGGATGGCGTTCCAGATGGAGACGCGGCGGGGCATCTGCGAGGCGGGGCCGCTGGGGATGAACTCCTGCTCGGTGAGGCGGGCCATGTCTTCAACGGGAACTTCAATGCGCAGCTTGAGCTGCTTGGGGGCGCTGGCATTGACGATGGTGACGGGTCGGTAGCGAGGCTCGCCCGCGGGCGAGCCAGGGAACTGGGAACAGGGATCGGGGATCAGGCCGGGGGTTGGGGGGTCGGAGTTGGCCTCGTCGGTGGACCAGGCTTGATCGGTGGGTTCGGATAGGGCTTCGCGGTTTTCCACCCTTTTGTCCAAAGAACGGCGAAACGATGGGGCACCGGGCTCATCCTGGCCGGCTGTTCCCTGTTCCCTATTCCCTGTTCCCTGCGATTCTGCGCCGCCCAGGAAGCGGGCGACTTCTTCCAGCGGCCTCTGCGTTGCCGAGAGGCCGATGCGCTGAAGCCGGCGCTGGGTGAGAGCCTCAAGCCGCTCGAGCGAGAGCGCCAGGTGGGCTCCGCGCTTGGTGGGGACGAGAGCGTGGATCTCGTCGATGATGACTGTATCGACCGTACGCAGGGCCTCAGAGGCCTGGGATGTGAGCAGCAGGTAGAGAGATTCTGGCGTGGTGATGAGGACCTCGGCCGGATAACGCGCAAAGCGGGCACGCTCCCGCTGTGGGGTGTCGCCGGTGCGGACGCTGATGAGGGGCTCGTGAAAAGGGACGCCCATGCGGCGGGCCATGTTGGCCATGCCGGCCAGGGGCGAGCGCAGGTTGCGCTCCACGTCCACCGCCAAAGCCTTGAGGGGCGAGACGTAGACGATGCGGCAGCCCGTTTTTTTGCCCTCCGGCCCCGGATGGAGCATGAGCCGGTCAAGGCACCAGAGGAAGGCGGTGAGGGTTTTGCCGGTTCCGGTGGGGGCCAGGATGAGGGCGCTTTCGCCGCGGGCAATAACCGGCCAGCCGAGGCGCTGGGGGGCTGTGGGCGCGTCAAAGACGGCCTGAAACCAGGCGGTCGTGACGGGGTGAAAGCAGGCGAATGGGTCAAGGATCGATGCTGGGATCGGGCCCGGGGCCGGGTTGGGGGTGCGGGGCGGCATGGCTCCTTTTGAGGATAGCGCCAAAGGAGGTGTAGGGAGAAGAAAAAACAAAAATGGAATGCGGGTGGACGGGGTTCGAAGAGGCTCCTGACCAGATGATTGCCCATCGCCGGAAAAACCTGGGCGTGACGAAGTTGGTTACCACCGGCGGCGGTTGGAAAGAGTGGGGTTTTCAACTTTCGCCCACGGCAGCGGACTGGTGGGAGATGAAGCCTGGTGGTTTGCCCTTGAGCTGGAATGGATTTGCGGGAGATTCACGGATATCTGATCGGCGGGGCCGGGGTTTGTCGCTTACCATGATTCTTTCCGGGAGAACCATGCGCGACCATCTGGCTACACTGCTTGACGACTTCCGGCGGTACGGGCGGGAAGTAGCCGTAGTGCGCTACCACGGCAATCGCCGCAGGGTAACGACCTATGGGGAGTTGGCGCGGCTGGCCGGGCGTTTCGCGGCGTTGCTGGCGCAGCGCGGGATTGGGCCGGGAGAGCGGGTTCTGCTTTGGGCACTGAACGGCGCCGAGTGGATGGCGGCGTTCTATGGCTGCATGCTGCGCGGGGTTCTGGCGGTGCCGCTGGACGCGTATGGGACGGCGGAGTATGCGCGGCGGGTGTGCGCGGATGTGCAGCCGAGGCTGGTGGTGGGCGATGGGCTGCTCCTGCATCAATTGCTACCCCAACCACAAGGACCTGTCGAGTGGCCGCTGCTGGAGTTTGAGGACTGGCCGGGCGCGCTGCCGGAAGAAGAGGCCGGCCCGATTGCGGGTTTGGGGCAGGAGACGCCTCTGGAGATTCTCTTCACTTCAGGAACGACCGGAGAACCGAAGGGAATTGTGCTGACGCATGGCAACGTGCTGGCCAGCGTGGGACCGATCGAGGACGGAGCCCAGCCCTACATGCGCTATGAGCGGCTGATTCATCCGCTCCGGATTCTGCATACGCTGCCGCTGAGCCATGTGTTTGGGCAGACGATGGGGCTTTGGGTTCCCTCGATCTTCAAGGCTGAACTTCACTTTGAGAGCCGGCTGGTGGCACAGCGGCTGATGGCGACGATCAAGAGCGAACGGATCAGCGTGCTGGCCGCCGTTCCGCGGGTGTTTGCGCTGTTGAAAAGTCATCTGGAGGCGGAAGATCCAGGGCTGGCGGCGCGCGTTGAGGCGTCGGCGGGGAAGATTGGGGCACTGACCCGTTGGGGTCGCTTCAGGAAGATTCACCGGGCGTTTGGGATGAAGTTCTGGGCGCTGATCTCAGGCGGCGGCGCGCTGCCGAGCCCGGTGGAACGCTTCTGGAATGCGCTGGGTTTTGTGGTGGTGCAAGGCTACGGGATGACCGAGACCACGGCGCTGATTACGCTGAACCATCCGTTCCACGTGGCACGTGGAACCATTGGCAAGCCGATGCCGGGACGCGAGGTGAAGCTGGGGCCGGATGGGGAAGTGCTGGTGCGGGGCGCGTCAATCAGCGCGGCAACCTGGAGCGGGGGCGCGCTGCGGCCGCGCAAGGAAGGGTGGTTGGCGACGGGCGACCTGGCCGAGGCGACGCCTGGCGGCGACCTGAAGTTTCTCGGGCGCAAGAGCGAAGTGATTGTGACTTCGGCAGGCGTGAACCTGCATCCGGAAGACATGGAGGCGGAGATTGAGCAGGAGCCGGGGGTAAATGCCTGCGTGGTGGTGGCGATGGAGACGGCCAGCGGCGTGGAACCCTGCGCAGTGCTGGCCATGCGCGGAGCGGGCGAGCAGGCTGCGGCAGCCATTGAGCACGCGAACGCGCGGCTGGCGGAGTTCCAGCGGGTGCGGCGGTGGGTACTGTGGCCGGAGCCGGATCTGCCGCGCACCTCGACCGGCAAGGTGAGACGCAAGCCGGTTGCCGCATGGGTGGCTGGCATTCAGGCAGCCGCGGCAAAGCCATGGGTGGCGCCGGCAGGGGCCGGCCAGAAAGACGCCTTTGGGGCCAAGACGGATTGGCTGCTGGCGCTGATTGCGGAGATCACCGGCGAGGCCGCTCCGGGGATTGGAGATGAGCTGCGATTGAGCGAAGATCTGCACCTCGACAGTCTGGGACGGGTGCAGTTGGCGGCGGCGCTGGAAGAGCGGCTGGGGGTTTCAACGGAGGGCGGACTGCTGGACCAGGTTGAGACGCTGGGGGCGCTGCGCGGCCTGATTGCGGGCGAGAGTGCGGGAGAGACGAGTTCGAGCAGTGCGCCGCAGGGTACAAGAGCGGGAACTGGGGAATCGGATGACGGGGCTCTGCGGTCTGCCACCCATTCCGCAAAAGACCGTGGAATGGATGGGGCACGGGACCTGGATGGCGGGTCGGCGTTGAATACGCTTGCGGCGGAGAGCGGGCGGGGGCGGAATGTGTATCCGGCCTGGCCGTGGAGCTTGCCGGTGCGGTGGCTGCGGGCGGGGTTTGTGGAGGGCGTGATGCGGCCGCTGGTGTGGCTGCTTGCCGGCCCGCGCGTAATAGCGCCGGCCTGGGCTGACGGCGCGGCGCCCATGCTGATTGTGGCCAACCATGTGACCTCGTTTGACGGGCCGCTGATTGAATACGCGCTGCCGGGGCCAATGCGGCGGTGGATGGCGGTGGCCATGTCGGGCGAGATGCTCAACGACTACCGGCATTTCCGTAATCCCGAGCGGGCGGGCAGGCCGTTTTCACTCTTTGGGCCGATGGTTTACCTGCTGCTGACGGCGCTTTTCAACGTGTTTCCGCTTTCGCGGCGGAGGGATTTCCAGGCCAGCTTCGCGTACGCCGGCAAAGCGCTCGACCGGGGATTCAATGTGTTGGTGTTTCCCGAGGGCACGCGATCGGCCGAGGGCGAGCTGGCGCGGTTCCGGGGCGGGATCGGGCTGCTGGCGAAGCAATCGGGAGCGGCAGTGCTGCCGGTGGGCATTCGCGGTCTGGGTGAGCTGAAGACGCGCCAGCGAGGCTGGTTCCGGTCAGGCAGCATCGAGGTGCGGTTTGGCGAGCCGATGCGGTTTGCGCCGGAACAGACCGAAGCGGAGATTGCGGCGCGTTTGCACGCAGCGGTGCAGGAACTGCTCAGAGGAGCTGGGAATAGGGTATAGGGACTTGCCGGTGCTTGCTCGATTGAATGCTGCTGCGTTGTTTCCGCATCAGCAACCCACTCCCTCCCCCCATCCCTATTTCTGTAAGGAAATTCCCTATTTTCAATGGGATAGAGCGGGGCTTCCGCTGCAAATTCTTGATTCTGTTTAGGTTATTCGCAGATTCTTGTGAATAAATGGGTTACGGTTCGTTTTCGGTGTTTCGATGGCTTTTTGTACCGCATTTTGATATGACGCCTTGTTGCTACGCCTCGGCAGAGAAGGTTTCCCTAGATTTTGGGTGATCTCAATTCATAGGATGCGCCACGAGGCTTTAATTCTCTGCAAACTAGCTGGGGCGGCGGGGGCGGAAGTGGCAGGTGCCGCCGGCCAGAACTGGGGTCCAGATGGAGGGGTCGGCGGGTTGCTCGCTGGAGCCGAGGAAGAGGATGCCGTCCGGAGCCAGGACGCGGTGGATGGCGGCGAGCAGCGTCTTGCGGGTTTCCTGCGAGAAGTAGAGCATCACGTTGCGCAGGAAGACGACGTCGAAGCGGTCGTCGGCGCGGCTGAAGGGCAGCGGCGGAGCGCACAGGTTGGCCTGGCGGAAGTGGCACATCTTGCGAATATCCGGGCGGACCACCCAATCTTCTCCCACACGATCGAAATACCGGACAACGAAACGGGCGGGCAGTCCGCGGTTGATCTCGATGCGATGATAGCGGCCGCTGAGTGCGCGCTGCACCACTTCGCCGCAGATATCTGTGCCTTCGATGCGAACGTTCCAGGAAGTGAGCAGGGGGAAATGCTCCATGAGGAGCATGGCCAGGCTATAGGCCTCCTGGCCGGCGGAGCAGGCAGCGCTCCAGAAGCGGAGGGCGCGCGCTGTGCGGCGGGCCTCGATCAGTTTGGGCAGCAGATCGGTACGCAGAAGCTCAAAGGGGCGGCCATCGCGGAAGAAGCTGGTTTCGTTGATGGTCATGGCCTCGGCGATGGAACGCTCGAGTGCGGGATTGCGGTGAACCTTGAGGTGCTGGATCAACTCATTCAGATGGGTCATGCCCTGGTTACGCAGGAGCCTGGAGAGACGGGTCTCGAAGAGATAGTCGCGCGAGGGATCGAGAACGTTCTGAGAGAGGCCGTAGACGAGCTGGCGCAGGTAGCCGTAGTCGGTGGCAGAGGAGGTTTCCATGGCTAGACCGCCGGTTCTCGAAGCTCGCGGGCTTCAGCGTGCGTCCGGCCAACGAGCCGAAGGATTTCAGATGCGATGGCATTGAGGGGCAGTACCTTGTGGGCGAGGCCGGCCTGGACGACGGCGCCGGGCATTCCCCAGACGGCGCTGGTTGGCTGGTCCTGCGCCAGAACGCTGCCGCCCTGGGCGCGGATGAAGCGGCAGCCATTCATGCCGTCGGAGCCCATTCCGGTGAGGACCACGGCCAGCACGCCGGAGCCGTACACCGCCGCGGCGGAGCGAAAGAGCACATCGACAGCGGGGCGGCAGTGGTTCTCAAGCGGGCCCTGGGTGAGATGGAGAGAGTTGTGGGAAGCTCCGCGCGGCGACGCGAGAACTTCAAGGTGCCAGTTGCCGCGGGCGATGTAGATGCTGCCGGGGCGCACAGATTCGCCCTCGGCGGCCTCGCGCACAGGCAGGCGGCAGCGGCCGTTGAGCCGCTCGGCAAAGAGGCTGGTAAACAGCTCCGGCATGTGCTGAACAATCATGACCGGGAGCGGGAAGTTGGCAGGCAGAGCGGGAAGCAGGACTTCGAGGGCAGCGGGCCCGCCGGTGGAGACGCCGATGACGAGAGCCACGGGAACGCCGAAGAGCGGCTGGGGCTTGAAGGCCGGCGGCTGGGGCTGGAAGGCCGGCGCCTGGGGCTGCAAGAGAGCCGGCAGCGGCATGCGCACCGGGCCGGCGGCCGGCGGGGGTGGGACCTGCTGGCCGGTGAGGGCCTGAATTTTTGGAATCAACTCAGCCGAGAGCGCCCGCATGGCCGCTTCGCGCGTGGCCTGGCCGGTGGGTTTGCCCACATAGTCTGAAGCTCCGCCGGCGAGGGCCTCAAGGGTTACCCGGGCGCCGCGCTGGGTGAGCGAACTGCACATGATGACCGGCATTTTGTGTCCTCGCGCGCGCAACTGGCGGAGCGTGACCAATCCATCCAAGACCGGCATCTCCACGTCGAGCAAGACAAGATCGGGCCGGAGGGTCTCGAGAATCTGCAAGGCCGAGGCGCCGTCTGCCGCGGTTCCGGCCACCTCAAAGCTGCCGTGGGCGCTGAGCACGGAGCGAAGCAGGCTGCGGATGACGGCCGAATCGTCGACGATGAGAATGCGGGTACGGCTCGGGGCCGCCATGGCTCAGACCTCCACCAGGCCGAGCATGGCCAACTTTTCCGTGAGAGCTTCGTCGTCAAAGGGCTTCATAAGGTACTCATCGGCGCCGGCATCGAGGGCGCGCAGGATGAAGTCGTTCTCAGCCTCGGTGGTGACCATCATGACCCTGAGCCCGGAAAAACCTTCGGCGCGCAACTGCCTGAGCATATCGAAGCCATTCATGATGGGCATGTTCCAGTCGACAAGGGCGAGCTCAAAGGGTCCGTTGGCGTGCAAGCTGTCAAGCCCGGCCTGCCCATCGCCGGCTTCGAAGCATTCGATTCCCTTGCCTTCAAGAAGCCCGCGCAGGAAGCCTCGAACGAAGCGGGAGTCGTCGACGATGAGTGCGCGCATGGTTGCCTCCAAACAAAATGAATCGGGGGCCCGGTGAAACTAAGCGACCTTAGCCTCGTTGAGGCGCATGGGGTCAAGCCGCTCGGGATCAAGCATCACGAGCAGGCCGTCTTTGAGCTTGTAGGCGCCGGCGAACAGGGCGCGGCGGCGCTCGTCAAGCGTGGATGGATTGGGTTCGTGATCGGCCGAGGAGACGGTAAGCACCTCGCCAACCGAATCCACGAGCAGGCCGAAGCAGCCACCTGAGCTTTCGAGCACGAGGATGTCCTGGGGGCCGTCTTTGGGCGGCAGGGCGAGCAACTGGCGCAGGCTCACGGTGGTCAGCACGTCGCCGCGATAGTGAACGAGCCCGCCCACATAGGCCGGAGCCAGCGGAACCGGCTGCGGACAGGCGGAACCCACAATTTCAAGAATGTGGGTGATGGGCACGCCGAAAAGGGTTTGGGCCAGGCGCACGGAGCACATTTCTACCTGGGTTGCCGCGGCTTTGTCTTTGCGATTGGCATGTAATTGAGGGCTGCTCATGCAACTGCCTCCGGAGTGCGATCCCATGGCGCGTCTGCGTTTTCTGCCGCGGGGAGTGGCGGAATTGCGCCGAGGTCAACCACGCCGGTGACGCGCTGTTTGAGCAGCGTAACCCCGCCGGCCTGCTGGCGGGTTCCGGCTTCGAACAGGTCAGCACCGGCAGCCACGTCGAGAACGTGGGAGACGGCGATGCCCACGTGGCGCTGGCCCTCGCGGCAGACGACGACAATGATCTTGGTGTCGGGGTTGCCTTGGGCATCGGCAAGCACGCCGCCGGAGTCTTCCACGGGCAGCAGTTGCCCCTCGAAGTTGAGCACCGGCCGATAGCCGATGTATTCGATGCGGGAGACGGGGAGTTGCTCGATGCGGAGCACGTCTGCCAGGGGCACGGCGGCCTGGCGGCCTGCGGCTTCAACCAGCAGGTAGTCAAGGCTGTTGGACCCTTCAGCGTCGAGGTCGCTTTCAGTGGCATGGGCCGCGTCCTCTTCCCCGCGCATCGAGATGCCGGCCTTGAGGGCGATGGCGCCGGGGTCAAGGATGAGCGCCAGGTCAGCGTTGCCCAGCACGGTTGCGCCGGAGTAGAGGCCGATGGTTTTGAGCACGGCGGAGAGCGGCTTGACGACGATCTCCTCGGGGTCTGCCAGGCCATCGACGACCAGCCCGAAGCGGCGGCCGTCGGCGTCAAGGACGGCGATGAAGTTGTCGCGCTCCGTGGAGAGTTTGTGCTCGGTTCCGGGCATGAGCATGCGGTCAAGGAAGACCAGCGGCAAGAGCTTGCCGCGCAGCCGGTAGAGCGGCGCATCCTCAATCCACTCGATAGAGGCAGCGGCCTGCTCGGGCGGAATGTGGACCAGCTCAGACAGAGCGCCCTGCGGCAAGGCGAAGCTCTGGTTGACGCTGCGCACAATGAGCGCCGGGATGATAGCGAGGGTGAGCGGGATGCGCAGCCGGAGGGTGGTTCCCTTTCCGGCGCGGGAGTCGATCTCAACCTTGCCGCCGATCTTCTCGACATTGGTGCGCACCACATCCATGCCGACGCCGCGTCCGCTGACGTTGGTGACCGCCGCGGCGGTGGAGAAGCCGGGCAGAAAGATCAGTTGCAACAGCTCGCGCTCCGGCAGATGCGCGGCGCGCTCGGCGCTGATGAGTCCGCGCTCGATTGCCTTCTGCCGGACCTTGTCAACGGCGATGCCGGCGCCATCGTCTGAGACTTCAATGAGGACGTGGCTGCCCTCTTGGACGGCCCTCAACTTGAGCGTTCCTTCAGGATCCTTGCCGGCTGCCTGGCGGTCCGAGGGCGGCTCAATGCCATGGTCAAGGGAGTTGCGCACCGCGTGCGTGAGCGGGTCCTTGATGGCTTCAAGAAGGCTCTTGTCGAGCTCGGTGTCCTGGCCTTCCACCTCAAGCCGGACGCGCCGGCCGAGCGACTGGGACAGGTCGCGGACGATGCGCGGCATCTTGGAAAAGATGTTGGAGACGGGCTGCATGCGGGCCTTCATGACCGATTCGCGCAGGTCCGCGGTAACCATATCGAGGCGGCGGGAGAGCAAGGTGAGATTGGGGTCAGCTGCCGTTGCCTGCAGCACCTGGTTGCGGGTCAGCACCAGCTCGCCCACGAGATTCATCATGCGGTTCAGCAGGGTGACATCCACGCGCAGCGAGCTCTCAGCAGCCGAGCCTGCGACAGCGCGGGGACGGGCCGGGTCAGGCTCGGGCGCGGCGGGCCGTGGGGACTCAGGGATTGCAGGCGGCGCGTCTTGCACCGGCGGAGGCTGCGTCGCAACCGGCGGAGGCGGCGTTGCTGGGGGAGGAATGGAGGCAGCGACGGCGCGAACCGAGGGCCGGGCATGCGCGTGGGCCGGAGCCTGAAGCTCTTCAAGGCAGGCAATGAGATCGGCGTCGTGCCCTTCGCCCTCACTGGCTTCTGCCTCGATGGTTTTCAGGATGGAGCGAAGGCCGTCAAGCAGTTGCAGCAGGCCGGTGATGATGGCGCGGTTGGCCGACAGCTTGTTTTCGCGCAGCAGGCCAAGCAGGTTTTCTCCGGCGTGGGCCAGTTTTTCAAGCCGCTTGAAGCCGAGAAAGCCGGTGGTGCCCTTGATGGTATGCACTGAACGGAAGATCTCGCCGATCAGTCCCGCGTCTTGCGGGCGCTCCTCAAGATCGGTGAGGCAACGCTCCATGCGGTCCAGGCCTTCCTGGCTCTCGATCAGAAACTCCCTTGTCAACTCATCCATTGCGTTCACTCACCCGGCAGGCCGGCAGGCAATCTTCGGCACGGCAAGCATTCAAGGCTTTTATCGGACGAGACGAGCACAACTTGAGGAAAACGGACTCGCGGCGGGGCGCTCCGCTTCGCGATGGAGCAGCGATGAGGCCGAGGACGCGTTACCGGGCGTAGAAGCGATAACGGATGGTCCAGCGGGCGGTCTCGCCGGGCGCGATTTTCAAATGCAGGTAGGCCTCAGGGCAGATGGTGGTGCGGATCGACCAGAAATTGATGCGCGAGAGAGGCAGGTCGCCGGTTTGCTCAACGCCTGTCCCGGTGGAGCGGTTCTCCACGATGAAGTCGTAGTCGGAGGCTGCATTGGAGTAGCCGGTGAGCGCGCTGAAGACCGACTCACCGGTTTCAAACGTGCGATGGAACAGAAGTTGCTTGCCCTCGATGAATGCGCCGTTTTCCAGCGGTTGCTGCGCGACGGGGGCGAAGGGAAAACGGACGGCCATATCGGGGCCGGTGGGCGCGTCGTCGAGCACATAGAAGTCGTGATCGTAGACCTGGGTATCAATGACTTCAGTGCCGGTGTTTTTCAGTTCGTGCTCAAGGACGAGGATCGGCTGATGGGGATCGAGCTTGAGGGTCTTCCTGTAGACGTAGGCGATGCCGATGGGCGATTTGAGGGTTTGCTGAAAGGAGACGCCGGAAGCAGACGTGTGCGTGGTCCACTTGCCGGTATCGATGACCGGATAAGCAGTGGCGAACTGGTAAGGCTTGTCGTCGATTTTGCGCAGAACGCCGACACCGATTTTGACGAAGGGGTCGCCGGGGCGGGCTTGATCGTAGGCCAGGGAGCTTTCGCCGTCCGCGGAGCGGAACTCTTCAACCGGTCCTGAGATGGCGTCGTGGAGCAGAGGGTCGTAGTGGGGAAACCAGACGCCGAAGTAGCTGTGGCCCTTGTAAGACAGGCAGCCGACGACGCCGGCCCAGTCGAAGCGCGTGCCGCGGTAGTAGCCGTCTTTGGCATCGGGTAAGTAAACGGTGGCGTTGACCAGGCCGTTGCTGATGGAGGCCGTGGGATAACCGGCCGACTGGCTGGCGGCGCAGGCGCTTTGAGCTGGAGCGGTCCAGGATTTGGCCGGAAGGACGAGAACAATCAGAGCAAGAACAAGGAGGGCGATACGATGCGAATGGGCGATGCGGCGATGATTCATTCTCTTCAACCAGCTTTCCGGGTTGGGCTGTCTATGCGAAGGCACGTGGCGGCAGGCAAATTACGATTTGCGCTGAAGGCCTCCCGGCGGTGCGTCTGGATTCTTCCACAGCAGCGGCCCTGGGTCAATGGAGGCGGTAATGGAAGGATACTGAGGGCCCTTCAGAGGGCGGGGCTTCAGCTTGCGATAAGCTCTACTAACGAAGGGTTCGGGCAAGGAGATCGACTTGGATCGGTATACCGGAGTGCTGGGGATATTGGCGATTCTGCTGGCGGCGTGGCTGGGCTCGACAGACCGCAAGCGGATTCGCTGGCGGACGGTGGCCTGGGGACTGGGCCTGCAACTGCTGTTTGCCTTCTGCGTGCTGCGCTTCGACTACGGCGAGCGGGCCATGGCCTGGGCGGGCGGGGTGGTGAACGCGATGCTGGGCTCGACGGCGGCGGGAACCAAGCTGGTGTTTGGGGCGCTGGGCACGCCGTACAGTTCGATGGGATCGATCTTCGCCTTCCAGGTGCTGCCGACCATCATCTTTATCTCGGCATTTTTCGCGGTGCTCTATCACATTGGCTTGATGCAGATTGTGATTCGCGCCCTGGCGTGGGTGATGCTGAAGACGATGCGCATCTCGGGCGCCGAAAGCATGAACGTGGCCGCGTCCATCTTCATGGGGCAGACCGAGGCGCCGCTGACCATCCGGCCGTTTTTACGGGGCGCGACGCGCAGCGAGTTGATGACCATCATGACCAGCGGCATGGCGCATGTGTCGGGCGGCATCATGGCCATGTACATTGCGCAGGGGATTGAGACCCGGCACCTGCTGGCGGCGGTGATTATGACCTCGCCCGGAACCATTCTGATGGCGAAGATGCTGGTTCCGGAAACAGAAGTTGCAGCCACCGAGGGCAAAGTGGTGATGCCCAAAGACGAGTTGCACAAAGACGAGAACCTGATTGGGGCGATTGCGCGGGGAACGATTGACGGCGGCAAGTTGGCGTTCAACGTGGCGATTATGCTGATCAGTTTTCTGGCCCTGGTGGCGCTGCTGGACAGCCTGCTAACCTGGGCGCACGGCGGGCTGCCATGGATGCCGTCGAGCCTGGGACAGATTCTGGGCTTTCTGTTCGCGCCGGTGGCGTGGCTGATTGGGGTTCCGTGGCGGGATTGCGGGGCCATCGGCAACCTGCTGGGCACGCGCATGGCGCTGAACGAAGTGATTGCGTATATCTCGCTGGGCGCGCAGAGGGCCACGCTGATGCCGCGCTCGTTTGTGATTGGCACGTTTGCGCTGTGCGGGTTTGCCAACCTGGGATCGATCGGGATGCAGATTGGCGGCATTGGCGCGCTGGTTCCCGAACGGCGCAACGATTTGGCGCGACTTGGAGTGCGGGCGATGCTGGCCGGGACCATGGCCAACCTGATCTCCGCGGCGATCGCCGGGATGTTTCTGGGCTAGCGGTGTGCCGCCTTGCCGCGCAAACGGCGCAGCCGGTAAAAAATCGTGAGCCCGGTTACCGACCCGGCGGGTGGCCCCGGTCCCGGGGACGTGAACTGAACCAATATCTGCGGGTGCCCCCTGTGCCTCGTCCCCCGCGGCGGAGAGACAGGGGATTCGACATCTAGGCCCCGGCTGGGTGCCCAAGTCCTCACCTTTGAAACCTGGGAAGCGGCCATCACCGCCCTGCCCTAAACCGCTCCACCAACCCCTCAAGCATCTCTGCTCGATAACGGAAGTTCGTCGTCTTCAACCGTTCAACGGCTTGCCGAATATCGATCCGGCCCTGTTCCGCCGCAAAGCGGAGAATCCCGAGTGTGCCAGTAACGTCGAGTCCCCTTGCAATCGCTGCGCGCGACGCCTTCCGGTCGTCCACGAGCAGCAGATCCGCATGGATGAATTCGGCAAGAGCAATAGCGGAGCGCTCACCCACACCGAGCGCCAGCATTGCGGGCTCTGTGGGTGCGGTAACATCCTGGATTCGAAGCCAGATTGGCGCGTTAAGCGCCCAGTTCCGGAGTGGGCTCGGGGCGCCAGTGTGGCAAAGCTCCGAATACACCTCGCGTGGAATGTGGATTTCGCCGAAAACGGCCGGCAGAATCTCGATTTCACCTATTAGAAACAGGTAGTGGACCGGCCCTGTATCAGCAACGACGATCCGCTTCACAACCCCAGCCGTTCCAGCGTGGCGCGTTCACGCGCGATGTCTTCGTCGTCGTACTCGATCCAGACACCGTGCTCCTTCAGAAACCCGTCGAGCTGGTAAGAGGTTGCAATCCCCAGCACCTGACTGAGCGCCTCCTTGGAGAGACGGTCGGCGCGGTACTCCTCAAGCGCCAGAGCTTCCAGGACGCGGCGGGGCAAATCGCCCCCAGCAGCATTCAAGCTGCGCGCCAGATTATCCGGAATCTCAACCGTCAGGTTCATTCCCTCACCGTACCGCCGAATCAGCCGCACGTCAAGAATGCCTGGAAGCCCGCATCCTTATAGCCCTGAAATAGAATGTCAGCCCCGTCACGCTCCCGCAGGTCAGCAGGCTGGCGGCCATGCCGAGGATCAGCGAGAGATCCTGCTGGTAGAGCCCGTGGACGATGCCGATGGCCTGGAGCACGCTAAAGCCGCCGAAGGTCAACAGCGAGATGCCCTCATCGGTTTTCTTGCGCCAGACGGCGATGATCTGCGGCACAAAGAGCAGCGCATTGCAACCCAGTCCCAAACCGAAAATCACGGCAACCATCTCCTTCATGCCGCACCGCCTTCCCTGCTGAATCGCAGCGCGTTGCGCGCTTTGGCTTTGGCCGCCTCTTCTTCGCGCGTTCTGGGCGGGGCAGTCGTTTCAAGCGAGGCCAGCAGGCGCGACGAGACCGCCGCGATCTGCTCAACCGCGGCCAGGAAGGCAGCTTCATTGGCCCTGGACGGCTTGTTGAAGCCGGTCAGCTTGCGCACGAATTGAAGCGATGCGGCCTGAATCTCCTCGTCCGTCACGGGCGGGTCAAAGTTGAAGAGGGTTTTGATATTCCGGCACATCCGGGGGCGCTCCTGTTTCTTTTTTGGGGGGCGGGTGAACCGCAGCGTTCAAGCATGAATCTACCTGAACGATGCGCTTCACGCGGCCGTGGTTTCGACGGACTCGCCGATGAGGCGCAGCACGTGGTTGCGAATATCGCCGGGCCAGCCTTCGATCAGACTTTCAAGCCGGGCGCGGTCGCGGGCGTAGAGGGCGCGGGTGGCTTCTTCGTAGCCGGGCAGATTGCCCGCCATGGCGCTCATGAAGCGGCCGGCCGCATCCAGAGCCAGACGGGCACGACTGGCGCCCTGGTCCTGGCTGCGGGCCTGGTCAACTAGCCGGCGCAGGGCGGCAGACGCTCCGTTGGGCTGGAGCTCGAGCCACTCCCAGTGGCGGGGCAGCAGCGAGATTTCACGGCTGACGACGCCCAGGCGCGGGCGACCGGGACCGGTGCGCGCTGGCGGCAAGGCTCGCGCCAGCACCTCTTCGATGCTTCCGCGCAGGTCAAAGTCCACCTGGCGTCCGGTCTGGTCTTCAAAGACCAGGGCCTCATCCTCCCAGTTTCGTGCCTTCAGCGCCGGAAGCAGCTCAGCCAGCGAACCGGAGGCGACCAGGGAAGCGCCGGAAAATGCGGAATAGCTCAGTTCATCACTCATGGATTGAATTTACCCGGGTAGAATAGCTTTGTCAATATTACCCGGATAAAATAAGTGCGACTGCTCATTTTGCTATTCTTGCTGCGTGGAAGCTGAACGATATGTCTATCCGCTGTACGACGCCCCGCTGGTTGAAGCCTACGACGGGCGATTCGAGTCGGTCTTTGTCCTGCTTCACCCCTTTGTCTGTGTTCCGGAAGGTCTTGCCTGGAAGGTAACGAGGCAGTACCCGAGCGACGCGCAGATATTGCGCGTGGGGGAGAAGTGTAGTTGGGCAACCGTGGCAGAGCGAACGGGAGTGCGCGAGTGCTGGAGGCTGAGCCAGGCGCTGCTGACGGCGACCGGCTCGATTGCGGACCATCTGTGCGATTATGGCGCGGCCGAGGCGGTGAAGAACTTTGTGACCTCCGAGGCGGTTTGGATGCCGGGGCAAGGCGCCTTTGAGCCGCTGCTGCAAGCGGATTTTCTTTCCGTGTTTGAGGCGGCTGGGCATCGAGAGCTGATCTTTGTGCCGGAATTTCCTCATGCCGACCCGGTGCAACGGCTGGATGTGAGCCGGCTGCGGAGCGGCGAGGTTGCGTTCCCGGAACGTGGCAGCCTGGTGGCGCCGGATGAATCGTTTCTGCTGACGGTGGATTGGGACAGCTTTTTCACGCTCTTTTATGGGCCGCGGGATTTTGTGGGCCAGGTAGTGCGGCGGTGCAGGCTGGAGGGGTTTTTTGCGGAGCCGACGACGGAGCACTTCTGGTTCAACTACTCGCTGGGGTGCTGCGTGGTGACGATGGCTCCGGATGGGTGGTCGGTGGCGTAGGGGCTGATGCAGGGGTGTGGTATCCCACCCTGGACGCAAAGACAAAGCCGCGTCGAGGGTGGGGCACCCGGCGGTTGTGGGATGGAGGGCTGGGCGGGCGGATGACTTATTTCGATCAGGTTGCTGAGGCGGCTGCGTTTGTGCAGGCGCGGCTGGGCGCAGCGCGGCCGCGCGTAGGGATTGTGCTGGGCTCGGGGCTCGGCGCTGTGGCAGATGCGGTGAGCGCGGCGGTTGTGGTTCCGTATGGAGAGATTCCGCACTTTCCGCAATCGACGGTGGAGGGCCACTCGGGGCGCTTGGTGGCCGGGCTGCTGGGCGGCGTGACCGTCGCGGTGATGCAGGGCCGGGTGCATTTTTATGAGGGCTACTCGCCGGCTGAGGTTACGTTTCCCATGCGGGTGCTGGGAGCTCTGGGCCTTGAGGCGGTGGTGCTGACCAACGCGGCGGGCGGCATCGCCGAGGGGCTGCGCGTGGGGCAACTGGTGGCGCTCAGCGATCACATCAATTGGATGGGCTGGAATCCGCTCGTTGGGCCAAACGAGGCACGGTTCGGCTACCGGCCGGGCGCGGGGCTGCGGTTTTTCGACATGACCGAGGCCTATAGCAAGCGGCTGCGGGCGCTGGCGCGGGAGGCGGCGGCGGAAGAGGGATTTGCTCTGGCAGAGGGCGTTTATGTAGCGGTGAGCGGGCCGAGTTTTGAGACGCCGGCGGAGATCAGGGCGTTTCGCGGCATGGGAGCGACGCTGGTGGGCATGTCGACGGTGCCGGAGACGATTGTGGCGCGGCACATGGGGCTGGAGGTGTTGGGATTGAGCTGCGTGACCAACCTTGCGGCGGGATTGGGGACGACCGAGTTGAGCCACGAAGAGGTGTTTGCGGCGGGGCGGCAGGTGGAGCAACGATTGGCGAGTCTGCTGGAGCGACTGATGCCAAGGATTGCGGCGGCGCTGGAAAGCGTGGGGCAATGACCGGGGCGGAAGGCAGACAGCCGCCGGTGCTGGTGGGCATCGGCGGCTGTTCGGGCTCGGGCAAGACCACGCTGGCGGCAACCCTGGCGAACAGGCTGGGGGCAACCCATTTTCACCTCGATAGCTATTACCGCGATCTTGGCCACCTGGCGCTGCGTGAGCGAATGCAGCAGAACTTCGACGATCCGGGGTTGATTGAAGTTCCGCTGCTGACGGCGCACCTTGAGGCGCTGGCGCGCGGCGAGCGGATCGAGCGCCCGGTTTATGACTTTGCCACGCATACGCGCATCGCGGGGCAGACGGAGAGCGTGGAGGCAGGAAGATTTCTGCTGGTGGATGGGCTGTTTGCGCTCTACTATCCCGGCCTGCAGCCGTTGTATGCGCTGCGGATTTATGTGGATGCTCCGGATGAGGTTTGCCTGGAGCGGCGGCTGCGGCGGGACATGGAAGAGCGGGGACGGACTGCAGAATCGGTAATGCGGCAGTATGAAGCGACGGTTAGGCCCGCCGGCAAGAGGCTGGTGCGGCCGGCCGGCGCGGACGCGGACCTGGTGGTGGATGGGACCGGGGCGATCGACCGGAATGTGGACCGGGTGTTGGCGGAGTTGCGCGGGCGAGGCCTCTATCCCGAAGATGCGAATTGAACATTTTTCCGGCAAACGGCTAACTTCATTGGGTCGTTTACCAACGTTTCACGTCCAATCAATCAGAAGGTATCCCCTATACCTTTACGTTAATGTGAGTAGGATGGCGATTCTCTCGAAGAATTCGATAAAGCAGAAGTCTGCGCTTTGGCTGCGCCAGGGGACTTCTCCGCCGCAGCTGGCGCTGACGCTTGCGCTGGGGTTCGCGATCGGATGCATTCCCGTGGTGGGCATCCCGACGGCGCTGTGCGCGGGGTTGGCGTTGGCGCTGCGGTTGAATCTGCCGGCCATTCAGGCGGCGAACTATGCCGTGATGCCGCTGCAACTGGCGCTGATTGTGCCGTTTGTGCGGCTGGGGCGGTGGCTGTTTTCCTTCGGGCCTCGGGATCCGCTTGCGGCTGGGGCCATGCTGCATGCCTCGCCGAAGCTTTTGGCGATGCAGATGGGCGGAATGGCGGGGCAGGCTTTGCTGGCGTGGCTGCTGGTGGCGGTGCCGATGGTTGCGGTGACGACGGCGATCCTGACGGTGGTGCTGCGCAAGGTTCCGGCACTGGCGACGACCGAGGCTGCGATTGAGGATTTGCCGCAGGAAGTTTAGATACACCTTGATAACGGACTTTAGATATCCCACCTTTGCCAGAAAAACAAAGACCTGGTGAAGGTGGGGCACCCGGCGCAGGATGAAAAGTACCCTTGAGATTCTCTGTTGGAAGTCAAGCATTTTCGGCGGGGAGGCATTGGATTTTCAAGGCATCGGGGTCTATCCCTCCGATGATTCTCGAGCACGGGCGAGCGCTTGCCGCCCGCCCGTTGGTTCA
>Ga0302320_10001332_pt1 | contig 59225 bp, 45 predicted proteins | sample Bog_T0_3_FD_202130 | JGI IMG/M metagenome (GOLD analysis project Ga0302320, IMG submission 202130) | Peat permafrost microbial communities from Stordalen Mire near Abisko, Sweden - Bog_T0_3 | ecosystem: Environmental > Terrestrial > Soil > Wetlands > Peat | place: Sweden: Abisko, Stordalen Mire... | reverse complement strand
GCAGTACTGCGCCATAGCTGCGGACCCGGAGCACGCCGGAACCGTGATGGCAGGCACCTGGAACCGCTGGACTCCCGGAGAGGACATCTTCCGCTCGACCGACGGAGGGGCCACCTGGAAGAGCCTGCGCCAGTATTCGGCTCGCGACGCCTCATTGTCTCCTTATCTGAACAGTGTGGGCGGAGCGACCTTCGGGGTCTGGAACGGCGCCATTGAAATCGACCCCTTCGATTCCAACCACGCGCTCTATGTGAGCGGCTACACGATCTGGGAGACGCACAACCTGACCGCAATGGATTCGCTGCAAACCACGCAATGGACGGCGGGCGCCCTGGGGGTGGAAGAGACGGTGATTCACAACGTGGTAAGCCCGCCCGCTGGCGTACACCTGTTGAGCGCCATAGCCGACGTGAGCGGCTTCAAGCATGACGACTTTACCGTTTCGCCATTGCCTTATGAGAATCCTTTCATGATTGAGGTTGCGTCGCTGGACTTTGCCGAGTCGAAGCCGTCTTTCGTGGCCAGGGTAGGTGAGCTGGATTACGTGGGCGACATTCAAGCTGCTTACTCGCAGGATGGAGCGGTCACCTGGACTCCGTATCCAGGCTTGCCTCCGGGGGCTGGGCTGGGGCCGACCGCGGATGGGTACGCCGCACAGATTGCCGTCTCGGCCGATGGCGCGACGGTGATCTGGGCTACGAGCAAAAGCCTTCCGGCCTACTTCAACGGCACCGGCTGGATCTCTTCAAAGGGGGCGTCGTCAGGTGTGCGGGTAATCTCGGATCGAGTCAATCCAAAGAAGTTCTATGGCTACGACCCAGTGGCCGGAACCATGTTTGTGAGCACCGATCACGGCGTCACATTTGCCGCCGGAGCCACCGGGTTGCCGCTGGATGCAGGTAGTCCTGGGTGGACGGCTGAGGCTCACCCCAAGGCGGTCTTCGGCATCGAAGGCGATCTCTGGCTTCCGTTTCCCACGGCCGGGCTCTACCACTCGACCGACTCAGGGGCCACCTTCACGAAGATCAGCTCCGTCAGCAGCGCGCCTCTGGTGGGGTTCGGAATGGCAGCTCCAGGTGCTTCGTACCCAGCCATCTACATTGTGGGGACAGTGGGCGGGGTGTACGGTTTCTTCCGTTCCATTGACGAAGGCAGCTCCTGGACGCGCATCAACGACGACGCCCACCAGTATGGCTATATCTTCGCCATTACGGGCGACCCAAGACTCTACGGACGTGTATACCTGGGCACTGGGGGGCGTGGCATTCTCTACGGAGACATCGCTACAGCCGGCCATCCGTGATGGCCCCAGACACCAACTCAAGTGGCGATCAATGAGCGATTGGGAAAGACCGCAAGTCCAGTGCAACAAACTCTAGCCATTCGGCCCTGGTTGTGTTAATGTACTGGTTTGCCGCCTCTGCCGGTTTGCGCTGTAAGAGTAACTGCATCAGGCACTTGGCAGACGATTGAGACGGCGGAAGCAGGAATGACAATGCCCGACTACATCTATCTTTTGGAAAACCGGCTGTCGCGCGACCAGCAAAGCGCACTGAGCCACTTGCGCGAGGCGGCTCGCGAAGCAGGCACGATCCTTTTTCTTACCGGCGACGCGGTCCGTGAGCTGACCAGCGGCAGCAGTGTTCGCGGCCTTGAAGTTTCAGTTCATGGAAATGCCCTTAATCTCAAGAAAACAATCGAAAAACTGGGTGGCTCGGTCTGGGGGCTTGACGAGGTTTCAAGGACACTCTATCTGTGTTTTCCAGGCACGGTTCGCGTGGATGTCATCAGCACCCATCGCGCCGAGTATCCCAAGCCGGGGAATCCGGTGATTCACCCTGCTTCCATTCAGGAAGATCTGCGCCGCCGGGACTTCACGGTCAACGCCATGGCCATCTCGCTCAATGAGGGATCGTTTGGCTTGTTGATGGACCCCATGAATGGGGCAGCGGATATTGAGAGCAAGACCCTGCGCCTGGTCTCAAATTATGGTTTCCTCGATGAGCCTGCGCTGCTGATTCGCGCCAGCCGCTACCGTGCCCGGCTGGGATGGGAATTCGACCCCAGGACGAACACCCGTTATGAGAATGCGCGGGGTGAGGGAGTCATCGAGCACCTGTCGCCGGAGGCGCGCAGGCAGGAGCTCGAGCAAATTGGCCACGAAGAGGAGGCATTGAAAGTGCTGCGCGCTCTTGAGGCTGAAGGATGGATGCAGGTTCTGTTTCCCGCGTGGACATCCTCCAAAGCAGACGAAGACAAGCTGATTGCGCTGCACGCTCTGGCCGGGGAGTTGCTTGCGCAAGGTGTCCACGCCGACATGTCTGCCGCGCAAATGCAACTGCTGACAGATGGATTGGCCTCCAAAGACCGAGCCGCATTGAAGAAACTGATGCTTCGTCCGGGGTTTGTGGCAGAGTGGAACAATCTGGACACGTTGGCCGCCGAATTTGCTAAGGTGCTGCTGGCCGTGGAGAATACCACGTCCTCTGCATGCTACGAGCTTTTCACAAGCTACGACCCCGAGGCGATTCTTTGGCTTGGGTTTACGAACAAGGAACCGGCGATTCAAGAGCGCTTCAACTTGTTCCTCAAAGTTTGGCCGGAGACCCGTCAGCGCATCCCGCACGCCCTGATGCAGGAGATGCGCATTACCCCCGAACTACCCGCCTATCGGGAGATTGTCCAGACCGTTTTCCTGGAGCTGATTGACGGCCGCTTGACAGCAACCGAAGAAATTCGCGCCTTCCTCGAGCCGCATTCGCCTCCGCCGCCTCCGCCCAAAGAGACGATCAAGAGGCCGCGCGCCAAGCGGGGCTCCGAGGCCAAGCTGAAGGAGCATTCCTACGACGACGAAGACTCCGAAGACGAATTGGATGAGGACGATGATTTGGACGATATCGGCGGCGAGGACGACGATATCGATCTTGGCCTGAGTTTGCCGAAGGTTGACCTGGATGCGGATTTGCCAGATTTGATTGACTCCGAGCCGATCGAAGGCGATGAAACCGAACCCGCCGAAGAAGAACTCGAGCCCGAAGAGGCCCCTCCGATTGCTGCCCCTGTGAAGCCGACAAAGAAAGCTCCGGTCTCAGCAGGCGAAAAGGCTGAGAAGCAAGCGGCCTCCGTTCCGGCCGCCAAACCGGTTCAGCCCAAAGCTGAGAATCCAAAGAAGCCCCTGTCTGCGCCCAAGCCCAAGCCGGAGGCAAAGCCAGCGCCAGCGACCGCCAAAACAACGGCGGCTCCCACCGCGAAGAAAGCTGCGCCCGTCACGGTTGCGACGCATGGGAGCAAGGTTGCAAAGCCGGTTGCCAAGGCTACGGGCAAAGCCGCGGCCAAGGCTCCGGCGAAGGCGAAAGCCATTGCTCCCAAGGTCAAAGCCGCGCCGGCAAAAAGCAAGCCAGCTCCAAAGGAAAACAAGACGCCTCCGCCCAAGCCATCCAAGGCGATCGGAAAGAAGCCCGTTTCAAAGCCGGCGAAGAAGCGCTGATTTCACCCGGAAGCAGGTGGAGAAGCAGCGTCGATTCAATGAAGGCGGCCGGCTTAGGCGGTGGCCGCCACTGTCTCCTGAGCTGCGGTCACAACCATGTCACGAATCGAGTCGATGACCAGCTCTGGCTCGTCAAGATGAATCCAATGCGCGCTGGCCGGTGCGATAACCTGCTGCACATTATCGCCTATGCGGCTGAGACGCTCGACCGAGAGCGGAGTCGATTTGCCTGGGGTCAGCACCAGCACGGGGATGCCGTGGATCGGTTCCGTGGCTTGCATCTCTCTTACGGAGTCTGGAACGGACTTCACATGGCTCCGCATACCGGCATAATAGCCAGGCCGGGACCAGTGGGCTGCAACAATGGGCCATACCTCGCTGGGCATTTTGCCCACTTCGTCTGTTACCCGGCCGAGTACGTGGCGGCCGCCATCCCCGGCTACTCCAGCCAATCTCTTGGCGACCCGGCCCGAGCGGCAAAGCAGCGAGGTAACAGCAAGGCGGGCCAGGCCGATACGCGCAATGGGAACCGCATAACCTGACAGCTTCATGCCGCGATCGACCTCGGATTGGCGACCTGGGTTGAGCGGCGGCCATTCTTCGCAACGCATCGGGTCCACGAGCAATACGCTTGCAACGTCTTCAGGAAACAGCAGCGCATAGCGGCGCATCACCAGGCCGCCAAAGGAATGCCCGACCAGAATGTAGGGCGGCTTGATTTGGGCTTTCTCCAGCATGTCGTGCAGCTCGACGGCGATGTTGCCGGGGGTGCGCGCAGTACGGCAGGGGCTGCTCCAGCCGAGCCCACAGCGATCGTAGGACGCCGTGCCTACAAAACGGGAGACGGTTTCCTGAATGTGAAACCAGTTCAGATTGGTGGCGGCGATGCCGGCTTCAAAGAGGACGGTGGGGCCGGCAGCTCCCTTTGAACCCTTCTCAAGCAGATACAGCTTGCAGCCGCGTCCGATCGTTACCCACCGTCCAGGGTGGGCAAAGCGCAGCCGGTCGCGGTGCCCGCCGATCCATTGATAGAGAAATCCGACGCCGATCAGGGCTGCTATTGAACCGGCAATCCAGAGAAATGCGTGCATGAGCAATCCTAGAAATGAGTGAGTTGCTCAGGGCTGAAGTCCCCGAGGTCGAGATTTGCCTTTGCGCTGCCGCGGTCGATCATGAGCAAGGTAGAACCAGCCCGGCCTCGCGTTTTTTCTTCCACTTGACTTGCCGACCAGATGCCGCCGTTATGACGCAGGCCGAAGTAGGTGAACTCCTTGACCACTCCGGTTCCTTTCAGCGTTTTCTCAACATATACAGGAAAGCCGATACTGCGGTCTAGCCAAGTCTTAACTTCGGTGTAATGCGTCCTGTCTCCCGAGTCCGGCGCACTCTTCAAAACATAGCATTGGCGGGCGCCGAATTTGGTTTCTTCCAGCAGTGTCTGGCCCGGCCAGTAATACTGCTGCTCAAAGAAATCTTCATAGCTGAATCCGTCGCCGAGCGGTCCGGTGCTCCACTTGTCAAACGGCAAAGGGACAGGCGCATTGTCGCCGGGATGCGCAATCAGGATGGAGTTTTGTCCATTGGGGCGCATTTCCAGCAGGATGCGGGCGCGCGCGCCAGCGCTAGAGTTTTGCGGGGGCGCAACGTCCAACAGCACGCGCAGCGCGCCGGGAAACCAGTGCGCTTTGATTGAAACGCCATAGCTGGTCCGCGCGCCGCTCGCTTCGACACGGACAAGGTGTCCGCTGGCGCGAAAATCTGCCTTCTCCACGTTTTGCCGCGGGGTTGCAAGCACCGCGTGGACATCCGCCGCGTTTGCGGGGTTGGAGAAAAACAGCGCTGTGGCAAGAACGCAACAGAAGAATCTCATGACACAATCCTTCCGTCGCGGATGCGAATGTGCCGGGGCGCGGCGTTGGCAATATCGTTCTCGTGGGTGATGACGATCAGCGTCATGCCGCGCTGTTGCTGGATGCCGACAAGCATCTCCATGATGTGCGCGGAATTGACGCTGTCAAGGTTCCCCGTGGGCTCGTCCGCCATCAGGATCGAGGGGTTGTTCGCGAGCGCTCGCGCAATCGCCACTCGCTGGCGTTCTCCGGCTGAGAGCTCGTTCGGATACTGCTTCAGCCGGTGCTCCAGTCCCATCTCGACTAGCAGAGCCTCGGCTCGCTGCGCGCGGTCGCGAGGGCTTTGGCTCAAAGCCAGCATCGGCACCTGCACGTTTTCGATTGCGTTGAGCGTGGGGAGCAGATAAAAGGCCTGGAAGATGAATCCGATACGATTCGCCCTGTAGGCGTCCAGGCTGATGGCGGTTCCGAGCGCGGCGTTCTCAAAGAGCACCTCGCCGCTGGTAGGCGTGTCGAGTCCTCCGAGCAGTTGCAGCAAGGTGGATTTGCCGCTGCCGCTTGCGCCGCTGATGGCTACGTATTCGCCGGCGTCGAAGGAAAGATCCACGCCGCGCAAGGCTTCGATGCGCCCTTCGTCGTAGGTCTTGCACAGGCTGCGCACTTCAAGCTGCGGACTATTCATGCCGAAGCGCCTCCACTGGCGATAGATGCGCTCCGCGCCACGCAGGGATGGCCCCGGCTACCAATCCGGAAAGAATCGCGATGCCAAGCGCCTCCAGCAAGTGCAGGGAAGAAACAGAGGCAGAGACGACGCTCGCGGTTTGCGGCATAACGGATAGCATCCGCAATGCTCCCAATCCGACGCATATCCCAATGAGCCCACCGACCAGGCCGAGTACGGCAGCCTCGGTCTGGATAAGCATCATGATGTTCCAGCTCTTCCAGCCAAGCGCGCGCAGGATGCCGATTTCCTTGGTACGCTCAAAGACCGACATGGCCATGGTATTGACAATGCCCAGAATGCCAACGATCAAGGCAATGGTGGATGTACCCCATGCGACGCCATGCGCCAGCCCGACCAGTTGGTTGTTTGCAGCGCGCTCGGCGGCCGGCGTGGCATGCAGGCCGGGCAGCGCTGCTTCGATCTCCGCCTGGGCGCGCTTAACATACTTATCCGGAGCTTCACCGGCAGGCGCCGGGCGAAGCCGCACATGAAACGCCGCAACTTTTCCTTGCAGGCTGGAGAGCTGCTGCAATTCATCCAGGGGCATGATGACCGCATCGGCTTCAAGAGCCGAACCGCCATGATAGAGTCCGACCACGTTAAACGTAGTGCCCTGAATCTCCAGAGTATCCCCGGCCTTTTTCCCCAGATTGGTGGCCAGGGTATCGCCTAATAGAATTTCCGGCTGTCCATTGCAAAAGCGCCGCCCGGATGTGAAAGTGAGCGCATCGAGCTCGTAGGAATCGGCCTGCCAGCCAAAGACCACCGCATTCACATCGGGCGTCAGATCCATGAGATTAAAGATCATGGGCTCGGCTCGTTCAACAATGGGTACCGCCCGGATCTTCACGCCCAGCGATTCGTCAAGCGAGGTATTGAGGATGCTCTTTTCCGATACGGCAATGTCGGTGCCGGCGCTCTGGTAAAGGCGCAGCCATTCATGCTCAAAGGATCTTGAGAACCCTACCAACGCCACAAACGCGCCGATCGCCATGGCGATGCCGCCCAGCGTGAGAAAGGTTCTGAGTCGTCTGCGCCAGAGATTCTTCCATGCGAACCCGGCGAAGGATAATTGGGAGGCCATTAGATTAGTGTAAGTCCTTGCACGCTAGGCATTCTGCAAAAACCCGCAGAAGCCAGTTTATTGAGCTGCAGCCGCAAAAGTCCATGCATCCTTTTGGGGAGCAATGCCCATGCCAAAGTATTGGAGGGGATAGGCTCTGCAGGTCGCGGCAAAAAAGCCTGCTTCGTGCCAGGGCAGACACTGGGATGTGCCGCAAATAGCTGCCGAGCCGATACAGAATCAAGACCTTGCGGGCAGCTTGACTCTCAATATCAAGAATCCAACTGGAGCATAAGCGGGCCTGGAACGCGTCCAAATCTTTGCTGCCATTTGCAAACTCGCAGTAGATGCCGAGGAAGAACCCGTCTCTGAAAAAAAGACAAGGAACCAGCGGCCTAGGAACGCCAGAGTCACGGGGGCCGAATCAGTCGTTGCTGTGGAGTTTGGTTACTGAAAGAATTTGCATGAAGCGAAGGTCCGATCCTCGACGCGAGCATCGGACCGCTTCAAACGAACTAGCGACCGCGACCGCGCGAGCTTCCGCCAGCGCCGCCGCCGCTGCCTTTACGCGCCTGGTAGCAGTCCCGGCAGAAGACCGGGCGATCGCCACGAGGCTCAAAAGGCACTGTTGTAGGCTGGCCGCAACCCGAACAAATCACAGGTGTTCCCTGTGCCGGAGCTGCACGGTAGCCGGAGCCCCCCTGATCGTTCTTCTTTGCCTGACGGCAATTCTTGCAACGCTTTGGGGTCGAATAACCGCGTTCCTGGAAGAACGCCTGATCAGCTGATGTGAACGTGAAGTCCTGTCCACAATCGCTACACGTAAGTTGAATATCTCCGGCCATGTTTCTCCTCGTGGAGATTGTACAGCCCAATTGGCCTCGGAGTACAAGGATTCTTTTCTTCGCGCAAAACTTTGCGGATTGAATACAAAGCCGTTGCGCCGTTCAGCGCGGTTTGGTGGCGGCGGCTGGGCGCGTTATAGTCGTCTCCAGACCCATGACGCACTCTTGGGCTGTGTGTGTCCGTCCGCTCCGCAAGGCAAAACCTGAATGACTGCTTCCAATCCCGAATTCGAGGCCGACTGCATTCGCCGCATCCTGGCGGGCGAGAAGCATTTGTTCCATGACCTCATTCGCCCTTGCGAGCGTTCTATCTACTTCATGTTGCTGTCGCTGTTGGGTAGCGAGGCCGAAGCAGAGGATGCGGCTCAGGAGACGGCCATCAAGGTCTATCTGAATCTGCATCATTTCCGCGGCGACTCGCAATTCCGCACCTGGGTACTCTCGATTGCCCGTAATGAAGGCCTGGGAAGGCTGCGCAAGACGGGAACCCGGCGCGAAGATTCGCTCGATGCCGAGATCGACGAGCAGACTGGGGACTATACTCCGGCCATCCTGACAAGCTGGCGCGAAATCCCTTCCGAAACTCTGGAGCGGAAGGAATTGGGCGCGCTGCTGCGCAAGGCCATCGAGGGGATTCCGGAGATTTACCGTAACGTAGTGCTGCTCAGGGACATCGAAGAGATGGATGTGAGGGAGACGGCCGCTGCTCTTGGCATCACCGAAGGAGCCGTCAAGGTCCGGCTGCACCGGGCGCGGGCCTTGCTCCAGCGCGATCTGGTGCCGCGATTGAAAGGATTTGCCCCGAAGCGGAAAGGGCTGTTTGGGTGGGGCGCATGAGGATCGACTGCAAACACGTCTGGGATCACATCTCCGCCTATATCGACGGCGAGGTGGATGCAGGGCTGCGCGCAGACATCGACCGCCATCTGGAGACCTGCGAAATCTGCTCCGCGGTGCTGGATTCGACGCGGAACGTGGTGGTGCTCGTGGCCGATGATCGCGTCTTCGAGCTGCCCGCAGGCTTCAGTGAGCGGCTGCATGCGCGGCTGGATAAAGAATTGGAACTGGCAGGACCTTGATTAAGATGCGCTTGACCGCGCAACCGGCGGCGGACCCGTTCGGTGAACCATGGGGTGGGTCCACGTCTCCAATCCAACCAGGATCAGCGTCAGAATCGACAGCGCCACCTGGAGCCGCTCGGATCGCCGTTCTTTCTTGCTGATTTCCCGCTGGCGCCATTGAGCGGATGGCTGCGCACGCAATCGCCAGATCCAGGCCAGCACGGCCAGATTCACTAACGCGCCGATGGCGGCGAACCAGAGCATGGGGATGCGAATTGCGTCCTGATGAAATCCTCGCGCCGGGGCATAGATGCCGCTTGCCGCAGCCAGCGCCGATAGCCCGATGGCCACGCGAATACCGCTGATGGTCAGCACGGCCGTACACAAGCTTTGCAGCAACGCCACAAGAAGACTGGCGCCGGTCAATAAACGCATTCCCTTGGGGTTGTTCAAATTGTCCAATCGGCCTCCCGATACCAGAGCCATGCTTTGGTGCGTCCAAATCAGGATCAGGGTAACGCAAGCAGAGAATAGCAGCCAACCCGATGGCTGTATCGCCGGCAGTTTTTGCCGGTCAGGGAGACCCGCAAGAAATTCATTTTCCACTGAGGCTATTTTCCCTGTAACCTTTCGACAAGGTTGTCACTCCTAAGGTGCGTACTATGGATTGTGCGGGATTGGTTCCAGAGAGTCCCGAGCGCCGCAACCGGCGGACCCCTTCCGCCCCAACCCGCAATGAGGTCAAGAATCATGAAGAATCAATTGAATGCACTGCTTCTGACGGCGGCTTTCTCCGGCCTGGTTGGCGGAACCTCCGTAGCGGCCCAGACGGCCAATCACGGCACGGCAACCAAGGTGACCGCAGCCAAGGCTGGCTTGCGTTATACCGCACAGGATACCTCCAAGCACTCCTGTAAAGGCAAAAACGACTGTTCTGGCAAGGGCGGCTGCAAGACCGGCGACAACGGCTGCAAGGGCAAGAACAGCTGCAAGGGCAAGGGCGGCTGCGCCACGGATGGTTCCAAGCCACCAGCGCCTTCCTCGCTCGTCTAAACTCCCATTCCACCGCTGGCGCGGCAGGAATTGGATCAACCCACCGTTCCGCCGCGCCATTCGTCTGTTCACCCTTTCACTTCTTCACTCTTTCACTAATCTCTGAGGACACCCATGCCCGGCAATCGCTTCAATGCGTTTCAGGATCACGGCGTCGGAATCGGTCTGCGCATTCCGCACTACGAGCACATCTTTGCGCATAAGCCGGTGGTGGATTGGTTCGAGATCATCAGCGAGAATTTCATGATCGACGCGGGACGGCCGCTGGCCATGCTAGATCGAATTCTGGAACAGTACCGCGTTGTTCAGCACGGCGTATCCATGTACTTTGGCTCCGCAACTGCGCCCGATCCCGAGCACCTGCGCCGCCTCAAGACTTTAGTTCGACGCACCAAAACACCCTGGCTCAGCGACCACCTTTGCTGGGGTAGCGTGGACGGAACCTATACCCACGATCTGCTGCCGCTGCCCTACACATGGGAGGCGGTCGAACGCACTTCCGCCCGCATAAAGGAAGTTCAGGGCTTTCTCGAAATTCCCGTCGCTGTCGAGAATGTGTCGAGCTACGCCGCCTACACCGGGTCCGAGATGACCGAATGGGAGTTTTTGACCGAGGTTGTGGAGCGCGCGGACTGCGGCATCCTACTCGATGTGAACAATATCTACGTCTCCTCGGTGAATCACGAATTCGAGCCCATGGCTTATGTGAATGCCGTTCCCGCCGAGCGTGTGGCGCAGATTCACATTGCCGGCCACTCGCGCTATGAGAAGTACATCCTCGACACGCACGATCATCCAGTGATCGATCCGGTCTGGGCACTTTACGCGCGGGCCATCGAGCGCTGCGGCCCCACTCCCACCCTGCTCGAATGGGACGACCATATTCCCAGCTTTGACGAAGTTCATGCCGAAGCAAAGAAGGCGGAGCGCTACCTGCATGGCCATGCGCCCGCGCTGGCGGAGGCTGCCTTATGAATCTAGCCCAGCTACAGCGCGAGATGGCCGCCGCCGTGATGCAGCCGCTCACGCCAGGCGAAGCGATGCGCGCCGAGGCCGCAGACGGCCGGCCGATGACCTCGGTCGCCGAGTCGTTCATCGCACCCAACAGCCGCCTCACTGCCTTTGAGCGGCTTGAGATTTACAACCGCCAATATTGGTTCCGTGTGCTGGGCGCGCTGGCCGAGGACTTTCGAGCGCTGCGCGCAGTGGTTGGCGGGCGGGCTTTCGAGGCGCTTTCCATTGCATACCTCACCGCGCATCCCAGCCGCAGCTTCACGCTGCGCAACCTGGGATCGAAGCTGCCGGCATGGCTGGCCGCGAACCCCCGATTTGCAGGCCGCCGCAGCCGGCTTGCATTGGATGTCGCGCGCATCGAGTGGGCTTTTGTCGAGGCTTTCGACTACGCGGACCGCACTCCGCTGACCCTCGACCAGATCGCAACGCTCGACGCCGGCTCGCGCCTCGGGCTGCAGCCCCACTTGCAACTGATTGCGCTGGACTATGAAGCCGACGATTTGGTGCTTGCCCTGCACGACCAGCAGAAGCGCGAAACCAGCGAAGCCGGCCTCAAGCACGACGACGGACCAAGCGCACCGGCAAAGCTGCCAAGGCTGCGCCGCAAGCCAACCTGGGTCGCGGCCCATCGCGTCGATCTTTCGGTCTACTACCGCCGCCTCAAGCGGGAAGAGTTCCTGACGCTCGCAGCCATCCGCCAAGGCTTGCCGCTGGCCGAGGCGCTCGAAGCTGGCTTTCGCGACTCGCGCTTACCGGAAATGCGCCGTCCGCAACAAGTTCGCGAGTGGTTTGCCAACTGGGCTGAACTGGGCTGGATCTGCGCTCCAGATCTGGACTCACTTCTACACGAATAGAAAGGATCGCCATGAAATCCATCTTCCATTTCATCCGCGCCGCGTATGGCCATGCCTGCACCGCATTGAACTGGCTGCAATGCCCCTTCCTGTTGGCCATCCGCCTCTACTGGGGCTGGCAGTTCGCGCAAGACGGCTGGGGCAAACTCACCCATCTCGATAAAGTCACGCAGTTCTTCGCCAGTTTGAATCTGCCCGCGCCCGGCATGACCGCCTTGGCCATTGCTCTCGTGGAACTGGTTGGCGGTATCCTCTTCGCTTTCGGCATAGCATCCCGCCTCACTTCGTTCATTCTGTTTGTCAACATGACCATGGCTTACCTGAGCGTTCCAGACGACCGCACGAACTTCTTTCACATTCTTTCGAATCCCAGCGACTTTTACGGCGCTAGCCCCTATACCTACTGGTTTGCAGCACTGCTCATTCTTGTCTTAGGCCCAGGCCTCATTTCGGTGGATGCCGTTGCCGGGCGGTTCTTCATCAAGAAGCAAAAAGCCTGACAAGCGCGGTATCATCGCTGCACAAGAACTCTTTCAATAAGCGTGCGCGGAATGCGAATTGTCTATGTGCTCACTTCGCTGGGCATGGGTGGAGCGGAACGGATTGTGCTGGCGCTGGCTGGGCGCATGGCACAGCGCGGCCAAACAGTTGCCGTCCTCGTGCTGTGCCCGCCAGTCGCCGAGCAATGGCCCACCACGCTTCCCGTCATTAATCTGGACATGCACAAATCACCTGTTAGCGTGCTTGCGGGCCTGGCGCGCGGCCGCCGCTTTCTACGCGAGTTTCGCCCCGACATCGTGCATAGCCATTGCTTTCACGCCAACATCGCCACGCGACTGCTGAAGGTTGTGGTCCCGGCTCCGGTGGTTCTATCCACTGTTCATAACGTTTATGAGGGCGGATGGGCGCGGATGCTGGCCTATCGTCTGACCGACGGGCTGGCCCGCCAAACGATCGCCGTGAGCCAGGCCGCCGCCGACCGATTTGTACGCCTCAAGGCTGTATCGCTGCGCAAAAGCAGTGTGCTAACCAACGGCATCGACACCGCCGAATTCGTTCCCAGCGCAGAGCGGCGAGCGCGCATGAGAACTGAAATGGGCGTGAATACCCAATTCATCTGGCTCACGGCAGGGCGCATTGTGCCGGCCAAAGACTATCCCAACCTGCTGCGGGCATTTGCGCGGGTGCGAACTGCTTGCCGTGAGACGCAACTTTGGATTGCCGGCGAAGCGTCGGGTGCGGATTTCTCGGCGGTTCGAGGATTGACAGCAGAGTTGGGTTTGGGAGATGCACTTCGCTGGCTGGGGTTGCGCCGCGACCTGCCCGCTCTGCTCGACGCTGCCGACGGATTCGTGCTGGGCTCGGCGTGGGAGGGCATGCCATTGGCGCTGGGCGAGGCCATGGCCATGGAGAAACCGGTTGTGGCTACCGATGTAGGCGGGGTGCGCGAACTGGTGGGGGAAGCGGGTGCGATCTCGCCCGCCAAAGATCCAGAAGCGCTGGCCAAAGCGATGGTGGAGCAGATGCAAAGCACCCCCGAAGACCGGCGCGCGCTGGGCCGCATCGCTCGCGCCCGCATCCAGGGCAAGTTCAGCATGGATGCCAAAGCCGATGAATGGGAAGCGCTCTACCGGGCAATTCCGAACCCGAAGGGTTGATTGCAGACGAGCCTATCCAATCGCCATCGTGATACCCTTATCGGCGGATTCTGAAGTGAGCTTTGACAAGTCACAAAACGATTCAGCAGAAGGCCTTGGAGAGTGTGCAATGCGGAGAGCAATTGCCTTGGGAGCAGTTTGGTGCGTCATGGGAGCGGCGGCAATGGGGCAAAATAGCGCAACAACGCAGGGTAACGTAACAGCGCAGGCACAGGCAAAACCCGCGCAGAATGCGGTTGTAACGCTCGATCGCGGATGGCAGTTCCGGCAGATTACCGCGGGACCGCAGGACGCGGAGGCTGGCTGGCTGCCCGCTACTGTGCCTGGCGATGTTCATCTCGATCTGCTTGCCAACAAGAAGATCTCCGACCCGTTTTTCCGCGACAACGAATCGAAGCTGCAATGGATTGAAAACGAGAGCTGGGAGTACCGGCTCAGCTTCGATGCAACTCCGGCCCTGCTGGCGCGTTCCAACGTGGACCTGGTCTTCGATGGCCTGGATGCGGCCGCGCAAGTCTATTTGAACGGCGTCCAGGTGCTTGCGGCGGACAACATGTTCCGCATCTGGCGGGTGCCGGCGAAGGCTCATCTCCATGCGGGCAAGAATCTGCTGCGCGTGGTCTTTCCATCCCCCATCAAGGCCGCGCAAGAGGTGGCCGCCGGCGATGCCTTAAGGCTGCGGTCAAAGACCGCGGACAAGACCTATGTTCGCAAGGCAGCCTATGAATATGGCTGGGACTGGGGGCCGCGTTTTGTCACCAGCGGCATCTGGAAGGCTGTGCGGCTGGAAGCGTGGGACAAGGTCCGCATTGCCGACTTTGCGATCCATCAGCGCGACGTGAGCAAGGACGTGGCCCACATCGACGCGCAGGTTGAGGTGGAGGCTTCGGCCGCTGGTTCGGCCCGAGTCACCGTGCAGTACAGCGATAACGGAAAGCCCGTGACGCTTGCAACTTTGGCAACTCTGCACGCCGGGCGCAATGTGATCGATCTTCCCGCTGAGATTCGCCATCCCAAGTTGTGGTATCCCGCCGGTTATGGCGAGCAGCCGCTTTATGAATTCACCGCGCAGGTCAGCACGGGCGGCATGACCGCCGAGTCGCGCAAGGCCAAGGCGGGGCTGCGTACTGTGGTGCTTCATCGCGAGTTAGACAAATGGGGACGGTCGTTTGAGCTGGTGGTCAACGGCATTCCCGTCTTTGCCAAAGGCGCGGACGTGATTCCCTTCGACAGCTTTCCCAACCGCGTAACCACGGCCGACTACAGGCGCATTCTTGAGTCGGCCCGCGACGCCAACATGAACATGATTCGTCACTGGGGCGGTGGCTACTACGAGACCGAGGAGTTCTATTCGATCTGCGACGAGCTGGGCATCATGGTCTGGCAGGACTTCATGTTCGGCAACGACTGGCAGCCGGGGACCTACGACTTCAAGCTCAATGTCGAGGCTGAAGCCGAGGATCAGGTGCGCCGCCTGCGCAATCACCCCAGCATCGTTTTGTGGAGCGGCAACAACGAGACGGAGAGCGCCTTCAGTTGGGCGCCGCGCCCCACCCTGCCGCCGGATGTGCGGCTTCTGATCTGGCAGGACTATCTGACTGTATTCAGCGGCATCCTGCCCAGGGTGGTTGCGCGGCTCAATCCCGAGACGCCCTACTGGCCCAGCTCGCCAAGCGCCGACTATGAGCCGCTGAGCGAACACTATCAAAGCGGAGACGCGCACATCTGGGATGTATGGCATGGGCGCGTGCCCTTCACAACCTACGAAACGCATCATGCGCGGTTTGTCACGGAATACGGCTTCCAGTCGTTTCCTGAGATGAGAACGATCGAGGCATTCACACAGCCCGAGGATCGCACCGGCATTCTGACGCCGGTGATGCTGGCCCACCAAAAGAACAACGAAGGCAATTCGATCATCCACGATTATCTGCTCAAGGATTATCCCGAGCCGAAGGACTTCGCCAGCTTCCTTTACGTGAGCCAGGTGCTGCAGGCCGAAGGCATCAAGATAGGTGCGGAGCACTTCCGCCGCAGCCGGCCAGAAACCATGGGTTCCATCTTCTGGCAATTGAATGACTGCTGGCCGGTAGCCTCGTGGTCCTCGATCGACTACTACGGCCGCTGGAAGGCACTGCAATACTATGCGCGCCGCTTTTATGCGCCGATTCTGGTCTCGCCGCATGTAGAAGACGGATCGCTCAAGGTGTATATCGTCTCCGACAAGACCGCAACCACACCGGCCACGCTGCGGGTGCGCCTGATGGACTTCGATGGGAATGTTCTGCTTGAGGAATCGCACCCTGTTGACGTATTGCCGCTCGCCAGCAAGGACTATCTCGACTGGCCTCTCAAGAAACTCGCCGACGCGGGAGCGGCGAATACCTCGCGTGTGTTTGTGGTCGCGGAACTAACCGCCGGCAAGTTATCCGATCCCAAATCAACCGGCGCTGGCGCACTAATATCCCGCAACCTGGCGTACCTGGCGCCGGTGAAGGAGATTCACCTGAAACCCGCTCAACTGAAGGTGGCGACAACGGGAGCGCAGGGCAGTTACAAGATTCGGATCGGTTCGCCGGTGCTGGCGCGCAGCGTCTATCTCTCTTTCGGGAATCTCGATGTGAAGCTTTCAGATAACTACTTCGACTTGCTGCCGGGCGAGACAGTCGAGATTACTGTAACAAGCGTATCAACGCTCGATGACTTGAAGGCGCAGTTGAAAGTTATCTCGCTCACGGATGCCTTCGCTGGCGGCGATCAACCCGCAACGGTGTCTGCAATCAAGTAGAAAGGCTGAGTGCCGGTGCATTGCGCTCCGGCCCTCAGTCTTTGATATCCATCGATCAGAACGAGAAGACCGCCTGCACAAACACGCGCCGCACAGCAGAACCTTGGGAGAAGATTCCACCTGCTAGGCTGGTCGATTTCCCGAATTTGTCTCCGGGGCCGTATTGCCCTGTGACGGAATTTTGGGTGGGAATCAGGGTTCCCATCGGCTGTCCATAGTCTACGTCGTTGAACAGGTTCAGGGCCTGAGCGCTGAAGGTCAGCGAATACTTGCGGCCTGTGCCGCCAGTACCACCCCCCAGACCGCGCGGGCCGCCACCACCCATACCAAACCCCCCGGGACCAAATCCCCCACCGCCGCCACCACCACCACGACCTCCGCCGCCCGGACCACCACCACCCGGGGGAGGACCACCCGGAGGCGGACCGCCCCCATTGTCCTGGTTGTTGGTAGAAGCGACCTTGGGACCAATGCCAAATCCGCGGCTGATTCGCAGGTTCACAGCGACTGCCGCGGGACCGCTGCCCAGGTTAACAGGGAGAAGTGCCTCGTTGGCAGTTGGCTGGCTGTCAAGGCAGCCAAACTGTGTTTGAATGTATTGGCCCGAAGTGCCCGTGCAGGCCGCCGGCGCAGCGTAGCCGGGCCGCTGATTGAACAAATTGTTCAGCGTATCGGTTGGCAGCGTGATGTTGTATGGCCGTCCAGACTGGGCAATCAGGAACGGATTGAAGCGAATTCCCCAGGGACCGCTGTAGTTTCCCATCACGAAGAGAGAGTTCCGGGTCACAAATCCGGCGCGGCCATAGTTCTTATCCAGGTTATAAGCATCCGATGCGGGGCCGTTGTTGTTCCCGTTTGCAAACGAAAGCGTGTAGAAGCCCGTGATGTTCAGGTTCTTGGTCACCTTGGAATTGACGCTGGCAATCAGTTGGTTCTGCTTGAAGACCGCTTCGGGGTAATACTCATACAAGTATCCGCCGAGATTATGGAGTGGATTTCCGTCAGGAGCCTGATTAGCGTTGCGGGTCACCAACTGATGCACACCGTTGGAGTGCAAATAGGTAAGCGTAGCGCTTGTGCCGGAAGACAGCTGCCGCTCCAGGCTGGCGCCGAGCTGCTCAGTGGTTGGAGCATGAAAATGGGGGGCGACCTCGTATTTGACGGGCGTTGATACGCTGCTCGTGGCGCTTCCGGTGCTTGTGCAAGTCTTCAGGTCGATCACGTTCAGCGATGTTGCAGTCGACGCGCAGGTCGGATCGTTCAGCACCACCTGCTGTTGAACATTTGCCCGATTGATGGTCAGCAGGTTGCCGGAACCCAGGCGGTCATAGAAGAACCCGTATCCGCCGCGCACTACCGTCTTGGTCTTTTTGCCGTTCTTTCCATCCACTGCGTAGGCGAACGAAGCGCGAGGTCCCCAGTCATCGTGATCGGAGATGTGGTTCTGCGCCTCCCAGCGAACACCGCCGGAGAGGGTCAGCCGCGAGTTGAATTTCCAGTCGTCCTGAGCGAACAATGCGATGTCGAACATATTGCCGATCGCCGATTCGCCCCCTGTCGAGTAGCTTGCCGAAGCCGGCCCGTAGCCCTTCTTCACCAGGTCAGCGAACGTGTCCGTCATAAGGCCGTTCGCCATTGCCAGATACTTCTGGTAGTTGTCGAAATTGAATGACCCATTGAAACCCGAAGTCGTCAGGTTCGCATCCCGCGTATCGCGCATCCGGGTTCCTAGCTTGATGGCATGCGCCCCATGGCTCAGCGTCGTCAGGTTCTGGAACTCAAGCTGGGTGTTGTGGTCCTGGCTCTCCCCTCCTGAGAAGCCGCCGCCGGTAAAGTCGCCGGAGACACCGATCGTGCGCACCGTCGAATCGGGGTAATGATTCTCATTATGCCGCTCGTACTGGAAGCGGTTTTCAGTCACCAAATGATCGTTGATGATGGTAGCGTTGCTCATCTGGACTGTGTGGTCGGAGTTCGACTCGTGAGTAGAGGCGGTGGCCAGCGATCCAGAGTTGAGATTGCCCTTTTCGTCCTCAGACCAGAATCCATACCTCACGGTAAAAGTGTTCTTCGCGCCCAACTGCCAATCGATGCGCGCCGAAACGTTGTTGCGGATGTGCGGACTCAAGAGGCTTACGCCGTAGTCGGGGTTATCGACGTATACCCCTGAGCTGTTTAGCAGCACCGCATCTGGAATCTGCCACGTATTTACGCTCTGCTGGTCGCGCCGCTCGCCGCTCAGGAAGAACGAAGCAGTCTTGGAGATGGCGCCGCTGACTGTACCGTTGAACTGGTAGCTGTAGTAGGCGGGAACCGTCGATGTGAAGGGATTGCCGGTGTTGAAGGGCTTGTCGTTGCCCTGAATAAAGGCCTGCCCGTGCAGCTTGTCGGTTCCGGGCTTGGTGAGAATCTCGATGCGCCCGTAGCCGAGCCGGTCAAATTCGGCAGAGAAAGGATTCTGGTTGATGCGAATTTCGCGAATGGCCGACTTGGGGGGAAGCTGCCCGCCGCTGAAGCCGTCGATGTAGATCTGCCCGCCGTTTGGCCCGGCAGAGGGGCCGGCAAGAGCGGTCAGTTCGCTCGACAGTTCGTCGGGATCGTCTGATAGCGCTTCCAGGTCCTTGCCCTTCAGGACAATGGCATTGGCGTTGCCGCTGGCTTCCACATTCACCGTCGGCGACTCATCGGTTACCTCAACACTCTGTTGCTCCACTTCCATAGCCATGGCAATGTCAACTCGCTTAATCTGGCCGGCCGTCAGCGGAATGGTGGGGGATTGAAACGGAGCGAAACCCGCAAACGAAGCCCTCACAATGTAGCTGCCGGGGGGCAGGCCGTTCACATGATAGGCGCCCGATGGGTCCGCGGTCGTTGTGGTCACGGCGGTTCCTGCCGAGGTGGTGACGGTCACGGTCGCGCCAGGAATCAGCGCGCCCGTGGGGTCGGCGATGTGACCGCGCAACGTGGCTGTGGTGACAGGTACAGAAGGCGCATTGGTCGAATCAGCCGTTGGGGCAGGGGCTGGCGTGGGCGTCTGTGCCGCCGGGGCCGGCGTTTGCACGGTTGGCGCTTGCGTCGTGGCTTGCAGCGCGGGCGTCTGCCCCCGCGCTGCAAGCACCCCGGAAAAGCCGAGCGCCAAAACAATCGAAAATCCATAAAAACTACGCAATTTTGAATACACGAGTCCCTCGCTTGTTTCCAATGAAATGGTGAGCGTGCCTACTGGGCCGCTGCTTCTGCCGCGCCCGAACCGGAGTTCATGCTCCAGTTGTTGAGCAGGCTTTGGCTGGCCGCGGGAGCCTCAAGCAGCGGCTCAACGCCAGCCAGCAGCGTGATCGCGGTGACTTCGCTTGCTCCGTCTGTTGAAACCAGCATGACAGCGTCGCCTTTTTTCAGATCAGCCAATTGAATGGCCGGCGCGCTGTTGAGCATCTGCTGAGGATCGCCTCGGCCCTGTCCCCCGCCTTGTCCGCCCCATTGCCCCGAGCCGCTGCGCTGGGCCGATCCGGTGGCTCCGGCCGCTGGCTGAGCGTTTCCGCTCTGTCCGCTTGCGGCCCCTTGCAGCCGAGCCGCGAGCATCCGCGCCATCATATCCGGCAGGCGGCGCATCTGAGCATCGCTCGTAAAATGAATGGTCACTTGTTTCTTGGTGGCCAGATCCTTCACGGCCAGCGTCGAGCTGGCCGCATCCACGGACGAAATGGCTCCGGAGATATTGCGGAAGGTGCCAGAGATGACCTCTTCCGCTGCAATCTCGGTACCATCCGTGTTCTTTGCGCCGCGCGCCCGCAACTGGTCGCCGGCGTGAATCGCATCGATGGGTGCAGGCAGCGCGGCATCGTATCGGACCGATGCCGGAGCGTACCGCTTGAGCATGGTTGCCTTGGTGGTGTGAACGGTGATTGTCTTGGCCGTGGCTCCCGAGCCCGAGGTCAGCACAATGACGCCAGCCGCGCTGTCAACGCTCTTGACAAGGCCGCCTACGCCCCTCCGCTGCCAGTCCTCGCGGTCCTTTTGCTGCTTCATTGCTACGTCGGCCTGCTTGACGGCGACAATCTGCAAAGCCTGCGGCGTGCCGGCGGGTGCGTCGGGGTCCAGCTTCACCAGCACACGATCTCCAACGGCCAGATCTGTGAACTGAATTGAATCCGCCGTCCTCAGATCCTTTTGTCCGGGTGCGATCCGCTTGAGCGCGGCTGAGGCAGGCACCTCGACCTTGCGATCACCATCTCCATCGGTCTTGACCGTGAGCGTATTGCCGCCGATGTCCGTTATTGTGCCCACAAATCTTGAAGGCACCGGTACCGCTGGAGCCTGAGCATAGGTCGAATGCACGGCCAACGGTGCTGCAACCAACAGAGCGATCGAAAGCAACCCATGCGCCATCGAAGCGGGAACCCGAATCTTCATCTTGTTCCTCATAAGCCATTTCTCCACGGGCCAAATCCTGATGGCGTCCGGGGCGGGAAAGTAATTGCCATTTTTGTAGACGAGCCAGTTCGCCAAAAGGTTGAAGAACCATTCCACAGTCTGACCCATCGTGGCGGATTTCCCAGAGATACGGCTATAAACACCTTTGACTTAAGGAGACTGCGAACAAGGCTATGCTGCGGAGCGGCATTCCCTCACGGGCCGAAGCCCAGTCTCGGATGCGGGTTGTTTGGAGTATTAACCTCTGGATGGAGCAAGGTCCCGGGCGTTTCAACGCGCCAGTTCCGCCGTCTCAAGAAATGTGTAATTGCCCGACCGCAAAGACACGACGTGGGTCAGCCGCCGGTTATGCACCACAACCGTATCCCGGTACCAGAGATTGATGGCCGGCAGATCGCGAGCCAGAATCTGCTGCGCCTCAACATATTCGGCGCGCCGCCGGGCCGAGTCCTGACTCTCAGCCGCGAGGCTGAGCAGGCTGTCGAGCCGTGGGTTCGAGTAGTGGCTGCGGTTCATGCCTTTCGGAGAGAAGCTGGCGGTTGAGAAAGCAAAGCTGAAGATATCCGGCTGTTCTATGCCGACCCAGCGCAGCGAATACATCTGAAAGGCTCCGCGCGTCACATCGGAGTAGAAGGTGGCGAACTCGTAGCTGCGAATGTCCAGCGCAATTCCCGCGGCGGCTAGTTGCTGTTGCAGCACCGCGGCCAGCAGACGGGCTCCCTCGTCGTTGCTGGTCTTCATGACCAGGCGGATGCGGACTCCATCCGCACCGGGCCGGTAACCGGCGTCCTCCAACAACTTTGCGGACCGCGCCGGATCGTAGCCGTACTGCACCACATCGCCTGTCCAGGCCCAATGATTAACCGGCAGCAGGCTGGAGGCGGGCCGCGCATGGCCGTCCAGCAGCGTCTTGATGATCAAGCCGCGGTCGATTGCGCACGCAATGGCCTGCCGCACGCGAGCATCCATTAACAGCGGATCGCTCAGGTTGAAGCCCAGGTACTGAATCTCCGTGCCGCCGGTCTCTTCTATCTGGAGATTGGGGCGCGCGGCAAGCACCGGCAGAGAATCCATGGGCAGGGAATTGACGGCCACGTCGCCCGAACCTTTCTCGAGCTCAAGCGATTCCGTAATGGCATCGGGCACTACGGCGAAACGCACTCGGTCGAGCTTGGGCAGGACAGACCAGCTCAGCGGATTGCGCTCCACAATCGCATCCTGATCGATCTGCTGGCTCACAAATCTGAAAGGGCCGGTTCCCACCGGATGCTGCCAGAAGTCGCGCCCGCTGCCATCGGGAACAATCCCGATGGCGCCGGTGGAAAGATTGGTCAGCAGAAAGTTGTCGGGGTGCTTCAAATGAAAGACAACCGTCCGCACGTCGGGAGCCTCGATGGTTTGAACCGCCGCAAACGACGCGGCTCTTGGTGAGATAACTGCTCCGGCGCGCCCAGGATCGATCATGGATTCGATTGTCCAGACCACGTCGCGCGCGCTAAGCGCCCGGCCATCGTGGAACTTGACCCCGCCGCGCAGATGAAAGACAAGGGTCAGCGGATTGGGCTGCTCCCAGCGCTCGGCCAGGGCCGGTGTGAATTGAAAGTTGGCATCGTGAGCAACCAGGCCGTCAAAGAGGAGGCCGTCGATCCGCTGCGACTGGGCGTCCGTACCGATGCGCGGATCGAGGTTCGCAGGACTGCTCTCAATGAGAAAGACAACCGTGCCGGGATCCCTCTGCGTGCCATGGCAGCCGGCCAGCGCGAGCAGGCAAGCCGATGCAAGAAGGGCCGCGGCATCGAAAAAACACCCTGAGCGCCCCACCCTCGCCACGTTTTTGCTTTTGTGGCTAGGGTGGGAATCCCCGAATCTCGATTGCGGGCCAACGATCAAGCTACGCATACGTCACCTGGCCCAGGATGGCAGGCCGCGCCGCGCCGGTGGCCGCAGGCACGTTGCCGGGCAAACGATGCCAGGTTTGCCAGGCTAGCAGGGCAAAGGCCGCTGCCTCCTTGGCCTCCACCGGCAAGCCGAACTCCGCGCTCGCGGCCAGCTCGCAGCCCAGCGGCTCCAGCCTGTGCGCCAGCATGGCCATGAGCGTATGGTTGCGTGCTCCGCCTCCGGAGACAATGTAGTCCACTGCGCCTGTCATCTCGGGCCGGCAGAACCGCTTGTAGCTTTGCGCAATGGTCTCCGCGGTGAGCGCGGTTGCCGTGGCCAATGCGTCTTGCGGCCTGCTGCTGCGCCTCTTGCAGTTCGCCAGGAACTGCGCGGCGTATTCGCGCCCAAACTGTTCCCGCCCCGCCGTGCGTGGCGGCTTGAGCTGAAAGTAGGGATTGCGCAACGCGCGCCCCAGCACCGGCGCAATCACAGTGCCTTCGGCAGCCAAGGCTCCATTGAGGTCGTAGGCTTTGCCAAAGAGCTCCTGAGCCAGCGCGTCGATGACCATATTGCCGGGGCCGGAATCGAAGGCGATGACTTGGTCAGCTGACGCTCCTGCGGGAATCGCTGTCAGGTTGGCGATGCCTCCGATGTTTTGCAGCACGCGCCCACGCTTCGCGTCGGCAAACAGCACGTAGTCAAGCAGCGGGACCAACGGCGCGCCCTGGCCGCCGGCCAGCATATCCGCCGGGCGGAAGTTTGAAATGACCGGAACTCCGAGCGCCGCGGCAATAGCCACAGCTTCGCCCGCCTGCCAGGTGCAGGCAAACCGCCTCCCGGCATACATGGCTGCGCGCGGCTGATGGTAGAGCGTTTGCCCATGGCAGCCAATCAGTTCCAGCTTTATGTTGTGGAGGTCGACGGTCGCGCTCACCGCTTCGGCGTAGGCCAGCCCCAGCCGCCAATTGAGCTGCGCCAGCTCGGCCGTCGAGGTTGCGGCCGCATTCATCGCCGCCAGCACTTTGCGCCGCAGCGCCGCCGGGAATTGAATGCCCTCGTGAGCCAGCAGGGTAAGCTTGGGCCGGGTCTTGCCCGCCGCGATCCGCACAATGGCCACGTCGATTCCATCGGCGGAGGTTCCGCTCATGATGCCGGCCACGGTCATGGTCTTCGCGCTCATGCTAGTTGGACCTCCGACGCGGGTTGCGCCTTCGCAACCTTCGCGTTGAAGCGCAGAATCCGCTCGCGAAGCGCCTCGAACTGCCGTGCCGAGAGCGGCTTGGAAACACCGCGTTCAAACAGCCTCGCGCGCGCCTGCGCTGTCTGCGTTGCCCGCGCCAGCAGCAGCTTGCGGAAGGCCGCCGACCGCTCACCCTCGGCAAGCAGCGCCTCATAGGCGCGCAAGATCAGCTCCGGACTGTGGCAGATCTCCAGCAGATCCATCCCTGCGCGAATGGCCGCCACGGCGGCTTCTTCCATGGGCATGAACTTGAGAATGCCGCCCATCTCCAGATCGTCGCTGAAGATAATCCCCCGATAGCCGATGCGCTTGCGCAGCACCGCTGTGATCCAATACGGCGATACGCTGGCCGGCCGGTCCTTGCCCGGCGTATCTGGATAAGCGGCGTGATTCACCATCACCATCGGCAGCTCGTTGCGCAGTTCGCGATAGGGAGCCAGGTCGTTGCTCCATAGCTCGCGGCTGCCGCGCCGGATCGCCGGGGTTTCGAGATGCGAGTCAAGCGTGCCGCCGCCCAGGCCGGGAAAATGCTTGCCGCAGCCGACTACGCCGTATTTCGCAAGTCCAGCCAGAAAGCCACGCCCATACTCGACCACTCCCTCAGCTGTTGGCGCCGCTGCCCGCGTGCCCATTACCTCGGCTGAGGCTGGCAGCGCCAGATCCAGCACGGGCGCAAGCGTGGTGTTGAAACCGAAGGCCTTCACGCCCTGCGCAACCAATTCGCCCTGCTCGCGGATCAGTTGCATCTTTTTCGTGGTTGTGGCGGCCTGCATCACAGCCTGCGCGGAGGGCATGGGCGCCAGCGCCTCGCGCAGCCGGTCCACCGTGCCGCCCTCCACGTCCACGCAGCGAAAGCTGTGCGCCGCGCACAGCCCCGTCGCCTCATCGAGCAGCGCCCGCGTCTGCCGCGCGTCCGCGATATTACGACGAAAGAGAATGACCCCATCTGGCCGCACCAGCTTGAGCCAGGCGCGCTCCAGGCCAGTAAGCTCCGTGCCCGCGAGGCCCACCACCAGCAGGCTTCCAGCGGCGTGGCGCAAGTTAGCGGTCATCCCTTCTCCTTGAGCTCTTGTTGCAATTCCTCAAGCAGATTCAGCGCTTGCAACGGAGTCAGCGAATTTACGTCCGTGGCCTCAATTCGGTCCACGATACGCTGCGAGAGCGGTGTAAAGATGGTCAACTGCACCGGCTCGGCCGTCTCCACCTGCACGCTCTGCCGCTCCGCCTTCTCATGCTGCTTGAGTACCCGCTTGGCTCGTTCGATCACTACCGAAGGCAGTCCGGCAAGCCGCGCCACTTCGATTCCATAACTCTTGCTGGCCGCACCAGGCTCAATGTTATGCAGGAAAACGATCCCGCCAGCTGCCTCTTTCACGCCCACCCGCAAATTGCGCACGCGCGGCAGTTTCTCGGCCAGCATGGTCAGCTCATGATAATGCGTGGCAAAGAGCGTGCGCGCGCCCGTCTCCGCGTGCAGATACTCCACTGTTGCCCAAGCCAGGCTCAACCCGTCAAAGGTCGCAGTGCCACGCCCCATCTCATCCAGGAGGATCAGCGACTTATTCGTTGCCGTATTGAGAATCGTGGCCGTCTCTGTCATCTCCACCATGAAGGTCGACCGCCCGCGGGCCACGTTGTCGCTGGCCCCGATGCGCGTGTAGATGCGGTCTACAAGCCCGAAGCGCAAACTCTCCGCCGGCACAAAGCTGCCCATCTGGGCAAGAAGAACAAGCATCGCCGCTTGACGAAGATACGTGCTTTTGCCGCCCATGTTCGGACCGGTAATCAGCAGCAAACTGGGGCCATCGCCCGATGCGTTCAGATAGAGATCGTTGGCAATGAAGCGCCCCTCGCGCGTCTCCTCCATCCATTGCTCGATCACCGGATGACGCCCTGCAACGGCCTCGACAACCCGCTCTTCGACGATCAACGGCCGCACATAGCGCCTGAGCGCGGCAAGATGCGCAAAGTTCGCCAGCAAATCTGCCTCAGCAACTGCTGCGGATGTTCGCCGTATGCGCCCCGCAGCCTCCAGCACCGCGCGCCGCAACTCGACAAAGATGCGCTTCTCAATCTCGATGGAACGGTCGTGCGCTGTGAGTATCTTGCGCTCGTACTCCTTCAGCTCAGGGGTGGTAAACCGCTCGGCATTGACCAGCGTTTGCTTTCGCTCATAATCCGCGGGAGCCAGGGCCATGTTGGCTTTGGTGATCTCAATGTAATACCCAAAGACCGAGTTATACCGAACTTTCAGAGAAGCTATCCCTGTCCTCTGCCGTTCCCGCTCTTCGATGGCCGCAATTGCCTGCCTGCCTGTCTTCGAGATCGTGCGCAGCTCATCCAGCTCCGCATCCACACCTGCCGGAATCGCGCCACCATCCACCAGGGTCAACGGGGGCTCTTCCACGAGCGTTGCGCTGATGCGCGCCGTGACGTCCGTCAGCACGTCAAGCCGCGCGGCCACTGTGCGCCAGAGCGCCGCATGCATCGCGGCCAGCGCCGATTCCAGTCCCGGCAAGCGGCTCAAACTCGCGGCCAGCGCCCGCACATCGCGCGGCCCCGCTGAGTTTAAGCTCAGCCGCGCCAAGAGCCGCTCCAAGTCAAGAATGCCCGCGAACGCCCGGCGCATCTCCTCGCGTCGCAGCAAGTCTCCATGTGCCTCCGCGACCGCCTCATAGCGGGTTTCCAGCGCGGCGGCATCGAGCAAAGGCCGCAGAATCGCGGCCCGCAGCAACCGCTTGCCCATTGGCGTCTGGCAGGCATCGAGCGCATGAAAGAGCGTTGCGCGGCTGTCCTGGCCCACGAACAGCGGCTCCACGAGTTCGAGGTTGCGCACTGTTACCTGGTCCAGCTCAAGCGCCGTCGAGTGCTCCTCAAACCTCAAACTGTCAATATGCAGTGCTTCGATTTTCTGCGTTGTCCGCACGTAGTGCAGCACCGCCCCCGCCGCAATGGCCGCCGCGGGATGACGGTCCAGCCCAAACCCCTCCAGTGACCTCACATTGAGCTGGCGCTCGACCAGAGGTACGGCAAAGTCGCGCGCCCACACCCAGTCCGGAACCCGTGTCCGTGCAGGAATCCGTTCAAGCTGCGCTGGCAAGTCCGCCGACTCCGCCACCAAGACCTCGCTCGGTCCTGCCTTCACGATCTCGTCCACCGCTTGCTGCTGCGCGGCCGGACCCTGAAACTCCGCCGTGCGAAACTCGCCGGTGGAAACGTCGAGCAGCGCCACCGCGCAGACGGGATATTTTTCAGGCCCGGTCTCGAACAGCGCCGCCAGAAAGTTGTTTTGCTCTTGTCCCAGCGCCGCGTCCAGGGCTGTACCCGGCGTCAAGACGCGGGTCACCTCGCGGCGGACGATCTTTTTTGTGAGCTTGGGGTCCTCCATCTGGTCGCAAATGGCGATGCGGTAGCCTTTGCGAAGCAGGCGCGTCAGATAGCTCTCGATGGCGTGATAGGGAACCCCGCACATGGGCTGCGAGCGCTCCCGGTCCCGCGCTGTCAGCGTCAACTGCAGCTCGCGGCTCACCGTCACCGCGTCGTCGTAGAAGAGCTCGTAGAAATCCCCCATCCTGAAGAAGAGCAGGGCATCCGGATTTTCCCGCTTCGCCGCCGTCCACTGCCGCATGAAGGGGGTCAATTCGGCTGGAGCCTTGTCGATAGCTTGGGGATGCGGTGCGCCGAGTTGGTTGTCGTCCATATTCACGTTGCATATAAGATTACCGTGTTCCCACGCCCGCTCATCGATTCCACCGAGCCAAGCGTCCGAAGGGTAGAATTCACTGTTGACCAACCGAGCCCAGGATGCCACGGAACTTGGCCTATTGAGAGGAACGAAATGACGACACGCCAGCTTGCAACAGGAGCGCTTCTCGCGGTGAGCCTCGCCGCCGGCAGTGGTACCTCCGGCGCGGCAAAGACGCCCAAGCCTGTCAGCGCAAAGACATTCGGCAGCTTGGCCGATGCGGCCTTGTCGGCCATGAGAGCCCGCGCCGCTGAACTCAAGATCTCCGGCGTCGCGGTGGTGGCCTATGCCCAGGGCGACGCGATCAAAGGCTGGACATCGAGGATGGAAGTTGTGGGCCGGATGACGGACGCCCCGACTGCAACCGGCAAGGGTAATAACCTGCTCGCAATAGCCTACGCGAAGGCTGCTGAGATGGCCGACACGCTTCAGAACAGCGGCACCACCACCCGTCCTCCCATGACCGGCGAGTTCGGTTGGCAGGGCGGCGTGATCGCGCGGGGCAAGACCGGCTTCGTGATAGTAGCCTTCAGCGGCGGCAAATCCGAGGACGATGTCGAAGTCTCTCGCGCCGGCCTGGCGGTACTCAAAGGCGGTCTGTAGATTTCGAACAGGGTGTGCCTAATTGCGTAGCCATTGAAACCGGCCCGGGAACGCTGACCACGGTTTCGTGGAGGTTGATCCCTGGCGTTTTGTGATTTGCATCAGACGTGTACTGAGTAGTATGCCTCAAGGGAATCAATGACATCTATTTGCTCTGGCTCCGAGTTGCGGCCATCCTGTGTGCTTCGTCAACGGAAGCTCTGGTGTCTCTGTGAGTGTTCGCTATCTCAGTTTCCTGTCTAACCGGGGGAGAATAGTCTAAATGCCTGGATGACCGTGAAGTCTGTGGCGGCGACCTGAATAAGAATAATGCCGATGAGACCTGTCAATGCCACCCATTTGCCATTCTCTGGACCCAGAATTGGTGCCCAACGCAGCCCTGCGATACCGGCCAATGCAAGGGTTGGAATGAAATATCTCCCCTGAATTCCCTCGATCCTGTTTTGGCCTACTTGACACCACGTCACATACAGCGCAGTCATCACCAACAGGCCGCTGAGGATGACGAGAACCAGGTACCACAGCGATTGGAGAACCGTCAGTCGCGCCTTCAGGTTCGGTCCGAGCAGCCAAACAAGGGCAAAGCTGAGCACCGGCAACGCATAAACAAGGATCGGCTGGAGAATGACATTTGCCCAGCCAAGTATGCCTACGGATCCAATAAAGAAGTAAAACAAGCGGGCAGGAAAGATCGTATGCTCGATTGCACGAACGAATGCAGCCGGGTGACTTGCAATGAAATGCATCTGAAGCGGAGGATTGGCTCCGCTGTGCGGCAACGTCATGGCAGATCTGGTGCTGATGAGCCAGGCTGCTGTTGCGCCCAAGGAAATCAAGAGGATGGTCACATGCGCGCGGATAATTCCTGGCGCCTCGGAGCGCCGGAACAATCCTGGGATGAGACCCGCGATGAGAAGTGGAGCGTAGACAGGCTTCAGCGAGCAGAGGATGGCGCCGGTGACAGACAGGACGATCAGATCCGACCGGTTCCATTCTCCGCGGCTTTGAGCCGAGATTGAGATGGCCGTGAACAGCAATGCGCACGAAATCACGCTTGCATCGGCGGAGAGCGATGCGAATAGATAGAGCGACATCGGCAAGGAGCCGACGAGAATTACGATCTCTTTCGCAAAAGGCATTCGGTATACGGCCCATGCCGCAAGCATCAGTGCGGAAAGACAATTGAAGAGGCGTCCGAAATAGAAGAGATAGAGCGGGCCGAGCCCCAGCGCGCGCGCCACAGCGATGCCAAGCGCCTGCGGCAAATAGGCAATAGGAGAGTAATATGCGGAGCCGGGGAACCTGGCGAATGCCGTGTCGCCGGCCTGTAACGGCGTGGATAGATGACTGAGGGTCGTTCTCAAGGGGAATGGCGGGAGGGAGTAGCTTATGTCGCCGTTCGGCAAGGGAGCGAGGGAGGCGCTCAGTTGAATCATTGACTTTGGTATGGCGTCACCGCCAACCCCATTCTGAGCCTGTGCATGAATGCGGAACTCGCTGATCTCGTAAGCCCGAAAAAAATGCTGAATCTCGTCCGGAACCTGGAATGGAGGCGTGAGCAAAATGAGCGGAATGGCGCCGATGACGCCCAGAACGATCATTAGGATCGCTTATACGCGACTGGAGTTCGTAACGGAGTCCGAGGCACGTTCAGGCTTTGCATGTTTATCCGCGGGGAACCGGCTCATTGCCTCGAACACCCCACTGATTCAACACTGTCGCTGTCCCGCTCTGGTTGCACATCCTGCAGTAGCCTATGGATTGCCATGCTCGGCGTGGCGCCGATGTCGAAACTCAAGAACGAGATGAGAAGCTGAACACCCAGGATGATCGGAAGCGCCGCGAGCATCACGGTCCCCGTACTAGCCGTAATGCCAGACTTGATGCTCTCAAACCATCGATATGCGCCGAAGATCGTCCCGAATAGAATGAAGACGATTCCGACGACCAACTCAATGGAAGCAAGCGAAAAGTCGCGAAGAAAGTAGTTGTAACCTATGCGCTTGCAGGCATTGGCAAGATGCTTGTACAAGAACTCGTGCAGGATGTGCGATATCCTCAGATTGCTTTTCTCATCCGCGTAGATAGCATTCATGGGGACATCGAGTACACAGGCCCGGAGCGTGCCAAGATGGAAGAGCATATCGGATTCGAAGAAGTAGCGGCGGCTGATCTTCTTCACCGGCAGCAAAGCGAACGTGGATGCGCTAAGGGCTGTAAATCCGTTCGTCGGATCGAAGATCATCCAATATCCTGTCGAGATTTTCGCGAGGAACGATAAGATCGCATTTCCGATCAGCCTGACGCGCGGCATGGACCGCAGACCCTCGATATTGAAGAACCGATTGCCCTTGGTATAGTCGGCTCGGCCGTCCTGTATGGGGCGGATTAGATACTTGATCCAGCGGGGATCCATCTGGCCGTCGCCATCAAGCTTCACCAGAATGCCGGCGCCAAGGTCGTATGCGTAGGAATACCCATTCAGGACCGCGCCGCCAACACCCTGGTTCTTCTCATTTGTCAGGATCCGAATGCGACGATCCAAACAGTTCTCATGGACATATTGTCCCGTCTTTTCCGGGCACGCGTCGTCGACAACAATGATCCAGGAAACCTCTTCCCCGATGCTCGCGATCAATGACAAGATGCTGGAACGAGCGCAATAACAGGGGATGATCACCGCGACAGTATGCGACATAGTACAACCTTTTTCCGATCCATAGCCTGGAACGACTGTGGAATATAACCCGCCGGGTTCCTTGAGTATACCCCGGATGGACGGGCTGAGTTTCTATAGAGATCGACGATGTGGAGGTTCTTGAGCTGACAGTTCCTAGCTACTCATCGATCCATTACAATACAGGTGTTTGTCCTCAGCAAGTCGGCGCGTTCCGCACCCCATGGGCGTTGATGCAAGCAGCTTCGCACACAAGCGGAAGTTTTCAGGCGTCTTCAATCCGTCTCAACGGTTTGTGCGCTGTCTTGGTTCAGCATTGCGAAGGTCTTGGTGTGATTTAGATCACCGTCTGACGCCCCTAAACGCTTTAAGGTGAAGATCGAATATGTATCTGCTCTGGCTCCGAGTTGCGGCCATCCTCTATGCTTCGGCGAGTATCGCCGTCTTCCCGGCGGTGCTGTATGGGCTGATCCGGTGGCGCAAGACCTGCGTCCATCTGGGCGGGATGGCGTTCTTTTTCCACTTTGTCTCGGTGGTGGAGATGCTGGCGCAGGCACATCGTTGGATGCCGGTCGGAGTGCGCGAGATTGAGTCTCTGCTGGGCTTTACCGTAGCAGGGTTGTTCTTTCTGGTTTGGTGGCTATACGACGCCATATCCCTTGGTATCTTTGCTTTACCTGCAACGTTCTTCCTGGTTTTTGTGCCCGCGCTGGGGCCGGACCGCTACACATTTCCATCCGAGGGAGTACGCACCAGTTGGCTGGTTGCCCACATCATTGCGCTCATGATGGCCTATGCCGCCCTGTGCTTCAGCCTGCTGGCCTCGGTTCTTTATCTTATTCAGGAACGCCGCATCAAGAGCAAGCCCCGGCCAGGCGAAGACTCCTGGTGGGCGCCGTTTGAGTGGCTTCCGCCCCTCGATACCCTGGAACGCATTGCCCACGCCACGCTCGAATTCGGCTTTCCCTGCATGACCGTTGGTCTGGTGATCGGCTCGGTTCTGGCGCAGGAGACGCCGCTCGGCGCAGCCTACTTTCTCGACCCCAAAATCATTGCAGCCTTTGTCAGTTGGATTGTCTACGTCGTCCTGCTGTTGGTGCGCAGGAGCGCGGGTCTGCGCGGGCGCAAAGCGGCGTTTCTTTCTGGCGCAGTGTTTGCGGTGGTGGTTTCGGTGTGGGCCGCCAACCTTTTCAGCCACGTACACAGGTTCGGTGCCCGATGACGCTGGCGCTCATTGGGGTCAACTACAAGACCGCGCCGATCGAGCTGCGCGAGCGGATCGCCATCTCTCGCGAGGATCTGCCCGAAACCACGCGCGCCCTGGCTGCGGTGCCGGGGGTCAGCGAATGCATGATTGTTTCCACCTGCAATCGCGTGGAGCTGCTGGCCGCGGTGGATTCGCCAGATGCGAATCTGGCCGGTTTTCTGCATAGCCACTTCGGCCTGGACCCGGCGCTGCTGGCGCCGCATATCTATGAGCGGCACGATCGCGATGCCGTGCGCCATCTTTTCCGCGTTGCCGCCAGCCTGGATTCGATGGTGGTGGGCGAGCCGCAGATTCTGGGCCAGGTGAAGGAAGCATTCGCCGTGGCGCGGGCCTCGGGAACCGTGGCTGGAGAGCTGGAACATCTGTTGCAAAGCACCTTCGCGGCAGCCAAGAAGGTGCGTTCTGAGACCGAAATCGGCTCGGCCTCAGTCTCCATTGCGTCAGTGGCCGTGGACCTGGCGCGCAAGATCTTCGGATCGCTGCATGGACGCACGGTGTTCCTGGTAGGCGCGGGCAAGATGAGCGAACTGGCCGCGCGGCATCTCGTCCAGCAGGGCGCCGGGGCGATTCTGGTGACCAACCGAACGCTCGCCCGCGCACGCAGCATGGCGGAGCCGTTTCAAGGGCGCGTGATCCCCTTCGAGAATATCTACGAAGCGGCCAGCGAGGCGGATATCGTCATCAGCTCGACCGGCGCGCCGCATCCCATCTTTCGCCGCGAGCACGGGCAGGCTTTTTTGCAGCGCCGCCGCAACCGGCCCATGTTTTTCATTGACATTGCCGTGCCCCGCGACGTTGATCCGGCGATGAACAAGCTGGAAGGCATCTTTGTTTACGACATTGACGACTTGCAGGCAGTGGCCGCGGCCCACATGGCGGAGCGCAGCCGCGAAGCGAGCGATGCCGAGACCCTGATCGCGGGCGAGGTGGAACGATTCCAGCAGCGGCAGCGGACGGTGAATGTGGCTCCCGCGATTGTTGCCTTGCAGAAGCAGGCGGAGGAGATTCGCCAATCCGAGCTGCGCCGTATGCAGCCTCGGCTGGGATCGCTGAGCGCGGAGCAGATTGCGGCGGTTGAAGCACTTACGCGTGGACTGGTGAACAAGTTTCTGCACCCGCCGATGCAGGCGCTGAAGCAGGCTGCGCGGGAGAACGATTCGGTCCGGGTGGACGCGCTATGCGAAGCCTGGTCAGTCTCTGCCGCGGCGGGAAGCCAAGCTGAGCCGGATATGCCGCCGGTTGCGGCTGGTCCGAAGAATCCCGAATCCAAAAAGACGGAAACTCAAGCCACAAATGAAGCCGACTCCGGCGTGGAGACGCACCGATGAACCTGCGCATTGGAAGCCGCGGCTCACAACTGGCGCTTTGGCAGGCCAACCACATTGCCGCCCTGCTGCGCGGCCAGGGACACTCGGTCGAGATCGAGATCATCAAGACAACGGGCGATCGCTTGCAGGAAGTCACGTTTGCGCAGGTAGGCTCCAAAGGCATGTTTACCAAGGAGATTGAGGAAGCGCTGGCTGAGGGCCGCGTGGATCTGGCCGTGCATTCGCTCAAGGATCTGCCGACGGAGTTGCCGGAGCTGTTTGCGTTGGCCGCAACGCCTCAACGCGTCGATCCGAGAGACGTCTTCGTATCGGTGAAGCATGAGAGTTTGGCGGCGCTGCCGCGGGGCGCGCGGGTGGGAACCAGCAGCCAGCGGCGGCGGGCGCAGTTGAAGGCGCTGCGACCGGACATTGAGGCCGTCGAGTTCCGCGGCAACGTGGATACGCGCCTGCGCAAGCTGGCCGAGGGGCAGGTGGAGGCGATTCTGCTGGCTGCCGCCGGCCTCGACCGCCTGGAGAAGACGGAGTGGGTGCGGGAACGGCTGGAGCCCAAGGACTTCTGCCCGGCTGCCGGGCAGGGAGCGCTGGGAATCGAGACCCGGAAGGACGATGCGGCGACGATTGCGGCGGTGGCCTTCCTCGACGATGCGGCAACTCGCTTTGCCGTGACCGCCGAGCGAGCAGCCCTGGCCGCGCTGGGCGGCGGCTGCCAGGTGCCCATCGGCATACATTGCCGCCCAGCGCCGCCTGAGCAGGGGTTGGAGAACAGTGGATGGGCTGGACTGAGCGTCGAAATCTTCGCGGTGGTCGCCGAACAGAATACGGGCGCGGCGGTGCGGATCGCTCATCTTGCGCCTCGCGCCGATGCGGACCCGGAGGCGTTGGGGCGGTTGGCGGCTAAGATGCTGATCGAGGCGGGAGCGGGTCCGCTGCTTGAGGCGGCGGGCGGGGGCTTGCGATGACGCCGCTCCCGTTGGCGGGCCGGCGAATCCTGGTGACCCGCGCAGTTCACCAGGCCGGAAAGCTAAGCGACGGGCTGCGGGCGCTGGGGGCCGAGCCGGTCGAGGTTCCGGTGCTGGAGATTCGCCCTCCGGCCAGCTTCGAGCCGATGGATGCGGCTCTCGGCAAGCTCGACAGCTACGATTGGCTTATCCTGACCAGCGCCAATACCGTGCGCGCGCTTAGCCTTCGGGCTGCGGAGTTGGGTCTTGGGTTGGCTCAGCCGGAAGGCTTGAAGGTTGCCGCGGTGGGCGAAGCGACAGCGGCGGCGGCGCGCGGTGCGGGATTGCAGATTGCTTTTGTCCCGGAAGCTTACGTGGCGGAAAGTCTGGTTGAGGGGCTGATGGGCCAGATTCGCGGCCAGCGAATCCTGCTGGCGCGCGCGGCAGTCGCCCGCGATTTGATTCCAGATGCCTTGCGCGAAGCCGGCGCCGAGGTCGATGTGGTGGACGCTTACCGGAACGTCCTCCCCGAGGCAGCGCCGGAGCAGCTTCGCTTGGCGCTTGCGCAAGGAATCGATGCGGTCACCTTCACCAGCTCATCGAGCGCAACTCATCTTGCCGAGGCGACCCGTCAGGCGGGGATTGCGTGGCCGCTTGCGGGGGTTCCGGCGGTCTCGATCGGGCCGATCACCAGCCAGACGCTGCGGGATTTGGGTTTGGAGCCCGCGGTTGATGCGAATCCATCCGATATTCCGGGGCTGGTTGCCGCAGTGGCTCAGTTTTTTCAGCGGTAGGCTTAGATTCGCCCATTAGCGCCCTTACGATTTACACCAATACTCTTCGTTTGGCCGAAACTCAATGCACAGTTGACCATATCGCCGAGTAATACGGTACTCGTCGGCGTAGGAATCTGATCCTCTTCCGCCATCGAATTCAATACCTTGTTCACCAAAATAGGGGTGACTAGTAAGTCGCCATCTTCCGCTGCCGGAGTCTTCCCCTTTTCGGGACAGATAAATAGTGAAAGTCCCGTCGGCCCGGACCTCAACGGCCAATGGCTGAGCCCCTTCTTGAGAATGAACTGAATACCTTCCTTCGACATCTTTGTCGGCCAAGGCGCAACCAGAGCAGAATACAAACAAGATTAGAGAGACGAGCAACAGTACGCGCCTTAGGGTCATGGGTTTGCCTCTCATATGCGTATTGTCTGATGAACCATTTGAATTGTCCGTTGCCACGGATGTTACCACGCGGGCCGAGGAGCTAATGCAGCATCGACACGATGAATGATCCAGCCAACGCGCTTTTCCAGCGTTTGCTTCCGCAATGTCTCGCTGAACTGGTGACTGCTGCCTTTACGACTGCCAGGTCTTTTCTTTGGAGTGGCAGAGCTGCTCCAAATTGCAGCGGTCGCATTTGGGTTTGCGGGCGTCGCAGACTTGGCGGCCGTGGTGGATGATCTGGTGGGAGAAGCCGATCCAGCGGCTTTGGGGGATGATTCGCATCAGCTCCTGCTCGACTTTCTGGGGCGTGTCGCCCTTGGCCAGGCCGAGGCGGCGGCTGATGCGGAAGACGTGCGTATCGACTACAACGCCTTCGGCTTTGCCGAAACAAACGCCGAGGACGACGTTGGCGGTCTTGCGGGCCGCTCCGGGGATCGTAATCAGCTCGGCGAGAGTTTGCGGAACCTGGTCGCCGAAGTCTTCGATCAACTTGCGGGCCGCGCCATGGATGGATTTGGCCTTGCTGTGGAAGAAACCGGTGGTGCGTATGAGGGCTTCGAGTTCCGGCAGAGTGGCTTTGGCCATAGCGGCCGGGGTAGGGAAGCGGCGGAACAGCTCCGGGGTCACCATATTGACGCGCACGTCCGTGCATTGTGCGGAGAGGATGGTGGCGACCAGGAGTTCCCAGGGAGAGCGATGGAGGAGGGCGCACTCGACGTGGGGATAGGCTTCGTCGAGGGCTTTGAGGATGGTGGCGATGCGGTCGGGGGCGAGGTCGCCGCGAGGGGGCGTCTTCGATGTGGCTTTCCGGGTTGGTTTGGCTACTGACATTAGTATGGGGTTTCGCCGGTTCGAAATTAGAGGCTTTGAGAAAAAGGCAGCAAGTTAGCCCCCGCCGCGGGGGGATAGCGAGTTAGCAAGTTGGCGGATCTCGACGTCGAGGCTGTCATTACTGTTTAGCAGCCTTTCTGCCACAGCATCTACGGAAAGACTGAACAGGCTGGGGAAAAAGGCCTGATTCTGTGCCGAACGACTGAAAAATGTACCTCAGGAACTAAAGCCCGCGTTGATTCTGCTGCATTTACACCGGGACTAAAGTCCCGGCCTACCGTCCGAACGAGTTTTTCCGCAGCCTGTAAAGTCGTGTCCCGACGCAAGGCCGGCTTGCTGATTCATGCTTTAGGGAGTTGCCAGAGTCTCCGCCTCGACGCCCAGGGTTTCCGGGGTGACTGCCTTGTGGCGAACGTAGTTGTAAGGAGGGACGGTGTAGCCGCGCAGGATGGCGATGCCGAGCTGGATGAGGCGCGGTCCATAGGTCTCGACTTCGTGCGAGATGGAGCCGATGAGGGCGCTGGAGCCGGTGCGCATCTCTTCAAGAGCTTCGGGGATGCAGTCCTGGCCGACGATGGCGAAGTCCGCTTCGCGGCCCGACTCGCGGGCGGCGTCGAGAACGCCCAGAGCGCTGGAATCGGTAGCGGCGGCTACCAGGATATGCTCGCCTTTGAGCTTGTCGCGGAGGAACTCGGTGACGGCCATTTTGCTGGGCGCCCTCATGCCCCGGCCTTCGATATTGAGGAAGCGGTCGGCGGGAATTTCCGCGAGCCGGCCTCGAATGCCCTCGAAAGCGCCGGTGACGCGGTTCTGGACAAAGCTGCCGGCCTCGGCAAATCCGACGCCCAGAACCCAATCCACTTTGCCCTTCCACTTGCGCAGGGCGTGCTGCGCCAGCAGGGAGCCGGCCTCGACACCCACCTCGAAGTTGTCCACGCCGAAGTACGTGGCGTTGGGGTGAGGCACATCGATGGCCACCAGCGGAATATCCGCCTTCTTGAAGATGTGAGCGACGCGCGGCGCCACGCGCTCCTCGACCTGGAACTCGATGGCCAAGTCTACGCGCTTGGCGACAAACTCCTCGGCGTTTTGTATGGCAACGTCGGGATCGTAACGGTTATCGAGGAGGAGCAATTCGACGCCAGAAGCCGCGGCGGCGGCTGTGACGCTTTGGGCAACGGCTACGGAGAAGGGCATCTCGGCGCTCTGTGCAGCAAAGCCGAAGCGCAGTCGCCGGGGGCGCGAGACCAGCCGGTATAGGCCATTCTGGGCCTGGGCCACATAGCCGCGGTGGACGAGGGTTTTGAGGATGCGATAGACGCTGGTTTTGGAAATCTGCGTCTTCTGGTAGACATCCTCAAGGGCAACAGGGGAATGATTCTGTTCGAGGAGTTCGAGCACGTCGAGCGCCTTGGACAGAATGGGAATGAGATACAGCCGTTTGATCTTGGCTTTAGGCAACCGATTGTCTCCTGGCGCGCAATTCCAATAGCGAAATTGCGCGCACTTAAGGATAACGCGTTTCAGGCGTAGCTGTTAACTGCAGATGTACGACTTCCGCGTTGCTGGCCGATCCGTTCGACGTATCCACTGGCCCGAAGCGCGGCCAGGGGGTCGGCGGGCAGGCCATGAGCTTCTCGCCAAGCCGCGGCGAGCGGACGGACATCGGCCCAGAAAGCGCCTCGGAAGAGTTCCTCGGCGGCGACAATGTCACAGGATTGCTGGTGGACGGCCAACTGCTTGCGATCGATGAGGGCTGCCTTGAGCCAAAGCTCCTGGGCGGTGACGACGGTTTGGACAGAGGCCTCGATCTTGCCTTTGAGGTTGTGGCTCTGGTCGATCATGAAGGCGATCTCGAGATCGGGGTTTTCGGCCAGGCCGGATTGAATCTCATGAAAGATTCGGAAGATCTGGTAGGGGTCGATGGAGCCGAGGGTGAGGTCGTCGTCGGCATAGCGGCGATCGTTGAAGTGGAAGCCGCCGAGAAGTCCGGTGTGGAGCAGCCAGGCGACAATCTGCTCGATATTCTGCGAAGAATAGTGGTGGCCGGTATCGACCAGGACGCGGGACTTGGGGCCGGACTGGCGCGCCAGGTGGGAAGACATGCCCCAGTCTGCAATGTCGGTGTGATAGAAGGCAGGCTCGAATGGCTTGTATTCAATGAGGAGGCGCTGGTCCGGCCCCAGTTGGTCATGGGTGAGACGCAGGGCTTCCTCAAGCCATCCGATCCGCTTGCGGATGCTCTGAGAGCCGGGATAGTTGGAGCCGTCTGGCAGCCAGAGGGAGAGGTCGCGGCAGTCAAGGCGCTTGGCAATCTCAATGGAATCAATAACATGGCTCACCGCCCGCTCCCTGATTTTTTCCGAGGGATTGCAAAGCGAACCGAATTTGTACTCCTGGCCCTGAAAGAGGTTGGGGTTGATGGAGCCGGCGCGAATACCAAAGCGGCGCTCCAATGCCTTGACCTCGGGGACACCGCCGATGCCGTTGGGCAGATCCCAGAGCACGTGAAGGGCGAGCGTAGGGGTTACGCCGGTGAGGCGGTTGACCTCGGCCGCGTCAGCGAACTTTTCCTCGATGGTTGAAGCGGCAGCGGCCTGGGTAAATTTTCCAAAGCGTGTGCCGGTGTTGGCGAATCCCCAGGAGGGAATCTCGATCTGGAAAGAATCCAGAGCACGAGCTGCGAGTTCGAAGGTTGCGGATTCCGAATGCGTCATGGTTTGTTGTCCCTTCCCGAGCCGGTTGCTTCCGGTCTCAGGTCAATATTCCTTGTTCATCAGATTTCATCGCGCACAAGGATCACATGAAGGAATCGTGGTCCGTGAACGCCTTTGATGCGTGTCATTTCAATGTCTGCCGTGGCGCTGGGCCCGGAGATGGTTGTGGCAAGAGTGGGCTGCTGCTGGCAGCGATCGAAGTACTCGGGGAGCGTTTCAACCACCTGGCTGGCGCGGAGAATGCACAGGTGCCAGTCGGGCAGGAGGGTGAGTACCCGGCGGCTCTCAGCCGGGGAGTGGTGCAGGACGATGGTTCCCGAGTCGGCGACGCCGCAAGACGCCGCGGTGACGACGCCTTCAGCCAGCTCGATTTCGGCAGTCGTGAGGTTGTTGTCGATCTTCCAATCAAAACCTTTGGCAAGCCACTCGGCGGGCAGAGCGGGAGGAACGACAAAAATGTGCTTGCCGCTTGCCGCGAGTTGGGCGGCAATGACGGAGGGCAGGGCGGCGGGGGTGGATTCAACCACTTCGGCGTCGTATTCGCGGAGGCGCTCGATCATCAGCGCAATGCGGGCCTGGGAGGGCAGTGCGCCATGGCGGATATAGGCACGGGGCAGAGCCTCACAGGTTTCCGCAAGTTGAGGGGCGCTTTGGGCGACGGATTGAGTCGCGAGGCGGATGCGGTCGAGTATCCGTTGCCGGGATTGGCCGGGGGCTGAGATGGTCGCGCTCATCTGGCCTCCTTACTCAACGCCGGGCCAGGCGCAGGCCCGCGGGATGCCCACCACTCGTGAAAGGTCTGTTTAGGAAAACCGCGCAGGTCGCGGGTCTGGGTCCATTTGCCCCCAACGCTGGGCAGGGCGTGTATCCATCCGTCCTTGCGGGTGAAGAAGCCGATGCCGATGCGGCCGAGAAATTGCGCGGAATGGAAGAGCCAGGCCTTGGCAAAGAGGAGATTGGCGATGCGCAGGCCTAAGTACATGGGGTCAAAGAAGCGGGCAAGATCCTTGCGCTCCTGGTTGACGACCTGGGAGCGGAGCTCGAGCAGCACCTCGGGAATATTGATCTTGACCGGGCAGACTTCATAGCAGGCTCCGCAGAGCGAAGAGGCAAAGGGGAGCGACTGCGCGTGGTGCATCTGCATCAACTGCGGAGTGAGAATGGCTCCGATGGGGCCCGGATAGACCGAGCCGTAAGCGTGGCCTCCAGTCTGGCGATAGACCGGGCAGGAGTTCATGCAGGCGGCGCAGCGAATGCACTTGAGGGTCTGGCGCTCGGTGGGTTTGGAGAGGATGGAGGAGCGGCCGTTGTCGAGCAGGACGACATGGAAGCGCTGGGGGCCATCGCCGTGCGAGACGCCGGTCCAGAGCGAGTTATAGGGGTTCATGCGTTCGCCAGTGGCGGAACGGGCGAGCACCTGAAGCATGACCTCGAGATCCTTGAAGCGGGGCAGCACCTTTTCAATGCCGGCCAGGGTAATCATGGTCCTGGGCAGAGTGAGGCACATGCGGCCGTTGCCCTCGGACTCGACCACGGCGACGCCGCCGGTTTCAGCGATGAGGAAGTTGGCGCCGCTGATGGCGGTAGGGATGGTAAGGAATTTCTGGCGGAGATAGGCGCGGGCGGCGGCGGTAAGGGCGTGGGGATCGTCGGAGAGATCCTTGAGGCCCATGCGCCGGGCGAAGATTTCGCGCACCTGGCTGCGATTGATGTGCAGCGCCGGGACGACTATATGGGAGGGCTCTTCCTCGCCTAGTTGCAGGATGATTTCAGCCAGATCGGTTTCAAAGACGTTTACGCCAGCGGCCTGGAGGAATGGATTCAACTGAATCTCGGCCGAGGTCATGGTCTTGATCTTGATGACGTCGCTGGCGTTTTCCTGGCGAAGGATGTCGAGAATGATCTGGCGGGCTTCGGCGGCGTCAGCGGCCCAGTGGACCGTGCCCCCGGCGGCGGTGCATCGGGTTTCAAATTCCTCGAGATAAGCGCCCAGGTTTTCGAGGGCGTGGGCGCGGATGGCCGATGCCGCCGAACGCAGTTCCTTCCAGTCGGTTTTCTCGGCAACGAGTTTGGCGCGCTTGGCTTGGATGACGTCGATGGCGTGAGCAACGTTCTTGCGTAGTTGCGGATTGCGGAGAACCGGCAGCGCAGCCTGCGGAAATGGAGGCGCAAAGACGGGGTCGAGCACGGGATGGTTTGCGGCAGCATGGGTCATCGAGCTGCCTCCGCGGGAGAGGCTTCGGTGCTGGCCAGAATCTCAGCAAGATGGATGGTCTTCATGCCGGCATATTGCCTGTGCATGGCCCCGCCCAGATGCATCAGGCAACTGTTATCGAGTGCGGTGCAATACTCGGCTCCGGTTGAAACCACATCGTGGAGCTTGACGGCCAGCATTGCCGAGGAAACCTCTGCATTCTTGACGGAAAAGGTGCCGCCAAAGCCGCAGCAGCGGTCAACATTGGGGAGCGTGGCCAGGTCCAGGCCGCGCACTTTAGCAAGCAGGCGATAAGGGCGGTCGCCCAGATGCAGCGCGCGCACGCCATGGCAACTGGCATGGTAGGTCACGCGATGGGGAAAATAAGCGCCCACATCCTCGACTCCGAGGCGGTCGATGAGGAACTCGCTCAACTCGTAGATTCTGGGCAGCAGGGCGGCAAAGTCTTTGCGGAGCGAGTCGTTACCCAGCTCGTCGATCAGGCCGGGGTATTGATCGCGGATCATGGCGACGCAGGAGGAAGAGGGAATGACGATGGTCTCGGTATCGGAATAGAGGCGCACCAGGCGCTTGGCCTGGGAAAAAGCCTCGCCGCGAAAGCCGCTGTTGGCGTGCATCTGTCCGCAGCATGTTTGTTTGGGATTGAAGTCGAGTTGCACGCCCAGCTTTTCAAGGAGGCTGACCACCGCTCTGCCCGTCTCAGGGAAGAGTGTGTCGTTATAGCAGGTGATGAAAAGCGAGGCGCGCATAGCCGAATCCAATTGTTACGGACCTTCAACACAGAAAAGGAATGATATTCGATAGACATACGAATTGTCTATTGCACTTGCAATTTTATTCGAAGAATGCCAAACGGAACCGGTTTTGTACGCTGATTCGAAGTCATTTTGATGCCACACTGCTCCGATAGACTCGTGTCCTGCCGATGAGCAGACCCGTCGCGGCCAAATCCGGAGTTCAAATATGCGCGGTGGCGAGCTGCAACATCGCTTCTTTTCCCAACTGAGTCAACGTTCTGCGCTCTCTCGCGTCTAAGCAAGTTGTCTGGCCTCACTGTTACGATTGCGAGGCAGACGATTCCTAGATCGCTTCGCCAAGCGGCTTCAGACTTCCTCGATACGGGCGAAGAGATGTGTGGACCGGAACTGAGGTCGGAATTCCCAGGTATCAAGGATCTCTCACGCATTGCAAGAGGACGCTGTTGGCGCTTCATCTCGCAACCATATTCTCGATGAGGATGGTTGTGTCATCCAGATTGGTTACTTCATGGCGGCAATTTAGAATCATCCGGGCATTTTTTGGATCGAAACCGTAGGTTGTGTATCGGGGTTCTTCTCCGAAGAAAGGGCAAGGAAAACCACAATGCGTCCACTTCCTCTGCTTGTATTAGCCAGTGCGTTTCTTTGCGGAACGGTGGCAATGGCCCAGCGATTCTTGCCCGCAGCCCGCATTGTCGATCGTATCGACGAAGGCCATCTCGTAACCCTCAAAGGCAACACGCACCCAGCGGCGAACGCCAAGAACGATCTAGGCCGCGTCAGCCCCGACTTGCCCATGACCGATTTGATTGTGGTGCTGAGCCGCAGTCCCGAACAGCAGGCGGCGTTTGACAAGTTTGTAGCCGGGCTATATGACCCCAATTCGCCCGATTTCCACCAGTGGCTCACGCCCCAGCAGGTTGGTGAGAACTTTGGCCCTTCCCAGACCGATATCGCGACCGTTACGAATTGGCTTACCGGGCATGGTTTTGCCGTGACCCAGGTTCCCAACGATCGCATGTCCATCCGCTTCAGCGGCAATGCCTCGCAAGTCGAGAGCACCTTTCATACCGAGATTCACAATCTGAGCGTGAAGGGCGAATCGCACATCGCGAACATGAGCGACCCGCAGATTCCTGCGGCGCTTGCATCGGTAGTGGTAGGCGTCAGGTCGCTGCACAACTTCTTTCCGCGGCCACAGCATCACCTTGGTCAGCAGGTTACGCGCGACACAGCGAGCGGAAAATGGCAGCGGAATCTCAGTTCCATGGCAGCGGGTACCTCTACCAACAACGGGACAGCGAGACCGCTCCTTGGCGGAGGGGCAAAGCCCGAAGCGACGGCCCGGCCGCAGTTCGGTATCAGTGTGACTGGTACGAACCCCTATCTGGTGGAAGACGTCAGCCCGTGGGACTTCGCCACGATTTACAATGTGACTCCACTATGGAACGCGGGGATCGATGGGATGGGGCAGACCATCGCCATTGCCGGCACTAGCGACATCGAAGTCGGGCAAACTGGAGAAACGGGAGCCGACGGCAACAACGATATCGCCACTTTCCGCAACTACTTCGATCTGCCTACGAACAACTCCTGGAACACACCCAAGCGCATCTCCGGCAATGGCCAGCCTCTCACTGTTTGCTCCAGCGCAACCAATACTCTCTGTAACCAAAATGACCTAATCGAGAATTCACTGGATGTGGAGTGGTCAGGCGCGGTAGCCAAGAATGCGCAGATCATCCTGGTCTCGTCTTATCCATCCTCGGCAACAGACGACAATCTCTACGACTCCGAGAGCTACATCGTCAACAACGTTACGGCCCGCATTATGAACGTGAGCTATGGCGAATGCGAACTCAACCTCGGCACCGGCGGCAACGTGCAGTATTACAACCTGTGGCAGACTGCTTATGCGGAGGGAATAGCGGTCTTTGTGGCGACGGGTGACTCCGGCTCAGCAAGCTGCGATCAAGGCGGCGATGCCAATGGAGTGCCATATCCGGCCGAGAGCGGACTTTCGGTCAGCGGTATTGCCTCTACGCCCTACAACACCGCAGTAGGCGGCACGGACTTCAACTGGTGTTCTCCCGCTTCGTCGACGGAATGCACCGCCGCCCCCTATTGGAGTTCATCCAATACAGTTCCCCCAGGCGGAAGCAATGCTTCGCTCAGCGCTCTTGGGTATGTGCCGGAGGTACCGTGGAACGACACCTGTACGAGTCCGCTGGCACTGGGGCTGCTGGAGAATTTCTTCAGCGGCGCGTATACCGTGACGGATGCGGAGTCAGCCTGCAACGCGTTGGTGGTCAACTACAGCTACCTCAACAATCCTACCTTCGGCGTATATCTCAGCCTTGTCGACACTGTGGGCGGCAGCGGCGGCGCCAGCGGATGCGTGGTTGGCGCCCCTGTCTACAACTCTGTCACCGGCGAAGTGACCGGATGCACAGCAGGATCGACCAGCACGGGAACTTCAACGAACCCCGATACCGGAGCCACGCAGGCTTCGATCAACCTTTATAACAACGGCTGGATCAAGCCCAGTTGGCAGACGGGGGTCACCGGCATTCCCGCCGACGGCGTGCGCGACATTCCGGACGTGAGCTTCTTTGCATCCTCTGGCTTTCTTTCAAGCAGCGCGTATCTGATCTGCGTCTCCGACTTGGCAGCTTGCAGCTATTCAAGCAGGAGCGAGCCAGTCGCGCAGGAGGTGGGAGGAACCTCAGTAGCCACGCCCGCGATGGCAGGCGTGATGGCGCTCATCAACCAAAAGACCGGGGCTTCGCAGGGCAGTCCGAACGCCGAGCTCTACAAGCTGGCGGCGAGCCAGACGTATTCGGCTTGCAGCGCGGAGCGTGGGAACGGATCTCCGGTCACCGGCGGCACCTGTATGTTCAACGACATCGACAAAGGCACGATTGCGATGGCCTGCGATTACAGCGCATCCGTGAATACCCCATCGCCCAACTGCACAGTAATCCACTCTGGGGATTTTGTAGGTGTTCTGCCTGGCTACAGTGCGGGTGCTGGCTACGATGAGGCTACCGGACTGGGTTCACTGAACGTGGCCAATGTGGTGAACAATTGGCCCAAGATAGTAGGTGCCGGGGCAGCGTCGGTGACTGTGGTCCCAACGCCAAACCCGGTTAACTCAACCAACGCGCTCACCGTGACAGTGACTGTCGCCAGTTCACCCGCAGGCGGAACCGCGCCAACGGGGAACGTAACCTTGACAGCGACCGGGTCCAGCTACAGTGCAACCGGAACACTGTCCGGCACACCGGGAAGCTACACCTTTACGATTCCGGCGACTACGCCGCCTGCGCTGGCAGTTGGCACAGACACCCTGACCGCGAGCTATGCGGGGGATACCAACTATGCTCCCGCAACAGGCACATCGCCAGTGACCGTAACTGGCGTGGTGCTACCGAAGCCCACAGTCACTGTGAGCCCTTCGCCCACCACACTCAATTCCAACCAGACCGTAGCCGTAACGGGCACGGTAAGCGGCTCCGCCGGAACACCGACTTGCCCTATCATCAATGGTACGCCGTCAAACTGCGTTTCGATTTCCGCAGGCAGCTATACGAAGTCAGCTACGCTTTCGGGCAGCGGCGGATTTACACTTACTGTTCCAGCGGATGCCCTGGTCGGAAGCGCAACAGGCCAAGTCAACACTATTATTGTCACCTATGGTGGCAGCGCAACCTACCAGTCGGCTGCAGGCTCGGCGAATGTGACGGTGACGCTGTCTACCTTCTCCATCAGCACCCCGGAGTCGGCAGTTTCTCCTGCGGCGGCCGGCACGACGACAGGAATCGCGGCTGGAACCTCCGCCACAGCAACCGCAACGGTGGCTGCGATAGCCGGATACACAGGCACGGTCACCCTGACCTGCCAGGACGTGCCGAACAGTTTGGGTGGTGATGGAGCGACCTGCACAGGCGGCGGAGCCGGTTCCGTGGTCACCCTTGGGACCAGCGGCACGGTCGTCTTTACGGTTGGCACAACGGCCGCTGTTGCCTCGCTGGCATATCCGCAGATCCGCCCCGGTAACGGCGGTTGGCTCGGCGGCGGCGCGGTTCTGGCGTTCCTGGTCTTCCTTGGGATTCCGGCGCGGCGGCGCAGTTGGCGGCAGATGCTCGGCATTCTGGTTTTGATAGCGGCGCTGGGCGGCATGAGCGCCTGCGGCGGCGGAAGCAGCAGCGGCGGGGGTGGAGGGCAGAGCGATCCAGGGACGAGCAAAGGCACCTATACCTTCACAGTAGTTGCTACTGGAACAGCGACTGATGGCACCATCCAACGGCAGGAAACCACGTTCACGGTGACCGTGAACTAGCGAGTACAAACACGCGCGGCACGAAGGCCCTTCCCGCGGGAAGGGCCTTCGTGCTTCTGGGGCTGGCGGGGAAGCCGGCTTGATCGTGCTATCCCACCCTAGCCGCAAGAACAAAGACGCGGCTAGGGTGGGGCACCCAAATTTTCGTCCAGAGGTTGTCAGTTTGGACACCCGAAGTTTTGCCCAGAGGGCGCCCAGGTGGGGCACCCTCTGCGTTATTTGGGGAGCTTGTCGAGGTCGAGGTTGAGGAGCAGGACGTTGACGCGGGGTTCGCCGAGGATGCCCAACTGGCGTGGCGTGGTGTGCTGCTGGATGAGATCGTTGATGCGGCCTTCAGAGATGCCGCGGGCTTTGGCGACACGGGGGGCCTGGAAGTAGGCGGCGTCGGGAGTGATGTCGGGGTCGAGTCCGGAGGCGGAGGTGGTGACCAGGTCGATGGGCACGGGCTTGCCGGGGTTCTCCTTGGCGAGCTTGTCGATGGAGCCTTGGATGCGGTCGATCAGAGTTTTGCTGGACTGGGCCAGGTTGGAGCCGCCCGATGCGGTGGCGTCGTAGCCGTTGCCGGCTGCGGAGGGGCGGGGATGGAAATACTTGTCGGCGGTAAAGCTTTGGGCGAGCAACTCGGAGCCGATGACCGTGCCGTCATTGAGCTTGATGAGGCTTCCGCCAGCCTGGTGGGGAAAGATCAGTGTGGCGACGCCGGTGACGAAAAGCGGATAGCCGAGGCCGAGCAGAATTGCGGTAACCAGGGTGAAGCGAATTGAGGTCTTCCAGATGGAGTGCATTTTGGTTCCCCTCAGGGGCTAAAGCCCCGCGTTCTTTTTGCGGCTGTTGTCGGCGCGACTAAAGTCATGCCCTGACACAAAACCAGCGTTCTTCACTGCCTACTTAAGCCAGGTGTGTCAATACCAGGAACATGTCGATGGCCTTGATGCCGATGAAGGGCACGACGATGCCGCCTACGCCATAGACCAGCAGATTGTTGCGCAGCAGGATGTCGGCTGCCTTGGGCTCGTACTTAACGCCCTTGAGAGCCAGAGGAATGAGGGCCACGATGATCAGCGCGTTGAAGATAACCGCCGAGAGAATGGCGGACTGAGGCGTGGCAAGGCGCATGATGTTGAGCGCGTTGAGAACCGGGAAGACTCCGGCGAACATGGCGGGAATGATGGCGAAGTACTTTGCCACGTCGTTGGAGATGGAGAAGGTGGTAAGCGCGCCGCGGGTCATGAGGAGCTGCTTGCCGATCTCGACGATCTCAATGAGCTTGGTGGGGTTGGAGTCAAGATCGACCATGTTGCCGGCTTCTTTCGCAGCCTGCGTGCCGGAGTTCATGGCAACGCCTACGTCGGCCTGGGCCAGGGCGGGCGCGTCGTTGGTACCGTCGCCGGTCATGGCTACCAGCTTGCCCTTGGCCTGTTCGCGCTTGATGAGGTCCATCTTGTCTTTGGGTTTGGCTTCGGCCAGGAAGTCGTCCACGCCGGCTTCGCGGGCAATGACGGCCGCGGTGAGCGGGTTGTCGCCGGTGATCATGATGGTGCGAATGCCCATGGCGCGCAGGCGGGCTAGGCGCTCTTTGAGTCCGCCCTTGACGATGTCCTTGAGGTAGATGACGCCCAGCGCGGTGGAGTTTTCAGCCACAACGAGGGGCGTGCCGCCCAGGCGGGCAACTTCTTCGACCTGTTCGCGGACCTTCAAGGGGAGGGCCGATCCTTGCTCTTCGAGGAAGCGGGCAATCGCGTCTACCGAGCCTTTGCGGATGAGTGTTCCGGGCAGGTTGACGCCGCTCATGCGGGTCTGGGCGGTGAAGGGAACAAACTCGGCGTGCATTTCACCAACATCGCGGCCGCGCAGGTTGTACTTTTCCTTGGCAAGGACAACGATCGAGCGGCCCTCGGGAGTTTCGTCGGAGAGCGAGGCGAGCTGTGCGGCGTTAGCCATGCGCTCTGGGGTTACGTCGGGAGCGGGATAGAACTCGGTGGCTTGACGGTTGCCGAGGGTGATGGTTCCTGTCTTGTCGAGCAGCAGCGTATTGACATCGCCGGCCGCCTCGACTGCGCGTCCGCTCATGGCAAGCACGTTGTACTGGACGAGGCGGTCCATGCCGGCGATGCCGATCGCCGAGAGGAGGCCGCCGATGGTGGTGGGAATGAGGCAGACCAGCAGCGAAACCAGTACGAAGACGGTTTGCGGCGCCTTGGAGTAGATGGCGAAGGGCTGCAACGTGACCACAGCGAGCAGGAAGATGATGGTTAGCCCGGAGAGCAGGATGCTGAGGGCGATCTCGTTGGGAGTTTTCTGGCGGGTTGCGCCTTCGACCAGAGCGATCATGCGATCGAGGAAGGTTTCGCCGGGGTTGGAGGTGATGCGGACTCTGACCCAGTCCGACAAAACCTTTGTGCCTCCGGTGACAGCGGACCTGTCGCCGCCGGCTTCGCGGATGACGGGAGCGGACTCGCCAGTGATGGCCGACTCGTCCACGGAGGCTACGCCCTCGATCACCTCGCCATCGCCCGCAATGTAACTGCCTGCCGCGACGTAGATGATGTCGCCTGCGCGCAGCAGGCCGCTGGCGATCTCTTCAAAGCCGCCGTCGGCGGTGTAGCGCTGGGCGATGGTTTCGCCCTTGGCTTTGCGCAGCGTATCGGCCTGGGCCTTGCCGCGGCCCTCTGCCATGGCCTCGGCAAAGTTGGCGAAGAGCACCGTGAACCAGAGCCAGAGGGTGATTTGCAGGTTGAAGCTGAAGCCAGCGCGATGGTTGACAGTGTTGTCAATCAGCAGCGCGGTGGTGAGCACGCTGCCGACCTCGACCACAAACATCACCGGGTTTTTGACCATGCCGCGGGGATCGAGCTTGCGCACCGAATCGAGCAGCGCCTGACCCATGATTTCCGTATTCCAGAGACTTTTTTTCGTAGCCATATCAGTCCGTTTCTTCATTTCCAGATGCGGTGTGGGTACGGGTTAGAAAACCTGCCCTACCTTGAGCTGCAGATGTTCCAGAATCGGTCCCAGGCTCAGCGCCGGGAAGAAGGTAAGCGCGCCAAGAATCAGGATGACGCCGACCAGCAGCACGGTAAAGAGTGTGGTGTTCACCGGGAAGGTGCCGGGCGATGGGGGCACGCTCTTCTTGCTAGCCAGGTTGCCGGCCAGAGCCAGCACGGGAATCATCATGAGCAGCCGCCCGCAGAGCATGTCCCAGCCCAGGGCCACGTTGTACCACCAGGTATTGGCGTTGAGCCCGGCAAAGGCCGAGCCGTTGTTGCCCGCTCCGGAGGTATAGGCGTAGAGGATCTCGGTGAGGCCGTGCGGTCCCTGGTTGTTCAGGCTGGACAACCCGATGGTGGGCGAGAGCAGAAAGGCCGCGGTGAGCGAGAGGATGATGAGCGGGAAGATGAGCACGTAGAGCATGGTCATCTTCACGTCGTATGCCTCGATCTTCTTGCCCAGGTACTCGGGCGTGCGGCCCACCATGAGGCCAGCGATGAAGACCGCCTGCACTACGAAGATGAGGATGCCGTAGAGACCCGAGCCGACGCCGCCGAAGACGACCTCGCCAAGCATGATGTTGGCGAGCACGACCATGCCGCCGAGGGGAGTCAAGCTGTCATGCATGCTGTTGACAGCGCCGCAACTTGCATCGGTGGTGATGGTGGCGAAGAGGGAGCTGGCGGCGATGCCGTTGCGCACCTCTTTGCCTTCCATATTTCCGGAGGGTGCAGTAGCTGTGCCGGTCTGCGATGAGTTATGAATCAGGGCATGGGGCTGCGATTCGGCCCAGTAGACTGTCGCGAATCCGGCGGAAAAGAGCACGTACATAGCCGCCAGTACCGCCCAGCCGTGGCCAGGCGAGCCGGTCATGCGACCCAGCGTGTAGGTGAGGCCGGCGGGAATGATGAAGATGGAGAGCATCTGCAACAGGTTCGAGAAGGGGGTTGGGTTCTCGAACGGGTGAGCGCTGTTTGCGTTGAAGAATCCGCCGCCGTTGGTGCCCAGCATCTTGATGGCTTCCTGCGAAGCGACTGGCCCTTGCCCGATGGTCTGCACTTGCCCCGGCTGTTCGAGGGGATGTGCGGTGGTGTAGGCGCTGAAATTCTGCGGGACGCCTTGAGCGACGAGCGCAAGCGCATAGACGATCGACGCGGGCACAAGCACATAGAGGATGGTGCGCGTTGCGTCAACCCAGAAGTTGCCGATGGTGCCAGAGGTCGTCCGCTTGATGCCTCGGATGAGGGCTACGGCCACCGCGATGCCCACCGCGGCGCTGCCGAAGTTGTGATACGCCAGAGCGACCATCTCGGTGAGGTAGCTCATGGTGGTCTCAGGCGTATACGACTGCCAGTTGGTATTGGTGGTGAAGCTGGCGGCGGTGTTCCAGGCCAGATCGGGGCCGACGGCGGCGAGTCCTTGCGGGTTCCAGGGCAAATGATTCTGCAAGCGCTCGATTGCGTAAGTCATGATCATGCTGATGGCCGAAAAGCCCAGCACCGCGAACGCGTATTCGCGCCAGTTCATCTCCTGCTCTGAGTTGACGCCGGAGAGCTTGTAGATGAGCCGCTCGAAAGGACGGAGCACCGGATCCAGCCAGGTGCGTTCTCCTTCGAGCACGCGGGCGAGATAGACGCCCACCGGACGAACGCTTGCAAGCAGAATCAGGGAGAAGAGGGCAAATTGCAGCCAGCCATTGGCGGTCATGTCAGAACTTCTCCGGGAAAAGCAGGGTGAGGGTGAGGTAGCCCAGGAGCAAAACGGATAGAACCAAGGCAACGACGGAGTAGATGTCAAGAGTCATGGGGTCTACCTCAACTTCTGGCACGCCTTGACGTAGAGAAACGCCACGGCAAAAAAGACTACGGTGAACAGCAACATTGCAACATCTTGCATCGCAGGTCTCACATTTCCAGCCGGCTTGAGGCCAGCCACGGTTGACAGGGAAGCGCCATCCAGCGCAGGCATAAGAGTGCTGCATGGCGTGAATCAGATTCCCTGCACAAGAACGATTTTTGCTCACGCTACGTTTGGGTCACGAAAGGGTTTTCTAAAGAAAGCGTAAGGGACGCTTGGTGGGGCTTCCGAGCAGGGGAAATAGGTGGCGAGGGCTCGCGATCTTGAAAGGGGAAGGCTATTCTTCGTTGCCGACCCAGCCTTCGGGGATGAAACGGTAGCCGACCCAGGGCTCGGTCTGAATGTACTGCTTCCCGGTTTCCGCTTCGAGCTTTTTTCGCAACTGGCCGACAAAGACGCGCAGATATTCCGGCTGTTGAGCCGACTGCGCGCCCCACACGGTAGTGAGCAGGGCGCGATGGGTCATGACTTTGCCGGCGTTGCGGGCCAGGTGGAGCAGCAGGTCGAATTCCTTGGGGGTGAGGTGGACGGGCTTGCCAAGAACCGTGATAGCGTGAGCATTCCAATCGACCACAAAGTCGCCCACTTCGATGGCGGCCGTTGCGCGCTCCGGAGCGCGGCGCAGGTGTGCGCGGACGCGGGCCAGAAGCTCCTGAATGCTGAATGGCTTGGTCACGTAGTCGTCCGCGCCTGCGTCCAATGCCTCCACCTTGGAGCGCTCGTGGTCGCGGACCGAAAGGATGAGTACCGGTACGGCAGAGTGAGCGCGGATGGCGCGGGTGACATCGACGCCGGAGAGGCCCGGCATCATGAGGTCGGTGACCACCAGATCGGGTGGCCAATCTTTCAAGACCTGCAGGCCCTCCTCGGGCTCGTTTGCCGTGCGCACATCGTAGCCTTGTGCGGAGAGCGCAGCGCGGAGCACCCGAGTGATTTGCGGTTCGTCATCGATGACCAGAATTCTGCCGGGCATGCCGTTGTTCTTCCAACAAGAGATTACATCATTGGGCTGGCCCGGTATCATGCACGGTGGGAGGTTGGCGAGCATGGTTTCCGATTCACGTGGGGCCATTCACTGGTTTGCCGGGACGATAATGGCGGTGCTGACCACCTCCGTGCTGGTGTGGATGGGCGCGAACTCGACGGCGGCGGGGATGGCGTTTCTGGTGCTGGTTGTATGGTCCTCGACTCAGGCTGGGCTTTGGCTGGCGCTTTATATTGCGGTTCTTTGCGCGCTTTCATTCGATTACTTCTTTCTGCTGCCCTACCACACGCTGCGGATTGCCAGCGCGCAGGAGTGGGTGGCAATGATCTCATTTATCGCATGTTGCGTGGTGGTGGAGCGCGTGGCTGAAATGGCGCGGCGGCAGACTCTGCAGGCCGAACAGCGTCGCGAAGACGTGGAGCGGCTTTACGAGCTGAGCCAGGAGATGATGCTGCACGAGGACGCCGAAGGGCTGATCCACGAACTGCCGCGGTTCATTGAGCGGATCTTCGCGCTTGATGGGGTGGTTTTATACGTCTCGGAAGAGGACCAACTCTACGCCACGACTGGCGAACTGCCCATAAGTATTCAAGCCAGTCTGCGGGCAATGACGCAAGGCCCCAACCCCACGCTGAGTTTACCGGGCGACTTTACGGCGATGACGCTGATGCTTGGAATGCGGCCGGTGGGGGCTTTGGGCTGGCGCCCGGCGGCGCTTTCTCACGAGGTGGCTTCGGCGGTGAGCGCGCAGGTGGCCATCGTGCTGGCGCGCTCGATCGCGATGGAGGCCACTGCGCGCATGGAGGCAGCCCGCGAGGGAGAGCGGCTGCGCACGGCTCTGATCGACTCGCTGACCCACGAACTGCGTACGCCGCTGACTTCGATCCGCGCCGCCGCCACAACCCTGCTTGAGGCCGGCGGGCTGGATGAAGCGGGGCGGCTGGATTTGGCGTCCATCGTAGACGAAGAGGCTGCGCGCCTGGATTTGTTGATTGGCGAGGCAGTCGAGATGGCCGAGATCGACGCCAATGTGGTACAGGTTCATCTTGTTCCGGAGCATCCACGCGCACTGCTCGATCAGGCGGTGGAAGAGTCGCGAAAGACGCTGGCCTCCCGCCGCATTACGGTTTCAGTTGAAGGGGCCGATGAGCCCGCCTGGTTCGATCCGCACCTGCTGGGGCGGGTCTTGCGCCACCTGCTCGAGAACGCCGGCAAGTACACTCCACCGGGCAGCCGCATTGCGCTCAGCAGCCGCAGGATCGGCGACCGGCTGGAGTTTTGCGTGGAAGACAACGGCCCCGGCATCGATGCCCTGGATCTGCCGCTAATCTTTGATAAGTTTTACCGGGGCAAGCGGGGCGCAATCGTGGGCAAAGGCTCGGGCATGGGCCTGGCGATTGCACGCGCGATCTTGACCGCGCATGGCGGGGAGATTGAGGTTTCAAGCGTTGCGGGGAAGGGAACCAGCTTTCGGTTCTGGGTGCCGCTGGTGGAAAAGAAGCCGGCGAATTCAGCGAAGAACGTACAAGAAAGTTTGGACTGAGACTGCTTCTCAATTCGATTATTTCGTCGGTTCCTGACTCCAGTCGCAAGGGATTTCGCGGCGCTGGGCGGAGCTTTCAGCGGCCCATTCGAGCAGGCGGGCGATGCGCCATGCGGACATGGCATCCACCGGGGCGGGGGCTTTGCCAAGCAGCGTATCGCGGACGCCAGCATAGTAGAGGCGGTAGTCGCCGGGGATGGGCTCAACGGGGCAGGTGACGATAGCGCCGCCTGCATCGACGTGAAGCGTGCCCCAATCGGCGGGTTGCTCCTTGCCCCAAGCCAGATCTTCGATGCGGGCGACCTTGTTGAGAGTGGCTTCCTGTGGGTCGACGCCCAATTTCCAGTAGTTGCCTAAGTTGCCGCGCAGGTGGAAGCGTGGGCGCGGTGGTGTGGAGAGGCAGTTGGCGCCGAGGACGACCGTAAAGCCCGGATAGCGGAGGCACACAGTGAAGGAGTCATTCGAGCCTTCGCCGTCGCGCTCGCGAGTGACGTCGGCGCTGACCGCATCGGGCTTGCCGAAGAGCGTAAGCGCCTGGTCGCCGATGTGGGTTCCAAGGTCGAGCAACTGTCCTCCGCCCTGAGTGGGGTCGTCCTTCCAGGGGCGGCGCGTCGAGCCGGGACTCCAGCGATCGAAGCGAGATTCGAAGTACACCAGACGGCCCAGCGAACCCTCATGCAGTAGTTTTTGAATCGTCTGAAAATCGCTGTCCCATCTACGGTTAAAGAATGGGACGAGCGCGACGCTTTTGGCTTTGGCGAGCGCGATGAGCTGGGCGACTTCAGACGATGCGACGGCCACCGGCTTGTCTACGACGAGGTTTTTGCCTGCTTCGAGGATCTGGCGGGCGACCTGGAAGTGGGTTCCGCTGGGTGTGGCCACGACGAAGAGATCGAGCGAGCTGTCGTCCAGCATGGCTTCTAGGGAGCGGTAGGTGGTAATTCCGGGATAACGCTGGGCGGCGTTGACCGAGTTGCGCTCGACCACTGCGGCCAGTTCAAGCCCTTCGACGGAGGAGATCAGCGGTGCGTGAAAGACACGCCCGGCCATGCCAAAACCTACCAAACCTACTCGAATCATTTGCTTCTCCTAAAAGGCGCTCAAGGAACACCTGAATAGGATAAGACAGAGATCGAACTTGTTTCGACTAGGGGGCTTGCGAGGCCGAAAACACCTCCCAAAGCCGGACAAATACCACATCGCGGCACGGAAACCTAAGTGGTCGCTGACAGGATCCCGATGCAAGACCCTGATTCCGCGTTGGTTATTGCTCAGTTTCACAATCCGGGAAATGATACGCAGGGTTTTTGAAAATATCGGAAGAGGGGTCGGGGTATTTATTTTCTGCTTAACAGATGCGGAGCGGGGCATGAGTTGGACGATTCGCAATCCTACGGCATAGCGGGGCTAGGGCATTTCCATTCGTCCTGCATGAACCATGATGCACCGGCGGAGGGTAATGATCGGCAACAGGCGGATGAACAACCGCCCGGCGTGATGGAGTAGAATTCCGCCATGACAGAAAACCCCTCTCAGACTGTCTTCGTAGTGGACGATGAGCCGGGAACCGCATCGATGATCGCCGCTATCCTAAATGCGTCCGGCTTTGAGGCGACCGCCTTCACGGACGTCGAAAAGTTGTTGCAGGCTGCGGAGTCTTGTTGCCCAAGCATCTTGATTTCCGATGTGGTCATGCCTCAAATGAACGGCATCGAGCTGGCAATGAAGTTCAAGGCTGCCTATCCGAAATGCAAAATTCTGCTCTTTTCTGGAAATGCATCCGCAAATAGGCTCATGGAAGTCGCCACAAAAAAAGGGCACGCCTTCACGATTATGAGCAAGTCGACTCTCCCGAAGGACCTCGTGGCCGCTGTCTGGAATCTTTAGTTCCTCGTCTATTTGCAAAAGGGAGGCCCGCGCGGCGGCCACCAGCGCGTCTAACGTTCCTACTGCCCCTTCATCTCAGTTGGCCGGGGGCCCTGCCCAGAGAGCACCCACTCGATTTTGTGACCCTGAGTTACGGATTGTCGGGGTTCGAGTTTTCACAGGTCCAAGAATCCGGACCCGGGGCACCCAGTTTAGTTCTTTCACACGATGGGGACCTGGGCCACTCGCCCATCCGGGTCAATCTCTGCTATCTCTTATCATGCGCCGGGAGGGGATAATTCTTTGCACGGCGGGATCGCTATGGGACCATGGATTTGGCGTCGCGATTCATTTCTTCTTGTCCGGTACTTCCTGAAAACCCGGCAGGATGCGAGAGGTGGAGCTTAACCTGTGATAGTCGCGGAAGGAAACGTCGGTAAGCAGGGTCTCGAAGGGCCCATAGGTCTCGAAGATTTCATCCCACTCGCGAATGGGCCGAACCGTTCTTCCTCGCGTGATGGAGACGCTTCTAACTGGACATGTACAAATGCTGCCTCCGATATCGACCGGGCTGTATTCGACCGCAATGTCCGATCGGATGAGGAGCAGTTTCTCGTTCAGAACCGTCTGCACTGTGAGGCGCATAATCGCGCCGGTGTTTGGATCGAAGACGATCTTCCCGTGGTATCCGGCCGTGCGATGAAAAACTGTGCCGCCGAGATGCTCCGGATAACAGCAATGGGAGATATCGTAATGCGAAATATTCTCCGGGACGGAATAGCGGAAGACCGACAGTGGACCAGATTGGCCCTTTTCCCAACCGCCCCAAACCAACTTGCCATGGGCCGCGTCGGCGACGACTGTTGAAAGAATGGGGCCAAAGGTGCCATGCGTCTCCAGCGATCGAGTGTTCTTCTTTGCTTTCTTCTCGATCCCCGCGCCAGGTTCCTCAACATCGCTGCCATTGCGGTAAAGGATGGTAACGGCTGTGCTTTCCGCCGGGCTCAGAGAGCGGTCGGCCCGCGCTGTTTTCCATGTTTCGTTTTCGCCCTGGCGCGGCTCCTCATATCGCTGGGTAATTCGAGTCGCGAAGAGAGTTGGCAGCATGTGCGACCGATCGGCAACATAGCGGGCAATGCGGGAAAACTGATCGCTCTGTTCGGCCAGTGAGGGCTTGGGGGCGGCTGGAATCTCTGCCGCGGGGAGCTCCAGGAAAGCCGAGGCGTCCGCAACCGCCACAAGAGCCTGACCGATCTTCTTGTCGGGCAGACGGTTCTGCCAGGAAATCAGTTTGGCGGTGCTCATTTGTTCCGTCAGCTCGACGGTGGAAAGATCTTTGGCCAGTTGCGCTTTCGATCCGCGACGGCCCGCATCCAGCATCTGCTCTAGTTGTTCGACGGTCAGATGCTTTGCGGCACTGCGGGGCTGATTGTAATACACCGGCTGATCGTAGTAGCCGGTGTTGGTGTGAACCGCCAACCCGGGCTTGCCGATTAACACCTTCAAGTCGTGATACTCATCGACATGCTCTGTCCGCGGAGGATCGAAGGACAAGCTGTAGAAGGCACTGTTCTCCGCAACAATACGGTCGATCGTACCCGCAACAACTTGGTCCATATAACCCTGTGCAACATTACCAATCGCCGCAGGGAGGTACTTCATTGCTCCATGCACTGCGCCGCCGCTCTGTGTTGCAAGGACTTCCAGGGTGAGGTTGGCCGAACTTGCATCCGCTTCCGACTTCACGCCATCGAGGAAGTCATGGTAGTCGTATGGGGGCTCTGCATTAACCTTGGGATCAAACCACTCGTTCACCCTGTAGAGGGTAATACGCGCCTCGCGGAGCCGCGTAGAAAACTCTGTGATGGTATAGAAATAGTTGAGAAGTTTCTCCAACGGCCATCCAAAACTGATCCAAACCACAAGTTTCCTGCCTGGTTTTCGCCTGGCTTTCAGGGCGATGGAGCCGAGCGCCGCTTGGGAATGGAGATCTGGATCAATTCTCTCCTTTGGCGTTGAAATGCAGTCTTTGCATATAGGCTCGGGCGGCTGCCACGCCCAGCGCAAGCCACGTATTTTGGCCATCTCATCGGCTACTGCGTTTCCATCGGTGGAGGGCTGCGATGTAGCTCTCATCCCATACACGGAGAGCCGGTACACCGACACCGGAATGGCCAGGCGCCCCCCGTTTCGTCGCAAGAACTTATCCACCGCTTTTTCCGCCTGGCGCCAATCGACATCGAGCAGGTTCACCTCGTCGATAACCAGAATCATTTCCGTGGGCGCGGCATCAGGCTCAGTTGAGGCTGCGCCGACTGCATGAAAGGTAAGTATCCTTGCTGGGGCGTCCTTGTCCAGTAATTTGAAGTCGGCGCGATCAAGCCCGCTGACCGGCTTTCCTGACGCATCCGTGACCGTAACATCCAGGTGGATGAGGCCTTTCTCTATTTCCGATTCAGTCTGTTGAGGCAGCTTGAGGGCCGGGGCCGCAGGAGCGGACGCTGGCTGATGAGAGGCAGGTTCTTGTGCGAACCCGCTTGCCGCAATGCAGAGAAGGAACGTGGCGCAACAGAGCTTGTTCATGCGATTCGTCTCTGATCTTACATCCTATGAGGCCTGGGGATTTGGGTCAGGTGCCGGGCTGGTCGTATTTCTTGCGGTTCCCGGTCGTCTGCTTCTGCGGTATCCCACCCTAGCGGCAAAAACAAAGACGCCGCGAGGGTGTGGCACCCGGCTAGGGAGCCGCAGGCAGCGCCTTCTTCGCGTCAGCTTTCGATTGAGCGAGATCAATCACCTTTTGCATATGTTCCTCGCGGTCATGGCGCGCTACATACCAGTCTTTCAGTAGGAACTCAATGAGACCGATCAGCGTCTTCGCCTCTTCTGGCTCCACGTCAACGATCAAATTGATGTCCTTCTCCATATGTGCCCCAATATTGCCAACGCTTCGGACGCCGTCGATGGCCCGCCAAGTGCTAACGTCAATCTTTGTTTCTAATTCCTTGATTTCATCTATCAAGCGAGGCTTTGAGATCTTCCAAAAGTCGCGGATTATCCCCTGTATGCATCGACGCGAAAGGGTCGCAGAGGCCTTTGGGCTGTCGTTGACGATCAGGCAGGCTTCTTTATAGTCATCGAGAATTGCTGGTGGGATGTATGCGGGGAACGGCTTCGCGAGCGATTTTGGTCTCAGTTGCCAAGTGTCGATTGGATCGCCCGAAAGCACCCAATGGTTGCCGTTTAACCTGTTTTTGTGGAGTGAAGCAACGATCATGTATTCACGACATGGCGGAGATAACCGGCCAATAAGCTGGACTACGCGATTGCGGCTGGCAGGAAGAAGTTATATTTTCTTTCAGTTGGATTTTCTTCAGGAGGCGGGACCCCGCTTCTTGC
>Ga0302320_10001329_pt1 | contig 59270 bp, 45 predicted proteins | sample Bog_T0_3_FD_202130 | JGI IMG/M metagenome (GOLD analysis project Ga0302320, IMG submission 202130) | Peat permafrost microbial communities from Stordalen Mire near Abisko, Sweden - Bog_T0_3 | ecosystem: Environmental > Terrestrial > Soil > Wetlands > Peat | place: Sweden: Abisko, Stordalen Mire... | reverse complement strand
GAATGGTGCCCCCACGCCCTTCGTATGGAAAGCCTCGGCCGACGTAATCCTCGACAAGGTCAGACGCTGTAAAGAATTAACTAGGACAGGAGACTAGGCCGGTTCCCATGGACATCTATCGGCGCGTCCGGTGGCCAGAAGCTGTCTTGCTGGCGGCTTTAGACCATGCCTCGTTCTTTTACGGCCAGGTACTGGTTGAGGACCGACGAGGTGAGGGCGGATGGATTGAGGTCGAGGGTGAGAGCGCCATTCTCGTGGAGGCGGGCGAGGAGCAATTCGCGGCGGGCGGTCATCTCCTGGGCAGCAGCGGCGCGGAACATCTGGGCCAAGGTCTTGGGGCGGGCCTGGGCGATGGCGTCGACCTCCGGCTGGGCAATAGCCACGAAGAGCAGCACATGGCGGCGGAGAAGCTGGACTGCGCCATCAATGACTTCCGGGCGCATGGCCGTTTCGGCGAGGTCGGTGATCCACAGAATCAAGGCGCGGCGGGGTTGCAGGCGATTGAGCGCGGCGGTTGCCCTCAAGTGGTCGGCTTCGCCGGCTTCAGCATGAACCTGGGAGAGGCATTCAATCAACTGGCGGAGATGGGCAGCGCCTCGGCCGGGGAGAACGCGTTGTTGAATGCCCTGGCCATAGGCAAGCAGTCCTACCCGATCGCCGGAGAAGAGCGCGAGCTGGGCCAGAGCGACGGCGGTGGTGCAGGCGTAGTCAAGCTTGCTGTGCGGCGCACGGGTGCTTGGCGCACCGCCAGGGTTCGCGGAGGCTTCTCGATGAGCCCGGACCCGGGAGCGCATGAGGCGGCCGCAATCGAGGACGATCCAGACGGCCTGGCTGCGTTCGGTCTGGTATTGGCGGGAGATCAGGGCGCCGCGGCGAGCGGTGGCAGTCCAGCAGATGTCGCGCAAGTCGTCGCCCTCGCGGTAGTCGCGCAGGCTTTCGAAGTCGCGGCCCAAACCACGAATCCGTGCCTGGCGCAGTTGCAGGTCGATCTGGCGGCTGCGCGAGAGAAAGATCTGCTGCTCTTCGCCGGTGCGCAGGGCCGGATAAACCCGGACCGTTTGGGTGAGCGGGGCGTGCGCCCAGCGTTCCACCAGGCCGAGCCCGGAGCGATAGCGAAGAAAGAGCCAACCAGTCTCCCAGTCGCCCCGCTCCTGCGGCTCCACCCGGGAGCGCAAGGTTGCCGGGACGCGCGGGAAGGCGGTAAGGCGCTGGGTTGCCGGTTGGGCGATCAAAGCGGCGGGCAGATCGTCGACGAGGCGGCAATCGACGATCAGGCGACTCATGTTCTCGATAGTGAGTTCGATTTCCGTTGAGGAATCGAGCGCCGGCGTGTTGGACCAGGTGCGGGTTCCGACGAGTTGTGCCGGGGCCGGCAGGCGCAAGCCGTCGAGAGTCGCAAAGAGAAGGACAAGAAATTCCCAGGCGGGCATACCATAGGCCAGATGGGCATCCCAGAAACCGGGCGCCAGCAGGATAAAACCGGCGAGGAGCAAACCAATGGCGCGCGGTGTGAGGCCAAAGGCCCAACGGCAGCGCGGCTCGAAGCGAGCGCGAATGGGGCCGGGATGGAGGCTGGGGGAGATCATCGGATGGGGTTCAAAGCAGATCGATTGCAAACCCCAACGTTTTGGCCTTGACCGCGCTCCTGACCATACCACCTCGATACCGGCAATCATACTCCCCAAGTTATTTTCTTGGCACGGGCACGGCAGCAATCACATCGGTCAGAACGCGGTCGGCGTCGAAGCCTTCCAGTTCTGCCTCCGGCTTGAGCAGGATGCGGTGCCGAAGCACGGGCTGAACGGCGCGTTTGACATCGTCTGGGACAAGGTAGTCCCGGGCATCGAAGGCGGCGGCGGCCTGCGCCACGCGCATCAGGCTGAGGGCGGCGCGGGGGCTGGCGCCGAGCAGCAACGTGGGCCACTCGCGGGTGCGGCGCGTCAGCGCGAGGATATAGGAGTAGAGTTCCGGCTCGATGCGGATGGAGCGAACTTCAGCGCGCGCGGCGGCGAGCAGGTCGGTCGGAATGGGAGCAATGGAGGCATCTTCGAGCAGGCCCGTGCCGGAGCCGGCATGGTGCCGCTCGAGAATCTGAAGCTCTTCCTGTTCGCTGGGATAGGGGACGCGAACCTTGAGCAGGAAGCGGTCGAGCTGGGCCTCGGGCAGGGGGTAGGTGCCTTCGAAGTCGACCGGGTTCTGAGTGGCGAAGACGGTGAACCAGGCCGGCAGCGGGCGGCGCACGCCGTCGGAGGTGACCTGGCGCTCTTCCATGCATTCCAGCAGGGCTGCCTGGGTGCGTGGGGGCATGCGGTTGATCTCGTCCACCAGCAGGAGATCGGTGAAGACGGGGCCGGCGTGAAACGTGAAGGAATCGGACCCGGGTCGGAGGACGGTGGTGCCGAGGATGTCGGCGGGCATGAGGTCGGGTGTGGCCTGGACGCGCTGGAAGCCTAGGCCGAGCAGACGGCCCAGCGACTTCACGATGAGCGTTTTCGCGATGCCAGGCACGCCCTCCAGCAGCGCGTGGCCCTGGCAAAGCACCGCAATGAGAACTTCCTCGATGGCTTCTGACTGGCCGGCGATGACACGACCCAGCTCCTGGCGCGCATGCGCGATGAGCTGGGCAGTGGCCGGCAGCGGATTTGGCTCAGCAGAGGCCGGTTGCGGCAACGTGTTCGGGTCTGGAGTTTGGAAGCTTTCCTGGCTCATGAAGCCCTTTCTTGCTGTAAGGTGTCCGTTCTCTTCGAGATTGTGCCCCGCATGGCCGCTGCGGCAAGCCTTTGTTCATGAACATGCAGTTTCTGGATAAGCTTGAGGGCTGCGCGCGGAGCCATCGTTTCATTCGAAGCGGCTTCTTCGCAGGCGAGCAGATCGGCTTCGAGCGTGTGATCGGCCTGGGGAAAACGGCGGTGGACGGCGGCGGCGAGTTCCACGGCGTTCATCGGCTGACCGCGCAAGCCGCAGAGACGCAGCATGTGGCGGCGAAAACGTTCAAGGGCAATCGCCACCGCCGTCGAAGCGGCCCCGGCGCTGCGGTAGAGCGAACCGAGCGCGTCGAGGAACTCGATGGGTGTGGCCCGCGCAACGGCGGGCAGCTCCCGCACTGGGCCGCTGCGGCGGCTGAAGCTGAGCACCACAAGCAGGCCGAGGAGGACGAGGCCTATCCAAAGCATGTTCCATGCGGGGCCCGAGGCGTAGCTCCACGTGGAGCGGATCTCGCCGTGCAGTGATTCGTCCCAATAGAAGCGATGCCCTTCGCGCGGTCCCAGGGAGTTCAAGAGCAGGTCCAGATTGCCGGCTCGGGCCAGCGAGCCGTTTTCCAGCGGCGTGGAACTGGCCCACCAGACAACGCGTCCTTGGCCCCAGTTGAATTCGACCACGGCGGGCTGGCCGGCACAGGTATAGTCGACGCGGTGGGCGGGGTTGCCCACCTGCCACGTCGATTGAGGGACCATCCAGACTTCCCCGGAACCGGCCAGCGGGTTGAGCCCCTCCGGTTCCAGCTTGCAGGCAGAAAAAGTGAACTCCTCCGGCGTCGCGCCGGCTTCGCCAGGAAGAAGAAAGGCGCCCCAGAAGCCGGTGGCCAACACCCGGCCGCCGCGCTCCAGAATCTGGCGTACGGCCTTCAGGTTGGCCGGCTCGCGGGTGAGAGGCTCAGCAAAGATGACTACCGTATCGGGACCGGCGGTTGCGGCCAGCTCGCCCAGCGGCCGCTCCCAGCGCTCGATGGGATAGTTGGCGCGGAGCAGGGTTTCATAGGCGGCACGAGCGCCGTGCTGGCCGGCGAGATAGCTGGAGGGCAGGGGATTCTCGTTGCTATTCGCCTTGGGTAGCAGGAAACCGATGACGACGGACAAAGCTCCCGCCAGGCTGAGGGCCCAAAGCAGCAGGCGGCGATCTTGCGCGTCGAGCGAAGCCAGGAACTTCATTGCGAGTCGGTTCCTCCCGATGGCGCCTGCAATGCGGAGGCAGTGCCGGCGATCAAGGCCATGGCGAGTTGCTCGGCGCGCTGGTAGTCGCCTTCCGCAGCCGCGCGGCCGCCATACCACACGCGCTCAAAGCTTCCCGTCAGTCTGGCCAAGTTAGGTTGACGCGGATCATCCGGGGCAACAAGGGCCAGGTATTCGCGCGGCGTCCGGGCGCGATCGGCTGGCCACAGGCGTTTCGACTCCAGTCGCGAGATTGCGGCCCAGTACAGGAAGTGGATGGCTTCGCGCCACTGGCCGGAGGCGGCTGCGCGGCGGGCATCTTCCAGCCAAAGCTGCCATGGGATGGCGGAAGCTGCACCGGGAGCGGGGCCGCGATCTTCCGGCACAAGGCGAATCCGCCAGCGGCGCTCCAACTGAAGAAGTCCCCAAACCAGGGCCACGCAGACGGCGCTGATGAACGACCAGACAAGCGCGCGACCGATCCATGGTGCGCGAGCGCTGGCTCGAATCGCGCTCTCCAAAACGTGGTTCAGCCAGTTCCCCACCTCCTCAAGGGTAGAGTCTTTCGGGTTGGTCTCTTCCAGGCCGCTAAAGTCCCGGCCAGCGAGTACCTGCTTCATCTGACTGCGCTCCTCCGCATGAACGGGTGGCGCGTGTGGCGCGATGTCGATCTGGTTCACGTCCGAGGTTAAGCGTGCTTGCGCATCTTCAAGGAGTTGGGTGGTGGTGCGCGGGAGTGGGCGCACATTCTCCCAGGATTGCGATTGCGGTGTCGATGGCGGTTTGGTCCTGGGCAGCGGCGCGTCCTTGTCCTGGGCCTTGGAGAGCAGGACGCGCAGCCAGCCATGGCGAACCAGGGCGCGGGAAGCGTTCTGCGCCGATGAAACGGGAACTAGATCGTCGGGACCGACCTGGGCCGGGTCGCAAGTCTTCATGTCGCGCGCCTGGGCGCAATTGCGGATGATCTTGGAAAGGTCCAACAGGTGCTGGCGGTATTCCTCGCGTGACGCTTCACGGGTTTTGCTGGAGGACTGGGCGGAGGGAGCGGCTGTGGTCTGCGCGTCGCCATGGCGGGGCGCAAGGGCGAAGCAAAGTCCAAGAGCAACGATGGCCAACGTGCGGATTGCCCCGGCTGGGCGCCCAAGAGACGCAGTTCTGCGTCTTGCCGCATGCGCAGTGAAAGGCGTTGTTTTCCCAGTGGTTGTTCTCATTCCAACGGCGTTGGGCAGACATTCCCCATGCGCTGATGATAGACGAGTTGATTGTTGCGACGCTGGCCCGTGGGATTTACCCGATCAGCCCACTCCGGGGCGGAGACGCTGTCATGCGGGAGCACAGTCAATCCGAGCGATGGCAGCTTTGGCTTTGAGTTAAGAGCCTCGTATGACACCGTGAAAAACCTGACCTTCGAAGATTGCGACATTGGTGTTGCGTCGGTCGGCCAAATATCCGGCAGCACCGCTACTGGAGTAAGAAGCGATGCGGTCTTGAATGATTGGTTCAATGGCGACTATGCCGCGGTCGTATCCGAATATGGCTACGCACGCAGGGTGCCCCCCGAAGCGGCTCATTGCGCAGGGTGAATCCAGATGGCGTTGCCGCCGCCCGAAGCCATGTGGACGTCGAGGATGGTGGTGCGATCTACCGGCTGCCTCGTGAAGGTGGAGTGAGTCGCTTCTTCGCCGGCATCCGGCGCATCGGCGTAGATTTCGGCAACATACTTTCCGTCGTCAAGAAAGCTCAGCGGTACTTTCAATGTCCGCTCATCCCAGTTTGTCAGCGAGCCGATGAACCAATCTTTCCCGCTGCGACGCGCCACCGTAATGTTCTCCATGGGCCTGCCGTTGAGTACGCGGATTTCATCCCAGGTGGTGGGAACCTGCTTGATGAAATCGAAGGCCTTTTGGCCGGCGTAATGCTCGGGGTAGTCGGACACCATCATCAGGGGGCTTTCCAGAACCACATAGAGAGCCAACTCATGCGCACGCGTCCCGAGCCCCATCGGCATGAAGTTGCGTGCGACAAAGTGCTCGCGGTTGCTGTTGCCGAATGCGCCCGGAGTGTAATCCATGGGTCCGGCTAGCATGCGCGTAAAGGGCAGAGTGACGTTGTGCACGGGCGTGGTGCGGGCGCTCCATTTCAGATACTCCTTGCCCATGACGCCTTCACGGGTGATGAGATTCGGATACGTGCGGCGCAGGCCGTCGGGCTTATACGCTCCATGGAAGTCGATCATGAGGTGATGCGCGGCGGCGAGTTCGACAACGCGATGATAGTAGTCCACCATCCATTGGTCGTCGCGATTCATGAAGTCGATTTTGACACCGGCGATGCCCCATTTTTCAAAGAGCGGGAACGCCTTGTCCTTGTATTTTTCCACCGAGGTCCAGTGCGACCAGAGCCAGATCCGGACGCCCTTATCCTTGGCGTAGCGAATCAGCTCGGGCATGTCGAGGTCTGGGTTGACCTGGGTGATGTCGGCCAGGGCGGCGTAGTCGTCCGGACCTTGGCGATTGGGCGCGACGGCCCATCCGGCGTCGATGAGCATGTACGAGAAGCCGGAGTCTGAAGCGAAGTCGATGTAGTGCTTCATCGTCGCCGTGTTCATGCCGGTCTTGAAGGAGACGCTGGGCGCAGCCTCGCCGGACCACCAGTCCCACGCCGATTTGCCGGCGCGGATCCATGACGTGTCTTCGATCTTGGAGGGCGGGTTGAGATTGAGCACGATGTTGGACTCGATGAGGCGGCCTGGTTCGTCGCCGATCATGAACACGCGCCACGGGCTCGAGAACGGCGTGGCCGCATCGACGGCGACACCGGGCTCATCCACACGCGGAGACAGGTCGGCGCGCAGGCCGAGAGCGGCAAAGGCCGCGTCCTTGCGCAGGTACATGCCGGGATGCTTGTCGATGTCGGCTTCGGTTATGGCGAGCCAGCCTTTGCCCGGTTCCTCGGTGAGGAAGGGAAGGCCGATGAGCCAGTCGGGATGCAGGCCGCCGATGAGGCGCTGCTGGTATTCGTCTTCCCACGAGGATTGGTAACCGTCGAGAATCAAGGGCCAACTGTTTGTGTCCTGGGGAAAGAGGAATTGCGTGAGTTCGTGGGCGATGCGGACTTGCTTGAGCGAAGGCTGTTCGGGGACCAAGTACCGGAATGCTACGCCATCGTCGAAAGCACGGAGTTCGAGAGTCAGCTTGCGGCCGGTTGCGTCGGCAAAATTGGCGATCGAGTCGTTGTAGTGGTCGCGCACGAAGTGGGTTTTTCCGACGGGTATCGTGTAGGTCTGGTCCACTGCCGTGGTCTTGGCCGCGGCCAGCTTCATGCCCGGGCCGAGCGCAGGCTGCCCAACGATTTCAAGACCCAGCCGGGATTGAGCGATCAAGCGCTTGCCGTGGAACTCGATCGCGTAGCGGAGGCTGCTTTCCACGGGAGCCTTGGTGGCGGCGTCTGTTGACGACTGAGCATCGAAGAGCAGAAGCGTCAGCTGGCCGTTGGGAGAGGTGACTTGTGTCGCCGTTTGGCTTTGAGCGGTTGCGATTTGGGAGGCGTAGAAGGCGAGCAAGAAGAGACGAAGTGCGAGACTCCGATGAGACATGAGTCCTCCGGGTAGACGACGCCTCTTTGACAAGCGCTGAGCGCATCGTTCCAAGGTCAAATTGATTCCGCGCCAGTATACGCCGGGGGGCCGGCAGCGTCGGTCAAGGATCTCAATTGGAAAACTGGGGCGGAGCAGCTCATCCGTGAAGTTCTTCCGGCGGCTCGGCCGGAGGAGGCTCTGGGAGCATGGGCGTCGGAAGATCCCCTGCGTCAGTTGGCAGCGGTTGCGGCGGCGCGGTCATACCGGCGGCTTCCATCATGTGCTCGATGTCGAAGCCCTCTTTGCGCACGCGCTGGTCGTAATAGAAGAGGGTCAGGCCGGTGGCGTACATGGGGCCGATAAAGCTGTTGGTAAAGAAGCCGACGACCTGTTGGGCGATCTGCACCCATACCGGCAGTTGCCCATGGGATTTGAAAGCGGCGACGAGGAAGAGGACCTGGGTGATCGCCACGAGGCCCAGCTGGATGAAGGTAATCAGCAGGCCGAGGACAAAGATGCGGCCACGCGAGCCCTGGCTGAGCTGAACGCTGCGGCGAATGGCTTTCCGGGCCGGCAGGTCCTCCAGCACTGCGGAAGGAAGCGCCAGCGAATAACGCAAGGCCATGAAGATGGCATACGCGACAGCGGCCAGGCAGACGAAAAGAAAGAGGATGGTCACGCCCGCCAGCACTGCCGTCGCTTGCGGATTGGCATTGGCGCCGCCATGGGCGAAGATCCCCTTAGGGCGGGCATATACGAAGAGAAAAACGAAATAGGCGATGAAGAGCAGAATGAACGGAATGTAGAGGATGAAGCCGACGATCGTCATCAGCCACAGATACCGGCCAAGGCGTGGCAGAATGCCGCGGTAGGCTCCGCGAATGGTGGCGGGCAGGCCAAGATTCACCCAGGCCACGGCGCGGTTGTTGGCGGCCACGGCGGCGCCGGCAAAGATGAAGACCAAAGGCACGATGATCAGCAGAGAGCCGAGCAGGACCCACGGCAGGCCTTGGGTCATGTGCACTTGGCGCAGGACTTCTCCGATGCCGATCTGGAGAAGGTTCAGCACGAGCAAGACCCCGGCGTACACGGCCGCAATGCCCGCAAACAAAACGAAATGGGTACGGTAGAGCTGGGCGGTGCGGTCCAGGATCTCGCCCAGCGTCATGGGGCGAAGGTCGGTAAGCATTCCGGAACTCCTCGAAGGCTTTGTGCAAGCGCTTGGCGGGATGGTAGCACAGGGATAAAAACAAGGTCTGTGTGGAGTTACCGACGCATCGAGCGGCGATGCGGGTTCCTCGGCCAGACCCGATGCTGCGGTAGACTGGATTTCACGCCATGATTGCAAACGGCACATCGGTGAACGACCTGGCCAAGGCTTGCGCTCGCTCTGCCGATGCCGCGGAGTGGAGCGAGTTGGTGCGCCGCTGCATGCCGCTGGTTTCCCTGGTGGCGCTGCGCGTGAGCCGCATGTGGGTTCCGCATCCTTCCCCGGCGACCGTCGACGACATTGCCCAGGAGGTGTTTCTGAAACTCTGCGAACAGGAGCGGCGCATCCTGCGGGGATTTGAGCCGCGCGGAGAAGACTCCTTCTTCGGCCTGCTGCGCACGGTCACCGCCTCGGTCGCCAGCGACTACTTCCGCCGTCTCCACTCCACCAAGCGAGGCGGCAAGGCGGTGACGCTGCAGATTGCCGAAGAGGATGGTCCGCTGCCCGCTGAAGCAGCGCACTCCGGAGGCGCGCATTCCGCAGGCAAGATGCATCGAGCCACCCTCCTGGCTCAACTGGACGAGCGGTTGCGCTCCGCGCCGGAGACCGTCAGCGAGCGTGACCGGGCCTTGTTCTGGCTCTACTACCTGCAGGGATTCACGGCAGAGGAGATTGCCCGGGTATCCGGCGCGGGACTGACCGCAAAGGGAGTGGAAAGTGCGCTGCGGCGGGTGACGGCCTGGCTGCGTGGTCAAGTTCATCAGGGAAAAGCGAGTGCACAACTGCGACCCGGCTGAATGGGGAGAAGCGAAGGAACACCGGCGGAAAACCCGTTAGACCTTGTGAAGAAATGAATCAAGATTTCAATCCGGAAAACGTTGTGGACTCCTCAACAGGCAATGCTGCAAGTTCGCTGGCAGACGCCCTGGAGCAACTCATGCAAGGTGGTCTGGCCGGAAGCGACAGTTCCAACGCGCAACCTGCAGGGCAGGGCGCGCTGCAGGACGAGCTTTCGCTTCGGGGCAACACTGCCACAGCCTGCCCTGATCCAGAGGAACTGGCCCAATTGCTGGCCGAGGAATCCGGGGCGCCGCCGCCGGCCAACCGGGATGTGCTGCTGGCACACCTGGCTGGATGCGGGCGCTGCGCGGGACACCTTCGCACTTTGGCGGCAGACGTGACCGGCGAAGAAGCGGCTATGCTTGCCGGGTTGAGTTGCCAGACCGAAGCGATGCAGCGAAGCCTTGCGGAAAGGCTGGCGCAAACGCCTCACGCTGCGGTCGGCAAGCCGCCGATCTGGACCTATCTTTGGCTCGGTGCCCCATTGGCTGCGTCACTGCTCATCGCAATAGGGATTTCCACATGGTGGCAAGCGTCCAGGAGCCCGGAACACTTGCTTGCGGAAGCGTACACGCAGTCGCGGCTCTTCGAACTGCGCATGCCCGGCGCCGGATCTGCACCGGTATCGCCTGCACTGCATCTGCGTGGCGGCAGCGCTGGTCGGGAGTCGTCCAAATTACTGGAAGCCCGTGCCCGGATCGAGAGAAAATTGGAAGCTTCCCCCGAGGACGCTCACTGGCTGCAACTGGAAGCGCGCTCCGACCTTTTGGAAGAGAAGTTTGACCCGGCGATCGCGATTCTGGACCGCTTGGCGGCGCTGGGTCCGGCGACGTCCAGCCTGCTGCTGGACGATGCATCCGCGTACTTCGAACGCGGCGTAGCCACCGGGAGCGAAGAGGATCGAGCGCGGGCTCTTGATGCGTTGCGCCGAGCCGACGAACTGTCTCCCAGCGACCCAGTGATTCTGTTCAACGAGGCCGTGGCCATGGAAGATCGCGGACAGTTGATCAATGCCGTCGAAACCTGGAATCGCTACCTGCGCTTCGAGAGCAATGCGGCCTGGCAGGCAGAAGGCCGGCAGCGGCTGGAAGCCGTCGAGCAAAAGCTGAACCAGCTCAAGTCACGCGAGGGGCAGAAGAATTAGTCCCTGCCCGCGCCGTGTTCCAGGCATCCGGGCGCTGGTAATCCACTGCATCCGCGCGAGGACCGATCAACTCCAATTCAAGTCCTGGCCTTTTTTTCGATTCGACCCCGAACCAGCGCGAGGGGGCCAACTTTTTCACAGAAAATCGCAGTTTTCTTTGTCACGAATGGGGGCGCCCCCCCACTACATAGCAGTGAGCCTGTTGGAGCGCAATGTTTGGGATAAAAGACTCTCCCACGATCCCCGCTTTGGGGTTCAGCATCCAAGGCAAATTAGAGACGACTTTGGGAGAAGATTCCGATGACGATTGAATTGCTTTTCATTCTTTGCTGGTTGACAGCGCACCTGCGGATGGGCGGCGTGGCAGCCTTGGTTTCGCGCAATCGCTCATGACTGGTTGAGCGGTTGCCGACACGATCCGCCCCTGTTCGTTTTGCGGCATGTGCGGACTATACATATCTAAATTTATAGACCTGGATTCCTTGCCCCAGTTCTCCTGCGATACATGGAGGAGAACTGGGATTTTTTCAGACGATCCTGGTTGAGCTAAGCGAACTGGTCCATGCTGAAGCCGAGTTCGTAGGTGTCTCCATGCTGCAGCAGCTCGTCCCAGGTGACTTCCTGCCCTCGCAATCCGGCCATGCGCCCGAGCAAGCAACTGAGCGCAGTCTCGACGCCGGCCGCGATTTGATTGTGGCAGTTGCCGGAGGTGATGCTGTCGATGAAGGTGCGTTCCTTGTCGCGATCGGCAAACGCCAGGTTGTCGCTGAAAGCGCCGTTGGCGGCAAACTTGCCGGAACCTGCAGCCACTTCGGGTGTACTCGAGTCTTCCCATGCCCACGCCTGGTTGCCGGTAATTTTGACCGGGCCGGAGTAGGGGACGTTGGCCGAGCCTTGCGAGCCGAAGAGGCGCAAGCCCGCGTCAAACACACCATCGACACCGAATTGTGTGGACGAGAAGGTGAGGCGGACATCGTTGGGATACGTGAAGACGACTTCGTAGTTGTCCCAGCAGTCGCCGAAGTGGGTGAGCACATTGCGGCCGCCGGATGCGGTTGCTTTGATGGGATGCGCGCCGACCAGCCAGTTGCTCAGGTCGATGATGTGAATGTTCTGTTCCACGAGGATGTCGCCGGAGAGCGCGCGATCCCAGAGCCAGTTGCGCAGCCGGTACTCGTCTTTGCCGGCGCCCGGGCGGTTCTTTTCCGTGGAAGCGGGCGCGTAGTAGATGCCGGCGACCACAGTGACCTTGCCCAGCGCGCCCCCGTGAATGCGTTCTGCCGCTGCGGCGATCGGCGGGGCGTTGCGGCATTGAAATCCCACATCGACGCTCTGCGTGGACTTGACGCGCTTGCCAATCTCCAGAGCGTGCTGGGCCTGGTGAATATCGATGCCTACCGGCTTTTCGCAATAGACGTGCTTGTCGGAAGCCACCGCGGCCTCCAGGTGCTGCACGTGAAAGAACGGGGGCGTGGAGATTTGGATCATATCCACGTCTGGCGAGTTGGCGAGCTGCTCGAAGGCGTGTGGCCCGTGGAAGAGCAGCTTGCTGTCAATGGGCGCGCGCCCCAGACTCGCATTGAATTGGTCGAAGCGGGCGCGACCGGCGGCCAGGTTGTCGGGAAACAGATCGGCGATCGCGACCAGCTGCGCGGACGTGCTTTTGGAAAAAGACTCTGCCACCGAACTGCCGCGGTTGCCGCAGCCCAGCAGGCCGTGGCGTATGGCGGAGTTGGCCGCATAGCCAAAAGCGGTGAGAGGTTTCAACAAGGTAAAGCTGGCGGCGGCTGCCGCTCCGGTCTGCAGGAGTTCGCGACGATCCATGAGGGAGTGTCCTTTGTCGAGAGTTTACCGCGTCGGGGGGACATCGAGGGACCGGGGACTACGGGGACTACGGGGCTCGGGACTCGTCTACTGGCTCAGATGGTCGCAACAAGAGAGACTGTCATTGTGAGCGAACGGGGCCCCGAACGTTTTTCGGTTCGGGGGCGGTGAGCGGAGAATCTGCGTTTGTTTCTTCGCCTGTCCTGCGAAGAACCTTGGAGACAGGACAGGCGGGACTGAGAACGAAAGGCCTGCGCGGCGTTGCGTCTACGCGACGTTGCGCAGTAACTCGTAGGCCTTGTTGATGACCGCCATCTTCTCTGTCGCGCGTTGGCGTTCGCGTTCGTTGCGGCCTTCGAAGCGGTCAGGATGCCACTTGCTCACCAGGCTGCGGAATGCGGCTTTGATCTGACTGCGCGTGCTGTTTTCCGGCACGCCCAGAACGCCGAAGGCGTCGACTGCTGTCGCAGGCAGTCCGGGATGCAGTTCGAAGTCGGGTTCGGCGGTTACGTGTTCGGCCTTGTGCGCCGATGCGTTCTGCCGCCAAGCGAGGGACTCATTGAGAATCGAGGATCGCTCCGCCACAAACCGGGACGAAGAGAACGTTTCCGCGGGACGAAGCAAATCTTGGACGACCGACGCATTCCCGAAGTAATCAAAATGGCCGGTCCAGCGACTTTGCGATTGAAGATCGTGTTCCCGCTCGCGCCGTTGGCGGAGGTTATCGATAGCCTGGGCCGGGCCGAGGGTCCACGATTCCACAAAGAACAGCTCGTCAGGCGCGGCTTCAGCGCCCATCGCATGCTGGAAGTCGTTGGCAAACTGCCAGCCATGCGCTGGCCGATCCCCATCGAGCGTGGAGAAGATGTCGCGATTCTGCTCAGGGGTCGTGCGCGCACCGTATTCCACTTCAAACTCACCCAGCATCACCCACCTCGTCCCCTGATCTCGTCAGCGACCGAACCACCTGCGTTCCGTCACGGTGCTGTTATCGGCAAATCCGGCGCGGCATTCTACAAAACTTCAAAACCTGGCGAAGATCGACGGTGACCCCCGCTCGGTTACCAGCCGGGCATATCGCCCGCTGCGAGTGTCCGGATTCGGCCACTCCAAGCCACGATCGGATAAAGCAAAGGCGACCTCAATGGTCCAAATCGTGCCGTCAAAGCGAGGGTTCCAGATGGCTTGGCAGTTCGCCCGGTTTGGCGCTGCGGGTGCAGTATGAAGAGTGCGAAAGCCCAATCGGCGATGAGTCTGGAGGCGTCTCTATGACCGCACTACTCCGTCGAACCGATCTGCGGACGCAGGAGATCGGCATCCGCGTGGCATTGGGCGCGTCGCGGGCGAATGTTGCGCGGCTGGTGCTTTTCAAGGTTTGCGGCTTACAGCATGGGGCCTGCTGCTGGGACTCGGGCTGTCGTTGCTGCTGACGCGCTTCCTGCACATTTTGCTCTTTGGCGTGTCCACCGGGGATCCCATGACGTTTCTCACGGTCGCTGGACGATGGCTTTTGATCGCCGCTGCAGCCTGCCCTTTGCCGGCCCTCAAAGCGATGCGCGTCGATCCCATGCTCGCAATTCGTGCTCATTAGAATCGCGGCGGCCGCTCATGCCGCGGCATTGACAAGGTGGAGAGCCGCTCTACCGCGGGCTATCATCGACCTGTGCCGACCCAAGCCAAACTCGGCGACATTCTGGCCAACGCCATCACGCACGGCATTGGCGCGGTCCTGGCCGTGGTGGGCGCTGTCTATCTCATCGCTGCGTCCACGCGTGGGACGGCCTCGTATGTCGTCAGTTGCACCATCTTCGCGATCACCTTGGTTCTTGTTTACCTGTGCTCCACGCTCTACCACTCGCTGGTGCTCACCCGCGCTCGGCATGTCTTCCAAGTGCTCGACCACTCGGCCATCTATCTGCTCATTGCCGGAACCTACACACCTTTTACACTGGTCTCCTTGCGCGGCCCACTGGGCTGGTGGCTGTTCGGCGTGGTTTGGACCATGGCTGTCGCTGGAGTCATCTTCAAGAGCCTGGCGGTCAACCGCTTTGCCGTAGCCTCGGCTGTGGTCTATCTCCTCCAGGGCTGGTTCATGGTCTTCGCGGCTCATCCGCTCCTCCAAGCCATCGGCTGGCACGGAATGACGTGGATCGTCGCCGGAGGACTGGCGTACTCGCTCGGCATCGTCTTCTTTGCGCTGGACCGCCTGCGTTACTTCCACGCCACATGGCACGTCTTCGTGCTGGCAGGGAGCGTGGCTCACTACTGCGCCATTCTCTTTTACGTGGTTCCACAACGCGCTTGAATCCAACCCACTCAGCTCCAAGACGCAAGAGAAGAATCCGGGGACCGATTGCCTGGCCGCATTCCAACCAGATGCCATCCGGCTTAAGTGGTTTCGAACCCATGACGCTCAACCACTCGGTTTCGCCCCGCTTCTTTGGCAGCGTAGAGTGCCCGGTCTGCTTGCTGCAGGAGAGTATCCACAGTCATGTCAGGCCGGGGTATGAGCGTTGTGACGCCGATTGCGACCGTGACGATTCCGTGGGGATTGGTCGGGTGAGGGAGCGCGGCTTGTTCGATCGATTCTCGAATCTTCACCCCCAGCGCCTCGGCCCCCTGCGCACTGGATCGAAGCAACACAATGGCGAATTCGTCGCCTCCGAAGCGTGCCGCCAGGTCCGTCTCGCGCAAGGGCGCGCGACCGAGAATTTCCCCAACCCGCTTCAGGCAATCGTCCCCGGCAAGGTGCCCATAGCTGTCGTTGAGATCCTTGAAATGGTCCAGGTCGATCATCAAAAGCGACAGACTCCCTCGTTCTCGAATCGCCCGGCGCCACTCCACATCGAGCAGCGCGTCGAAACTCCTGCGGTTCGCGAGCCCTGTCAGGTGATCTTGTCCTGCCCGCATCTCGGCTGCGCGCAGCAATGCGGCGAGTTCTCCGTGCAACTGCTCACGCTCATGGAGTACCGAGGTGATCGAGTAGAGCAGGATGACCGCCGCGAAGAGGAACAACTGCAGGAGAAAGACCTGGTGGATTGGCAATTTCGATCGCATCAGGGCAAAGGGTCCATTTTCATGTGCCGTGAAATAGGCTCCCGGAACAGCGACCAGGAACACCGCGATCGCACCGCCTGCGCCGCCCAGCCGGAAGATCGCAAGCAGCAGGACGGGAATCAGAACGAATGCGATAGGAAGGCCGTTCTGCGAAAAGACTGAAACCGAAACGATCGATACACCCACTAGGATTGCTGCCGTTTCCAGCCGTTTTCTTGGTGCGAGAAGTGCCTTCAGCCGCTTCTCGCTGATGGCCAGCGTCAGGGGAGTCATGATGGCAATCCCCAACATGTCGCCTGTCAGGAACATGACGGAGAGAAGTGGGTCCAACCGCTGCCGGAAGAGCTGAAAACTCAACTCCAGAACCGCCCAGGCGACTGCCGGGGCCAGCAAAATGCCAAACTGCGCAAAGCGCATGGCGGAGCGCAGCCGCTCCAGGTCTGGCTCCCGCCCATCTTCTTCGACCAGAAGATGCGCTGCCAGCAGAGTCTCTGCCGTGTTCGCGCAGGCGAAAAGCAGCGTGGGAATGATCGGATACGGTATCAGCAGATGTGCGACCGTGCTGGCCAGCACGCTGGTCACGAGATAGCTGGTCCAGTATCGGCGCGGCGTGCGCAAGAGAAATGCCAGCAGAATTCCATTGGCCGGCCAGAACACGTCTGCCCCGGCAGGGGTCTTCCCCAACTGCAAGGCAGCCCATCCCGACGCCGCATAGAGCAAGGCCAGCAACCACAGTCGGGGCCCCGAATCGACCTGGATGATCTTCGCTGCCCAGGCCCATCGCGGCTGCCCCGCCGTTCTGCCGATGCTGAACTCAATGGCCAACGAAGATCCCTGTTTGTGAGGCATCCATGGGTGTCTCAATTCCGATTCTTGTCCAAGTCCGCGGAAAGGAGGCCGGTCTAGGCCTCCAAGTAAATCATCGGCAAGTTATGGACAATTCTCCAGGGCATTTGTTCCTTTACGGTAGACCTCCGTGCCCCATGCTTTGCTCGCGGAGCCTTCGCGTTCCAAGAGTCGCTGGCTGCTACCTTGCCGAAGGGGCAGCGGTGCGCATTTGCTCAACATCGCGGCGCACCAGTTTGTAAAGAGTCAGCACGTTCCGATCCTCGTCGTCGAACACTGGAAAACTTGCAATCTTGACTATTCGGAAGCCGCTTAGGAACTCCTGGTCCTCTGACGCCACGTCGTTCCAGGCAAGGTACCACCCCGGCTGGTATCCCGCAACCTTCGCCGCCATCTCCTCGGTTCCAAATCCATCGTTAATCGCCGGAATGCCCGTCATCAGCGAAATCTGGTTACCGCTTACGCCCAGGATCAGCGCCTTCTGCTCCGGTTCGCTGCGCACCGTCTTCTCAATGGCCGCCGCAGCATCGCGCAGGTCGTAGTCCCGGTGGGTCAGAAAATGCCCAATCATCGTCGCATTCGCGATCAGCGATGCCGCCATCGTCAACCCAAGCAATGCCGCCGCCGCCAACGGACCGCGTGCCCCAGTGCTCCGCCAGCGCACCGTCACGGCATCCCACGCCAGCACCACAATCATTGCCATCGGCGCAAGCATCACCAAAAAATACCGCGGCGCAACATCGTCCTGCCGGCTGAAGATGAAAACCGCCTGGGCCGCGATCACCATCCACGACGCGGTGAACAGGGCATTCCGCCAGAGAATCTGTCCCCAGATCAGCGCCAGCACAACCACCACAAACGCAGCCGGGTACAAGACCCGATCGACCCAGATGCAGTCTTGAAAGAACAACCCAAGCGTGTCCAACGCGTGCGGCCAATCGATCTCCGGCATGGCGTTCACGGAGAAGAAGTACTTGTAATCGGCAGCATAGCCCATCGCCGAGACCAGACCCTCATAGCCTTTCAAGAGCGCGCCAGGAACCACCACTACGGCCACCGCCGCCCGCATAAAATCGCTGGGTTTCCGCCCTAAGGCGGAAAATGTCATCACAAAGATCGCTGCCAGAAGCATAGCTGCTGTCGTTTTGGTCAGCATCATGGCGGTAATCGTCAGGCTTACCAGGGCCAATGGCCAAAGACGCCCGCGCGCGGCGAACGACGCTGCGAAAAGCGCCAGGCAAAACTCGAAGACCACCAGCGAATCCAGAATTGCCAACCGGCTGAAGGCAAACGCAAACGGACTGGCCGCCAACAGCAACACCGCCAGCAATGCAGTTGTGCTGCTCTTCGCCGTAAAGCGTCGCACCAGAAAGAAAACCAGTACCAGAGTCGCCAGCGAGATCGACACATTCAAAGCGCGCGCCGCCACCAGGCTCACTCCGGAAAAGTGGAAGATCGCCCCCAGCAGCGTCGGCCACACCGGGAGCGCGACAGCCGGATTGTAGTCGCCCCGCACATACCAGCGCCCGGTTAAGGCATGCGCCACCGCGGCACTGCCCCACCAGCCCTCATCCGTGAATTTTGCCTGGTCGATCATCCACGGCGAGTCGTTGGGGAAATCGGCGGTAAGGAAGGCAAATCGAAACGCGCTCAGGATACATACCGACGGCCACGCAGCGAAGCGAAACCAGCCGGCCATCGCAGCGGAATGCCCATCGATCCAGCGTGCCAGGGGAGACCAGAAGCCGTGCGTGGACCCGCTTTGCCGTAAGTTCACAATTGCATCCTAAACTGCGCAGCGCTTGACAAGCATTTCAGCAAACTCTAGTCTACGAATACTCGCTGGAGCGCAAATGCACTCGCGGCCAGCGTTTGACGACTTATGACGTACTCCATCCATTCCGTCCGCTGTTCTTGCTGCCGCTGTCAGGGCTGCATCGCGCGGGCGTGCTGGCTGGTCTAGATTCAAGAAGACGAATCGAATCCAGAGCCGCCCACCCGCAACAGCGTGGTGGGTTTTTCATTGCAGGTTCGGTTCCGAAGTCGGGATCTTCAAGCGCAGCAAGACGCAAGAGCTCGGCCCACTGATCTCTGCAACCTGATCCCTGATGTCTGTCGTAGCAAGCACCGGTGGCGAAGTGGCTAACGCGCAGGTCTGCAAAACCTGTATTCGCGGGTTCGAAACCCGCCCGGTGCTCCAAAATCGGAGGGCCGCGCCTGGATACCAGGCGCGGCCCTCTTCATTCTAATATATTTCTTCTTTTGCTATAGACTTCCGTGCCCCATCCTTTCCGCTTTTCCCGCGGAAAGGGTGGGAAACCCATGAATTCCACGTCCACACTATTTCGAAAACTGCCATAGCGTCCGTGAACCCGCGGTTGCGGGCAGCCGGAGACCGGCAGCTCAGAATTCGGTTGGCTGGGGTTCCGTCCGGGCCGTCGCATTGTAGAGAAAAAGCCGCATGCGCAGAGCCTCGGCACGCTGCACGGCCACCAGGCGCATGTGTCGGCGAATGTGATCGGGGTTGGAAAGCAGCTGTACCTGCTCCTCGTCGTACTCCGCATCCCGTTCCAGCCGGCCGATCCGGTCTTCCAGTGTCTGGCGAAATCGCGAGCTAATCTCGTAGCCTTCGTAAACGGAACTATTTGTATTCATGCGGGCACCTCGAAGCTGGAATGTTGAGGTCAAACTTTTCTTTGTTTCCGGCCTCAACTTTTTTTCTCTTGTGCCGATAGTAGAGAAGACGTGTCGTATCTGCCAGATTACGCGTGCCCCGCTCCGCAGGTAACTAACGTGCGAAAGCACCACGAGAACGCCTCTTAGCCCTGCGAGCGCGCAACTCCGCTCAGCATGAACCATCAATTCAAAATCAACAATCTAACCTTGGATGCGGCCGGCTAACCTACTGCGCCGGGGGCAGGGCAAAGTAGCCTTTGCGGACCTGGACCTTCATCCCGTCGCCCTTGCACTCGACGGACACATGCCGGAAAGTGCCGTCGAGCTTGGTGTTCAACGGCGTGTACGTCGCCACGTACTGCGTGCGCAACTCGTCCTCGATTTGCTGGAAAGCCGCTTCCAGCTTCTTTCCGTTGTTCCCCACATCGATCAGCCGTCCCCCCGTCTCCTCAGTCATCTTCTTCATGGCCGAGTAGCCGCTATAGCCAAAACCGCCGTAGAAGCCGCGGTCCGCAATCAGGATGGTGTAAACGATCACGTTCGACTTCTGGGCGGCCGCAATCGCTTCTTGAATCTTGTGCACGCTGCCCTCGTCTTCCCCGTCGGTCAGCAGGATCATCGCCTTGCGGCCTGACTCCTGGTTCATCTTCTCGTTGGATGCCAGGTAAACTGCGTCGTACAGCAGCGTCCCCTTGGGTGCCCCAATCGTAGGGATCGTCCCTCCGCCCGCGCCCGGAATCCCTCCGGCCCCATTGCCCCCGGCCGTGTTGATCTCTGCCTTGTTCATGGCGCGCGCCAGCATCCGCGCACTGTTGGTGTAGTCCTGCAACAGATCCACATTCACATCGAAGGAAAGCAGGAACGCTTCGTCCTTGGGCTTCAGCACCCGCTCCAGAAACTGCGCGCCCGCATCCTGTTCCAGGGGGAGAACGCGCTGCTGGCTACCGGATGTATCGAGCAGAATTCCGAGAGTCAACGGCTGGTGGGTCTCGGCCACAAAGCTCTTCAGCTTCTGCGGCACCTTGTCTTCCAGTACCGTGCAATCGTCCTTGGTCAAGTGCGGGACCAGGTTTCCCTGTTTGTCTTTGACCGTGAAGAACATGTCCACCAGGTTCACCTGCAGCTTGAACGTGGCCACTGACTGCTCGTCTTCGCTCGGCGCGGGCGCTGTACTCACCGGCGGAGCATCCGGTGACGGCGCAAGCTGCGCCCAGCCCGTCGACGGCCACGCCGACAGGCCCAGCAACAACCCAGCCATTGCCCAACCGATTCGCATGCTGCTTCCTTAGACGAAATTCGAACGTCGAAGAAAGCATACCTGAACGGTTTCATCCCGCGCGGGCAACCCGCCGGTTCGTGGTGCGTCTGATAATCTGACGAAGCAGTCCTACTCGGCTCATGAAGGACCGGTTGTCCGTTTTCTGTGGCTGATTTACCTTCTCGCCGACCATCGACCGCTGGATGTTATGCGGCGGTCGCACCAGGGATCAGGGATCGTTTTTGACTGACCACTGCGAACTGATCACTGAAATCTGGAGAACGCTTGTGAACGCTCGTTTGACGGCAATGGCGCTGGCTGCGCTCATCGGTTTGAACCTGCCCTGGGGCTCCCCGGCTCTCGCCCAACAACAGACTGCGGTTCCCGATGCCCCCGCTCCCCAGGTCATCAAGCCTTTGGCGGACGTAAATGGACCCATCACTCCAGGCAAGGGCGCCGGTACTGAATCCACCGCCGGCTCTTCCGCCTCCGGAACCGACGACCAGCAGACCCCGCCCAGCAGCAACGCCCCTACCCCCGAAGGCAAAGACAACTTCCAGGCCAACGCGCCCCAGGTTCTCAACGCTGCCGATCTCAGCAACGTAACCCTCCACACAGCGACCACCGAAGTCATCGTCCCGGTCACGGTCAAAGACAACAAGGGCAAGCTTGTCGCTGGGCTGACCTGGCGCGACTTTAAGGTCTATGAGAACAACAACCGCGTCCATATCAGCTACTTCGCGGTCGATCCATTTCCACTGTCGATCGCTTTCGTCGTCGACCAGAGCCTGACCTCCGACATCATGGCCAAGGTCAACTCGTCGCTTGATGCCATCCAGGGAGCACTTACCCCCTACGACGAGTTGGCTGTTTTTACCTACAGCAATGGCCCGCAAAACATCTCCGGCGGATTTACTGGCGCCCAGAGTGCCCGTGTACCTTTCCTGTTTTCCATGACCAAAGCCGCCGGGACTGACTCCCAGGTGCCGCAGAACTCGGGGCCGCTGGCCGGATGCCCCATCACCAAGAACGGCGACTGCGTGGATCCGAATATCCAGCCGGGGCGCTCCGCGGGCGATTCCACCTTCATCACCATTCCCAAGGAAATTCACACTCTGAACGATGCCATCCTCGCCGCCGCGAAGGAGCTCTCCTCCCGCCCCAAGGACCGGCGTCGCATCATCTATGTTGTCTCCGATGGCAAGGAATACGGAAGCAAGGCCACCATCAAGGAAGTAATCCGCTATTTGGAAACCAACAACATTGCCGTCTATGGGACACTCGTCGGCACCTCGGCCGCATGGGGCGAGGGCCGTCTCAGCCGCATCCACTTGCCCTTCACGATGTATGACAACGTGCTCTACAAGTACATTGCGGCAACCGGTGGCCAGGCAGACTCCGAGCGCAACCTCAACGGCATTGAAAAGAGCTATGCCGATATCGCCATGGACGCGCGCAACCAGTACACCATCATCTACACCAGCCACGAGCCGGCCATCGACAGCAAGTTCCGCAAGATCGACGTGATCGTCAACCGCCCTGGGCTGGATGTGACCGCCAAGCTCGGCTACTATCCGTCGGCTCTGATGTCTCGCTAGCGTGCCCCCGACAAGTCGGATCGCCCAACGCCCGCCGCGCCCCGTCCTGGTGACGCTTTTGTCCATGTCGCCAAGATGGGAAAGCACGAGCCCCAACCGCTCCAGCCCGGTCATCCCCGCGTGAACGCTCCAGGAACAGCAGCCGGAATCGGGCTCCTGTCTGCCACCGCGTGGGGTGGTTCCGACTTTGTCGGCGGCATGGGGGCCCGTCGCGCTCCTGCGCTCCTGATCGTTGCTTCCGGCCACCTCGTCTCCCTGCTTGTCCTTCTGCTCATCTGTCTTGCCGCCCATCTCACCGTTCCGGGAAAGCACGACCTGCTCTTTGCGTCTTTGGGAGGATTTGAAGGCGCCCTGGCCCTGGCTCTCTTTTATCGCGCTCTTGCCATGGGAACCATGGGACTGACCGCCGCTCTTACCGGCCTCCTCACGGCGCTTGTTCCGGTCCTTTTTTCCCTATTGCAAGATGGCCTGCCGGGAATTCCCACGGCGCTCGGCCTGGCCACCGGCCTTACCGCCATCTGGCTCATTACCCACACACCTGGCGCGGCTGGAAACACGGAAAACAGCCCGCCCGCTCCCCCCATCGCGCTACTCTATGGCGCACTCGCTGGGGTTGGCTTTGGCGTCCAGTTGATCCTCTTCAAACTTGTGGCGGGAGGCGGGGTGGTGTGGGCCATGACCGCTGCGCGGGCCGCCGGTGTCTCCGCCATGCTTCTTTTGCTGCTCTTCTGCCCGCCCAAGGCCCCATGGCGCGGTTTCTGGCGGTTGGGTATCCTCGCCGGCGTTCTCGACACAGCCGGCAATCTGCTTTACATCGAGACCAGCCGCCTCGGCCGGCTCGATGAAGCCGCCGTCATTTGCTCACTTTATCCCGCTGGAACCATTCTGTTGGCCGCGTTGATCCTGCGCGAGAAGCCCAGCCCCCGCCAAGTCGCCGGCATGGCCCTGGCCCTTGGCGCCGTGGGCCTGCTCAGCCTCTAACTTGAGCGGTGTTACCCTGAGCTACCGCCGCGCAGCGTAGCGAATCGAAGCCCGCCCTGAGCTGAGTGGAAGGGGACCTTCGGTTGCTCCATCTCCACCCTGAAACTGCCTTCACGTCCCTGGGCGCACGCCCCAAACGCAACAAAGGCCTGCGCTTACACGCAGACCTCCGGCGTTGGATACAAATTAAGAAACGGGGAGCCGAAGCCCATTCGGCCCTGTTCGCTAGGCTTGCTTCGTCTCGCTCGGCGTGGGCGCGGCGGGCGGCTGCGCCGCATTCTGCTGCACCACGGGCGGAGCCGGCGTTGGATCGGTCACCCCTTTGATGCCTTCCTTAAACCCCTTTAAACCTTCACCGAGTCCCTTGCCCAGTTCCGGCAGCCGCTTGGCGCCAAACAGCAGGAAGGCCACAATAGCCAACACAATCAGGTGAGTCGGTTGTAGTAGATCGCCCATTTCATCCTCCACGCGCCCAGCCTGCCGGCACGCATCTTCAACGGCTATTGTCGCACAAACCTGTATCCGCGCGCGCAGTCCATGGATTGGCACCTGCGCCGCACGACCCCTGCGCGAGTCGCTCACCCGAGAAAGTACGATCCAATTCTCTGGTCGGGTGCATGGAAAACGTCAATTCACTTGGGCGGCGTTGCCAAGCCTTTGTGTCACCATGCTGAAGAAGGCGCGCAGATCATCCTCCTCGCCCACCGTCAGCCGCCGGTACACTTTCAAAAGCGGGAACAGCCGCGACCCGCGCACTTCCACTGACGGCACCGCCACCATTCCGCCCGGATATTGAGTCATCTCCCAGCTGCCGGTGTAGCGCAGCCGAAGCAGTTCGCCCAGATAGCTGCCCCACAGTCGCGACTCGAAGTCCACGTCCATCTCCGGGCTCTCGCTCACCATCACCAATATCTCGTCCAACGCCTCAATCGAATCCGGCGAATAGTCCAGCTTCTGCTTGAATTCTTTGCGGGCCAGTTCAACCGCGGCACGGGCATAGCCCTCCATCATCCCGCCCAGGTCAGGGTAGGTCGCCGACTCCAGCCGTTTTCGTAGCTCACTCTGCGTAGACATCCATCTTAAGATTACATCTCGACGCTACCGGAGCGGGTCCTGAATCGCCGCGCTGCTCGACTCCGTTGGAATCCTCCCCGCACTTTGTGGCAGACTGAATCTGGAGTGTCCATGCAGGACTGGGCTCCCCGGAGGATACAGGTTTGAAGCCCATGAAAGCTCTTGTTCTCGCCGCCATTTTTGCCGTGGGCGCCGCTACGGCTCATTCGTCCGGTCGGGACATCTACCCCGATCCATCGCAGGCCCGCGCCGACGTCGCCGCCGCCCTCAAAACCGCAGCCCAAGCCCACAAGCGAGTCATCCTCGATTTTGGCGGCAATTGGTGCGGCGACTGCCAGGTGCTGGACCTTTACTTCCACAACCCGCAGAACCTGCCCATCTTGGAGAGCAACTACGTCCTGGTACACGTCAACATTGGCCACATGGACGAGAATCTCGACATCGCGAGTGAGTATCAGGTTCCTCTCGGCAAAGGCGTTCCGGCGCTTGCCGTTCTCAGCGACAAGGGCAAGCTGCTCTACAGCCAGAAGAGCGGTGAGTTTGAAGCCATGCGCCGGATGGAAGCGGGCTCGGTGACCAGTTTCCTGGTGCAATGGAAACCGTCGAAGGATGGCTGCTCCGCCGTGATGGTGAATTGCTAGCAGTCCATCAAGAGATGGGAGTGCGGGGATTTATCCCCGGCGGAAGCCTACGAACTGCCAATTCACAGCAGGTCTCGGCCCCCGGCTTTCCACGGGCACCCCTCACCCAATCGGCGCCAGGTGCTTGGTCTTCGAATACGTGTACTGGATCCGGTGCACCACGGTAATGGTGGATAAGGCCGCCAGCACCCAAAGCACCGGCGCCATCACGCCCGCCCAGTTGAAGAGCGATCCAAGCAGGATGAGCACAATCCGCTCCGGCCGTTCCATGAAACCCACCTTGCATTGGCCGATCAGCGCCTCGGCGCGCGCCCGTGTGTAGCTCACCATCAGCGACGTAATCATCACAAACGCCACCAGGACCACGTAGCGAAACCGGTTGATGCGCCCGTAGTACACCAGCAGGCCGAAGAATAGAACTACGTCGGAGTAGCGGTCGATCACGGAGTCGAAAAACGATCCAAACACCGTGACCTGATTGTTGCGCCGCGCCACGCGGCCGTCCACCATATCGAAGATTCCGGCGCCGAAGATTACCATGCCCGCGTAGAAGAACATGCGGCCGGAGTTGGTGGCATTGGCGTGGCCGAAGAGAAACGCGGCCACGATGTTGATGACCAGGCCAATGAACGTAAGTATGTTGGGGGAGATGCGCGTGAGCGCCAAGCCATGTACGATGCGATCGAGAAGCCAACCGCATCCGCGGCCAAAAGCGCTGGTCCAGGTCATTCCGTCAATCCTTGCTACCGCTGCGCGCCGTTGGCGCCGCCTTCCGGCACTTCGTCGCCCACTTCGTCGTGAATGGTCGTCAGCTTCAAAATCTCAAGCTCGCGCTTGCCGTTGGGCGTGACAATCGTCGCCACATCGCCGACGCGCTTGCCCACGATCCCGCGTCCAATCGGCGAGGTCGTGGAGATCAATCCCTTGGTGACGTCCGACTCTTCGCTGGTCACCAGCCGATACTCTATCTCTTCATCCTTGGTGGAGTCGTACACTACCACCGTCGACCCAAACCCGGCCTTATCCCGAGGGATGTTGGTCAGGTTCACAAGGGACAGCTCTGCCATGCGCTTCTTCAACTGGCCCAGCCGCGCATTCACAAAAACCTGGCGCTGCTTCGCCATGTGATACTCGGCGTTTTCCGACAAGTCACCCAGCGCCACGGCCTTTTTGATCTCCGCCGGCAATTCGTGGCTGAGTTCGTGTTCCAGAATGGCGATCTCAGCGAGAAGTTGTTTCTTGATGTGCTCGGGCATTCATTGTCCGTTCCGGGAAACCGGGATTCCCCCGGTCCGGGCTGCATGGATTCTCTTGACTCTTGATTATACGCGGAGAGTCGCTGAAAGCTTCTAGCTCTGAGCTTTCAGCCCTCAGCTTCCAGTTTGGGGTTGCTGCCTTGGGAGCTTCGCCTCAACCTAGGAGCGTAACCGCTTGTTGTCGGTCTGCCTGGAAAGGAGAAGCCTCGGGCGTCCGGCGCCCTCCGGGCAAAAGCTGTAGGCTGAGAGCGGAAAGCTATAAGCTGCTTTTGCCATCCAGAAAGCCTTGCAGAATCAACGTCGCTGCCACCTGGTCCACGACCTCCCGATGCTCCTGGCGCGCGCGCCCTGCCTCATAGAGAATCTGATGGGCTACCCGCGTCGTCAGCCGCTCGTCGCAAAAATGAATCGGCAGCCCGCTCAGCTCTCCCAGCGCCGCCGCAAACGCCTGATTTTTTTCCGCCTGCGGGCTCAGATCGCCGGACAGATGCACCGGGTTGCCCACCACAATGCCGACCACGCCAAACCGCCGTGCCAAACGCGCCAGGGAGCGCAAGTCGTCGCGGGAGATGCCTGGCGCAACTCTCCGTCGTTCGAGCGTAAGAACGGGCTGGGCCGTCAGTCCCAACTCGTCCGACACAGCAACGCCGATGCGGCGATTGCCGATGTCCAGTCCGAGATAGCGGGGTTGAGTCTCCAGAGTGGGCTCCCAGAGCCATCCTATTCCGCAAGGCGGTTGGATTGAAATCCAGCCGGGTCCGGTGTCCGGCCCGATACAATCAAGATAGGTACCAAAGGTAGAGAATCCTCGCACGCCCAATTCGCGTCTTAGATGGATGAAGGGTTAACAGCAACCGAATGGCAGTTCGCAAACGCAACACAAGGAAGAGGAAACGCTCAGGCGCGGGTGGGTTCTTGCTGGTGGTTTTGCTTTTCCTGCTGGTTGCGGCTTGTGGCGGCACATGGCTGCTTCTCGCCCCGTTTGGCCCATCGACCGAGACGATCGTCGAGATTGCGCCAGGTATGTCCGCCAACCGCATCGGTCGGCAGCTGGAGGCCTCAGGGATTGTCCGCACCCATTACGCCTTCGATGCATTGCGCTTCTGGAAACGGGGAACCCTCCGTGCCGGCGAATACCGGTTCGATCATCCCGCCTTGCCTGAGGAGGTCTACGCCCGGATTGCCCGCGGAGACGTCTACACCAAGGCTGTGACTATCCCCGAAGGGTCGAACATGTTCGATATTGCCGACAGGTTGGAGCAGGCCGGCTTCGGCCCGCGTCAGGCCTTCCTCGATGCCGCTGCGGCTCAAAACGCTCTGGTGGCCGACATCGATCCCGCCGCCAAGACACTGGAAGGCTATTTGTTTCCCGACACTTACCATCTGGCGCCCAAGGCAACTCCGGCCCAGATCGCCGCCACCATGGTGCGCCGCTTTCGCGCGGAAGCCGCGCAGCTGGGGCTAAGGGAGAACCTCCACCAAACTGTCACACTCGCCTCCATTGTGGAACGAGAAACCGCCGTGGACGACGAGCGCCCGTTGGTGGCCAGCGTGTTTGAGAACCGCCTTGCCGCGGGAATGCCCCTCATGACCGATCCGTCTGTCATCTACGGCTTGCAGCTGGAAAACCACTGGCGCGGCACCATCTACAAAAGCGACCTGGCCCGCCCCACGGCCTACAACACCTACCAGCACAAAGGTTTGCCCCCCGGTCCGATCGCCAATCCCGGAGCCAAGTCGCTGCACGCCGCCATGGACCCGGCCAAGAGCGATTACCTCTATTTCGTCGCCGCTGGCGCCAACCCGCAAGGACACTCCTTGTTTTCCCGCTCCCTTGAAGAGCAGAACCGTAACGTCGCAGGCTACCGGCACGCCATGAAACAGGCAGGTGGACGATGAAAGCACCCTGTCGTCGTGTCTCCGCGGCTGCGCTGCTCGCCCCCTTGGCGCTCACCGGCTGCTCCCTGCTTCCCACCACACGGAAGCTGCCCATCCCCAAGGCGCCGGTGATTACCCAGTCCGCAACTCCGGACGACCTGGTCACGCGGATTAACCAGCGCTGGAAGGGAATCGACTCCCTCACTGCGAAAGTTGAAATTCAAGCCAGCGTCACCAAAACCGGTGAAGGCGTAGCCACGGATTACCCCTCGGTGGAAGGGCACATCCTGATGCGCAAGCCTGGTATGCTGCGCGTGGTCGGCCAGCTTCTCGCTGTACGCATGTTCGACATGGCAAGCGACGGCAAGTGCTTCACCCTCTCCATGCCCCACGACAGCAAGGTGGTCAGAGGTTGCGGCGATTCAAAGAAGAAATCAAAGAACACCTGGGAAAACCTTCGTCCGGGCTTCTTCTTTGACGCGATGTTGGTGCGTGGCCTCGATCCCGACGATCTTTATTCCGTCGTCTCCGAATCGGAGACCATCGAAGATACGGCTCGGAAGCACCTCTACCAGGTTCCCGAGTATGTGCTCAGCATCAGCCGGCGCAAGCCTGGCAGCCAGCAGTTGATCCCAGTCCGGGTCATCACCTTTCATCGAGACGATCTTCGCCCCTACCAGCAGGACATCTACGACAGCGAAGGCAACCTCGAAACCGAGGTCTTCTACAAGGGGTATCAGGACTTCGAAGGTAGCCAGTACCCGATCTCCATCACCATCAAGCGCCCGCTGGAGGAAGTGCAGATCGTGCTCAACGTGGAAGACGTGAAAGAGAACCCGACTCTCGCTGACGACCAGTTCGCGGTGCAAATTCCCAAGGATTCCAAAATCGTCACGCCGGAGTAACTTCGCCGTCCGTCGCGCCGCACTGCTATTCCTCTGCCATCTGTGCTAAAAATGGGCTTTGCCCACCCGCGTGTTTCTTCGCGCGGTCGGTTAGGAAAGGACCTCATGGACCGGAGAACGTTTCTTGGCGCCGCAACGGCCACTGTCTTCACCGACGCATTGCATCCCTCCGCCGTATGGGCCGCAGCGCCGCCAGCCGTCAAGCCCATGGATGTCGGTCTGCTGGTGAGCCCCTTTGGCGCGCCGGAGGCCACCTTCCGCCGGGTGCACGATCTCGGCTTTACCAATTGCTTCCTTTCGCTCGATGGCTACATCAACGGCTTCACCCCGGCCATCGCAGCGCAATTCGGCGAACTGCTGAGCAAATATTCGCTTGTCGCCACCACCGTTGAGGTGGTGGGTCCGCAGCCGCTGGTGTGGAACTTCCTGCGCGGCCCTTCTACCATCGGCCTGGTCCCGCCCACCACCCGCGCCGCCCGCATCGACGCACTGCGCCAGGTGTCTGACTTTGCGAAAATTCTCGGCATCCCGCAGGTCCAGACGCATTGCGGCTTCATCCCCGAAGACCCTGCCGATCCGCTCTACCCCGGTGCCGTCGAGGCCATCCGTTCCGTCACCCAACACTGCCAGGACAACGGCCAGTATTTCCTCATGGAAACAGGCCAGGAGACACCCACCACCATGTCGCGCATGCTCCGCGATGTGGCTCTGCCCAACCTCGCTGTGGGCCTGGACACCGCCAACCTCATCCTCTATGGCAAAGCCAATCCTGTAGACGCAGTCGACATCCTGGGACCGCATGTGCGCAGCATCCACGCCAAGGACGGTCGCTGGCCCACCAATCCCAGCGAACTCGGCGAAGAAGTGCTCATCGGCAAGGGCCTGGTCGACTTCAAGCAGGTCTTCACCAAGTTGCATCAGCTCGGCTATTCCGGCGCCGTCACCATCGAGCGCGAAACCAGCGGTCCCCAGCAGATTGAAGACGTTCGCCAGGAGAAGGCCTACCTGGAAACGATCCTGCATGAAGTGCTGGGCTGATTTGGTCCTAGCTTGGCCGGCTGCCAATGGGTCGCCATGCTTCGAACGCGAGGGCATCAAGGGCGCATTTTTGGTTTGTCTATTCTTTGTTGCTGACGAGCGAGAACATGGCTCCCTGCGGGTCTTGCCCGTTGATGATCCAAGCCCCGCCGGGCACCTGCATCGGGCCGTTTAACACCTTCCCGCCACCGGATTCAACGCGCTGGATGGCGGCGTTGATCGAGTCGACATTGAAATAAAACGTCCAGCATGCGACCGGCATTTGCGGCGCTTTCAGCATCATCCCGCCGTCGCCCATCTCTTTGTGGTCGCCTTCATCGAAGATGCGATAGAGGCCCATGGGCCCCATGTCCATATCGTTGAGCTTGGTCCAGCCAAACAGCTTGCTGTAGAAGTCGAATGCGCCATCGAGGTCGGTGGTGTAAAGCTCGTGCCAGCCGATGGTGCCTGGAGTCGGGGGCGCCGGGCGTTCCGGCGAAGGCATGGCCGGGTTCGCCGTGAAGACCACAATGGCAGCGCCCTGCGGGTCAGACAGGACGGCGAAACGAAGCATGCCGGGGATATCCGTCGCAGGTTTCCAGAGTTTTCCGCCAGCTTCCACGATCTTTTCGATGTGAGCATCCACATCGTCGACGGAGATGTAACCGACCCAGGCGGTGTGGCCTTGCAGGTTCAACATGCCGGCGATTCCAATGCCTCCGATGTTGAAGGTTGTGTACGAGGAGCCGTCCGGGCTCGCCATCTCCTGGGTGGTCCAGCCCACCACGTCCGAGTAGAACTTCCCGGCGGCTGCCGTATCGCCGGTCATGAGTTCGTACCAACTGAACTTTCCTTTAGGCGTAAACATCGCGGTTCTCCTTATTGGCCGGTGGACCAAGGTGCCGGCATGCGGTCGCCTCAAAGTTGATATCAACGCTCTTAGGCATGTCAATCGGTTGGATGTAAATTATTAAGCGGCAGACAAGGGGAACGTGGAGGAAAGCGCAGCAGAATCCTGACGGTGGGCGGAGCGCCATCTTCAGCCCGATGATGGGCTGATCGGACGCGACGATTTCCACTCGAACCAAGTCTTGTCGGCAAGCCGGAATTCATACCCTTTTCAGCAATCCCCGTGGTGACCGGTGGCCTCGCGCAGGCCAGTCCCTTGAAGCTGGCCGAAGCAGCAAATGCTCTCTTCTACGCCGGTTCGCGAGATGTCCTCTTCACCGTGAATATGCCCAAATCGGAGCTGGATGGCACCGCGTATGGAAAGGAAATGGCCCGGCGGATCATGATCGAAACCGGTCAGACTCTCGAGTTCACGCAGCAGCCCGAAGAGCCTCAGCTTCGCCCGCCACACCCGCTTCCCCCGCCCCGAAGAGCATCCATGACCCGCTCCCTCCTCGACCCCCATCCCAGTGAGAATTCGCAGATGATCTGCAGGTTTGTGCAGTTCCAGATGGTCTGCTGCCGGCGCGGAGTTCGGTGCGGAGAAGTCGCGGGCCCCAGCGGCTGGTAGCATTTCTGCATGCTCTTCACTCCAGCCTGGACCCTTCGTTGCGCCTGTGCCCTGTCTTATGTTTTCCCATTGTTTCCGCTGAGCTTCCCTCCAACCCTGGAGGCGCAGAACTCAGCCGCGCGGGCGTCTGCCGTGTCTGCGGAGAAAAGCCATTTCGATGAGGTCTTGAAGGGGCTGAACCGTGGCCATGCGCCGGGGCTGGTTGCGATCTCTCCAGACGGCAAGCGCCTGGCGTGGCTGCAGAACCCCAAAGAGGGAAGTGAGATCCGCGTCGCACCGCTGGACGAGTTGACAAAGAGCCAGCGCGTCACGGCGGCGAAGGGCGAAGCGCATTGCCGCGAGGGGCAGATCTTGTGGGAGCCGGATAGCAAGGCGCTGGCCTTCTTTTCCGATTGCGCCAAGCCGGGCGAGCAAACGGATTTGTATCTTTCGCGCTTGGAGGGGAAGCCGGCGACGCGTGTGACTGAACTCAAGGGGCTCGTGGAGGCCCCGGCCTTTTCGCCGGATGGAACGCAGGTGGCCTTCTTGTATGTGGAAGGGGCGTCGCGCTCGGCGGGCGCACTGGCGGCGATGAAGCCATGGTCGGGCGTGATTGGCGAGGATGGCGTGGAGATTCAGCGCGTAGCTGCTGCGGCCGTGCCTCCGGAGGCGCAAGCAGAATCAGCTTCACGCAATTTGAAACCACTCCTGCCTCTGTTCCGCTTCATGACCCCGGCCAATCTGCACGTATACGAGTTTGATTGGCGACCTGACTCGAACGGGATTGCCTACGTGGCAGCCGACCCGCCCGGCGAAAACAATTGGTGGGTAGCCAAGCTGTATACGCAAGGCTTGGACTGGACCAATGGCTCTGGTTCCGAGAAGGCGATTCTCGCTCCGGCAGATGTATCCGGAGCATTGCACGGGATGCAGATCGCGGTGCCGCGCTGGTCGCCCGACGGAAAGGCGATCGCCTTCATCGGCGGGTTGATGAGCGATCAAGGATCAACGGGCGGCGATGTCTGGGTGGTCCCTGCGGGAGGTGGTCAGCCCATGGATTTAACGCCGCAGCGGCCCACGTCGCCGGCATGGATCGAATGGGGCGACAACGAGCACATCTTCGTCAGCGAACTGGCTGGAGGGAATTGCCAGTTGATCCGCTTGCGCCTGAATGGCGACAAGGCGGGCGCGGACGTGACGACGAGCTTCGGTTCGCCGATCTTCAGCATTCCGGGTAGCGTGGGCGACGGACGCATGGAGTTGAGCTTGTCGTCGACGGCCGATCGTTCGGCTTTTGTGTTCCATGCCAGCACATTCGACAAGGCGCCTGAGATTTACGAAGCCAAGGCGGGAACGGTCATGAGCGCGGGGCTCGACGGCGTGATTCAGTTGACGCATGTCAACGACGGCGTGGAGCCGGGATGGGGACACTCCGTGTCTTTGAATTGGAAGAGCGACAACTTCCATGTACAGGGCTGGCTCATGCTGCCCAAGGATTACGACCCGGCAAAGAAGTATCCGCTGATCGTGGAGGTGCACGGTGGGCCGGCATCGGCCGTGGTTGCGCACTGGGGCGCGGGCGGAGGGCTGAGCCCGGCGGCGTTTTCCGCGTTGGGATATTTCGTGTTGCAGCCCAATCCGCGAGGCAGCTACGGGCAGGGCGAGGAGTTCACCCAGGCCAACCGGAAAGACTTTGGGTACGGGGACTTGCGCGACATCTTGGCCGGGGTGGATACCGTATTGGCGAAGTATCCAGTCGATCCGGCACGCGTGGGCCTGACGGGATGGAGCTACGGCGGATTCATGAGCATGTTTGCGGTCACGCAGACACGGCGGTTCAAAGCGGCGGTGGCGGGCGCTGGAATCGCAGACTGGGAGTCCTATTACGGGGAGAACTCGATTGACCAGTGGATGCTTCCCTACTTTGGAGCGTCGGTCTACGACGATCCGGCGGTGTACGCGAAGAGCTCCGCAATCAACTACATCAAGCAGGTGAAGACGCCGACGCTGGTGGTGGTCGGAGATCGGGACGGAGAGTGCCCGGCGCCGCAGTCGTTCGAGTTCTGGCACGCGTTGCGGGATGAGCATGTGCCCACGCAGCTGGTGGTGTATCCCAACGAGGGCCACGGATTCGTGGACCCGATCCATCGCCGGGATGTGATGGTGCGGGCGGTGGAGTGGTTCGGCAAGTATCTCGGCAGCGGACAGTAGGGCTGCTCCCCAAACCGGCCAGCCAGGAGTCTATGTGTTTATGGGCAAACAGTTGAAACACAAGTGAGCTGGCCGGCGGTTGCCGAGCAGGCCACGGGGCGAGCCCCGTCCTGATACACTTTGCTTGGAGATGTGTGCGCGAGTTTTGCCGACTGGCTGCGCCAGGAACGACGATCACAGGAATTCGGTTTGCGAACGGATTCGATGGCGATGCTTCGACCTGGAACGAGCCATGGGGCAGCTACCAGGCATTTTCAGGTTTCGCGTGGCTTATGGATCGGAGTTGAGGGCGTCGCTCCCTTCCCTGGAGTGGAAAAGCGACGGGAGCCAGCGGGTGCGGCTCTCGATCCGGCGAGACGCTGAAGGTGCTTTAACCCAATTATTTTGACGTCATTCGGAGAGACCGTTCCGCGGTTTGAAGAGGCGGGGCGGGGAGGATTCATGCGGCGGTTTTTGACGCTTGTTTGCTTGTTGTGCGTGGCCATACCGGCGGGGATGTCGATCGCTGGTTGCACGCGCAATCCGCAGGGGAACTACTGCAACGGCGAAGGCTACGGGTTGAAGAACACCGATGTAGCCTCCATCTTTCTTTCTCCCCAGACCACGGGCATTTCCCTGGCATTCGGGCAGACACAGCAGATCGCCACGCCGGTGGCGAAGACCTGCAAGGGCGCGGCCGCGAGCGTGACAAGCTATACCTACGGCACGACGAATAACCAGCTTGTGGACGTTTCCCCGACGGGGAACCTCTGCGCCGGAACATGGAACCGCAACACAGGCGGCGGCATTGCCAACTACACAATCTGCAACTTTCCGAATCCGCTTCCTTCCACCAACGGGTTGCCGTATGGCAACGCGTACCTGACGGCTTCGGCGAATTCAGTCACCTCGAATCCGGTGGAGATCTTCGTGCACCCGCAGGTCACTTCGGTGACTCTTGCCGGTCCGCAGGCCTGTCTTTCGCAAGGGCACCTGGCGCAACTGGACGCGCAGGCGTGCTTTGCCGGCAGCGGCGGACAGCAACAACTGTTGTGCGCGCCCCCTTCGGTGACCACGGCAGCGACGCCTAGCCTGGCGTGCCCGCTTCCTCCCGGCGTCAGCCTGAGCTCAATCCAGGACTGCACCCTGCCGCTGGGTACGCTGACCTACAACGTGGGTTCGGGCAGCATCGCTTCCATCAACGGCGAAACCAACCAGATTACCGCGGAGCAACCGGGGACCACGGTGGTGACGGCTTCGGTGGCTGGGGGCGCCTCGTCCGCCGGCTACTTCTCCACCTGTCCGCCGGCCTCGATCGACATCACACTGGCCAACGGTGCCACTTCGGGGACCATTACCCAAGGCGTGCAACAAAACTTGACCACGACAGTCATCGACACGCAGGGCAATCCCATTACGGGTCTGACACTCGATTACCAATCCACCGACCCATTCGACATTGCTGTGGGTGCAACCGGCGGCGTGGCCACCAACCATCCCAGCGTGGCGTCGGTCTACGCTATCTGCCAGCCGAATACCTGCAATCCATCGCCGATCAACGTGATTGGAGCAAACAATACCGGGCTGCCCATCTCTTCCAACCCGGTGAAGATCACCGTGCCTGGCACAGCGAGCGACTACGTGTGGTTCTCCTCGCCCGGCCAGTCGCAGTATTTTGTTCCGGTCGAGTTGCTGACAGGGACAGTGGGTTCAACGGTGCGTATGCCCTATGTCCCCAATTCCATGGTGATGGACCGCAACGGATCCAACTTGTACTTTGGCTCCCCACGGGAACTGATGTATTACACAACCACCACAAACACGCTGAGCAAGCAGGATCCGAACGCTCCCGGCGTGGTGCTGGCAGTGTCTCCCAACGGCTCGCAATTGCTCATCAACGACCAGGTACGCCACCTGTTCTACCTGTACACGGTCTCTTCCGGAACTTCGTTATCGTTTGGGGGCATGGGCAGCGCGGCGGCCTGGACACCGGATTCGAAGACGCTCTACATCTACGACAATGCCAATCTGAACACGCCGGCAACCTGCTCCGGAACGCCGGCGATCACCGGGCATACGGACACGCTGTATGTGTACAACGTGAATACCGGCTGGAGCACGTATCCGTTGCCGCCGAGTCCGCTTCCCACCGCTTCGTTGCCAACCTGCACCGATCAGCCGAATGTGGCCGGTCTACCCCCGGCGCAAACCCCGGCAATTGTCGTTCCCGGTGTGGGCGCCTACTTGAGCGGGTATCCGACGGTTGCGCATACCTGGTGCCCCGCTGGAACGGTGGGCAATTCGGCAAGCATCCAGTTTTATCCGCTGGGCGATTCGGTGCCGACCCAGACCGACGCGCTGGCGGCCACTACCGACGGACAACACGTCCTCGGCGCAGCTCTCGTCGGCGGAGTGGTGCAGGTCTCCGACATCGGCGTTACGTTGCCGTCGATCACCACAAACAGCGGGACAGGCACTTCCCCCGTCGTTTCGCCGGCCACATGCCCGGTTTCAGGGGGCGGGGCGCTTTCACCGTTGACGATTCAGCACACCTTCACGGCGCCCGTGCCGGTGAGTGGTGTAAGCGCCACGGCCGTGAACCAGGTGATACCGGCGCCGAATTCGGCTCTGGCCTTCATTACCTATAGCGGAGACACGCCCGGCGCCGCGCTTCCGTACTACATGCCAGGGAGCGGAACGGTCAGCTACGTGACGCTGAACAACAGCTCTGCGGTTACGGCTCCGCTAGCGGGCGCGTTCTCTCCGGACAACACGCTGTTCTTCCTGGGAACCGGTGGCGATAACCTGGTCCACTACATCGGCATTCCCATCACGGTGAGTGCGGCCACACCGCCCACGGACACACAGCAGGTTGCGCCTGCGCTCCCGGCCTGCACGCCGGTATCGGCGGGGGGCAACGATGCGGGCTGCATCTATACGGGTACGGGCACAGTCGTACCGGTGACTGCGATCGCCGTGAAGCCCCGCTCCACGACGTAACCATGCCACAACCAACCACGACTGAGAAGGCCGGCGAGCGCCGGCCTTCCTGCTGAGCGCGGCTATGTCCCGGCGCGACGGGCTTGTGATGCAGGAGCATGCCGCAGGGGAATCCCCCGGGGTCGCACGATAGAATCAGACCAAGTGTCCAGAGTCTCAAATACGCAACATAGAACTGGCTGTCATTCTGAGCGAACGGGGCCCCGAACGTCTTTCAGTTCGGAGGTGGTGAGTCGAAGAATCTGCGGTTGTTCTTCAATGAGCTTCCTACTCACCAAACCAGAGAACATTCGATGATCAAAGGAATTTCGTTTCTTCGTTCCGCCGGAAGTGCCGCGGTCTCCGACCGGCTGGCGAGTTTTTTCGCCGCGCTGGGATTTGCTTCCGGGCCGGGATGGAACGAAGAAGGCAGCCGGGGTGTGTCCTTCCTGGCTCCGTTCGGCAATTTGGAGATTGTGGATGGCACGTTCCCCTCCACAGCGGATGTGCTGGTCGAGGTAACGGCTCTGGATGCGGTCCACCAGGCGGCCGCATTATGGCTGAACGAACAGGGCGGCGATGCCGCGGCAGGGCGGCTATCGGCGATTGAGCAGACGCACTGGAAGTCGAGAATTTTTACGGTTGAGCCGGAGCCTGGATTTCCCTTCAGCTTCTGGGCCTGGACCAACCCGGTCCAAGGTAAGCCGGTGGCCGTCGAGGGCGATCTTTCTGCTGTGGGCATGAAGTTCGCGATCGTGGTGGCGCGGTGGAATGCGGTGATTACCGATCGGCTCCTGGACGGCGCTCTGGATGCATTGCTGCGCAGCGGCGCCAAGCGAGCCGATGTCGAATTGATCCGTGTTCCGGGGGCCTGGGAGATTCCGGCTGCTGCACGGACGGTGGCCAACCTGGCGCAGGTGGACGCGGTTGTAACCCTTGGTTGCCTGCTTCGCGGCGAGACCGCGCATTACGAAGCGATCTACAACGAAGTGGCACGTGGGATTGGGCAATCGCAGCAGGAGACCGGGATTCCCCACGCGTTCGGCGTGTTGACCTGCGAAACGTTGGAACAGGCGCTGAATCGGGCCGGGATCAAGGCTGGAAACAAGGGCTTTGAGGCAGCGATTGCGGCCATCGAGATGGTGAGTCTGCGGCGCAAACTGCTGAAGCAGGGCTCGGTCGAAGGCGGCAACTCTTGACGGCGGGGACGCGGCGCAAGTCGCGCGAACTGGCCATGCAGATGCTCTTTCAAGCGGATGTGGGCAAGCAGACTCCGGACGAGGTGCGCGCCACGTTCTGGAAGGCCGGCGACGATGTGGAGCCGGAGGTGCGCGGCTTTGCGGAAGACCTGTTTCGTGCCGCCATCGCGCACCAAGAACAGATCGATGAGCTGATTGTGGCGAATTCGAAGCACTGGCGGCTGGAGCGGATGCCGGCCGTGGATCGCAACCTGCTGCGCATGGCGGTCGGGGAGATGCTGGCCTTCAAGGGAACGCCCTTCCCCATCGTAATCAACGAAGCGCTGGAGATTGGGCGGCGCTACTCCGCGCCGGAGTCCATCAACTTCCTGAATGGCATGTTGGACTCGATCGCGCACGGGCTCATCGGCAAATAAGAGTTCCTCCCCTGGAGTCGAATTCCTGCTCGCGGCGCGGCCGATGTGCGCCCAAAAAGCAAGGCTGGCCGCGTGTTCGGCCAGCCTTGAAGTGAAGCAGGAGGAGCTGAATCCTCCACAAGAAAGCGACGTGAAGCTTAGTTTGTGGATGCTGCTATTCTGTCATGGTGCAAACCCATCGACAGCACCCCTTCCCGGCAGCGCGCTCTGCGACTTTCGCGCTATTGCTGGGAGTGAGTGTGGCTGGCTGCCACAAGGAAGAACAGGCAGTGGTGGGCGTGGCACAGACCGCGGTCCACGCCGAACAGAAAGCGCAGGCGGCCGCCACCAAGCGCGATCAGCAGCGAGCGGATCTGGCGCGCATTCCGCTGCCGACGCGGAGTTTGTACGTCGATGTGCACGAGCCGGGAGCGTGGGCCAATCCTTTTCTCTCCGTCGATGCGGACTGGCTGAACCTGCGCATCACCCTGGCCGATGCCAACCCAAGCACACTGGGCGCAGGCACCATGCTGCGCCCCGAGGCGGCACGGCGCCAGGAGATTCAAGTGCGTCCCTCGGATCTTGCGGACGCGTTGATCGCTTTGCCGGCGGGCGCATGGCGCTACGGACGGGTGATCGCGATTGCCGAGTCCCCGCTGGCTGCGCGCAAGGATCAGCCCAAGGTCCGGCGCAACATGGAAGTCGCCATTCGCCAGCTCAACGATTTGGGCATTGTGGTGGAAGAGTGGCCTTCGCGGTAAGCAGTCCTGTCTGCTTGGAAGCTGGGTTTGTGATCTCCCACCCGGGCGAGGAGAACAAAGGCTGTGCGAGGATGGGCACACGCCAATACCGACTCCACGCACAAGGCGTACATATCGGCTAGGATTTCAGCGTGAGCCTGCTACCGATCTCCGCCTTGATCAATCAGCCGCCGCTGGACCATGAGCGGTTCTTCGCACACCTTGAGTTGGATGCACAACTGAAAGCAACCGTGCGCGGGGATGTCCTGTTCGATCTGGGCTCGCGCGCGCTTTATGCGGCCGACTCTTCCAACTATAGGCAGGTGCCGGTGGGCGTGGTGACTCCACGCGATGCGGCAGATGTGGAAGCTGCGCTTGCCGCTTGCCGCGCGACTGGAGCCGCGGTGCTGCCGCGCGGCGCCGGGACGAGCCTTGCGGGACAGTGTGCCAATGTCGCGGTCGTTTTCGATTACTCGCGCTACATGCATGCGCTGACCTCGATCGATCCTGCGGCCAAATTGGCGGTGGTGCAGCCGGGCATTGTGTTGGACCGGGTGCGCGAAGCCGCCGAATTGCATCACCTGACCTATGCGCCGGACCCGGCCACGCATAGCCGCTGCACGCTGGGCGGCATGATTGGCAACAACAGCTGCGGCGTGCACGGGCTGCTGGGCGGCAAGGTCGTGGACAACATCGAGAGCCTGGACCTGGTTCTCTACGACGGCACGCGCATGACCGTGGGCCGGACGAACGAGGACCGGATCGATGAGCTCGTTCGCGCTGGCGGACGCGTGGGCGAGATTTACGCGCGGCTTGCGCAACTGCGCGATCGGTACAGAGAGCAAATTCGCGCGAAGTTCCCGCGGATCCCGCGGCGGGTCTCGGGCTACAACCTCGATGAATTGCTGCCGGAGAATGGGTTCAACCTTGCGCGCGCGCTGGTGGGTTCGGAGGGGACGTGCGCCACGGTGGTGTCCGCCACGCTCAACCTGACGGCGAGCCCGCCGTATCGCGTGCTGACGGCGTTGGCCTTCGACGATCCTTTTCTGGCTGGCGATGTGGTGCCCCGGGTACTGGAATTTGCGCCGATCGGCTTGGAAGGCTTTGATGGCTTGCTGGTGGACTTCATGTTGAGTAAGAGCCTGGCGGTTGACGATGTGAAGCTGTTGCCGCCGGGACGCGGGTTTCTGCTGGTAGAGATGGGTGCGTGGACCGCAGAGGAAGCGGCGGCCCAAGCGCAGGCGCTGGTTGCAACAGCGCAGGGATGGCCGGAGGCTCTGCGGGCCCGCATCTATGACCACGAGGATGCAGAGCGCGTGTGGAAGGTGCGCGAGTCGGCACTCGGCGCGACGGTGTGCGTGCCGGGCGAGCCGGATCGCTGGGAAGGCTGGGACGATGCGGGGATTCCGCCGCAGCACCTGGGCACATATCTGCGCAAGCTGACTGCGTTGATGGTTGAGTATGGCTATCGCAGTCCGTTGTATGGGCACTACGGGCAAGGCTGCGTGCATCTGCGCATCAACTTCGATTTCCGCACCTTGGAGGGCCTGCGCAAGTTCCGCGAGTTCATTGCGCGCGCCGCCGACTTGGTGGTGGAACTGGGCGGATCGCTGAGCGGCGAGCACGGCGATGGACAGGCCCGCGCGGTGCTGCTGCCCAAGATGTTTGGTCCGGAACTGATGGCGGCATTTCAGGAGTTCAAGGCCATCTGGGATCCGGACAACAAGATGAACCCGGGCAAACTGGTGGACGCGGTACGCGTCTATGACCCGGTGGAGAATCTGCGATACGGTCCGAGGCCGGAGGGGCGTGACGCTGCGAAATTGGAGACGCACTTTGTCTTCTCTGCCGATCGCGGATCGCTGGAAGATGCGGCGGCGCGTTGCGTGGGCGTGGGCGCATGCCTGAAGAAAGAGGGCGGCGTCATGTGCCCGAGCTATCGGGCTACGGGGCAGGAGCAGCATTCGACACGCGGCCGGGCGCGGCTCCTGTGGGAGATGCTGGCGGGAGCACTGCAGAAGGAAGGCTTTGCCAGCGAAGCGGTACACGAAGCGCTGGACTTGTGTTTGAGCTGCAAGGCCTGCAAGACGGAGTGTCCGGTGCAGGTCGATATGGCGCAGTACAAGTCGGAATTCCTGGCGCAAAAGTACAAGGGCAAGCTGCACCCGCTGCATCACTACGTATTTGGCTTCGCGGACAAGATGGCGCGCTTGGGGTCGCTCACGCCGGCGCTGACGAATTGGGTATTGAGCGGCTCAATGACCAGCCCTCTCATCAAGCACATGGTGGGCGTCGCGCAGGAGCGCAGGATGCCGCAACTGGCGGCGAAGAGCTACAGGGCTGCGCGCGGTACGGATGTGACGAGCAACATTCCGCGCGCTGCTGTAGAAAAAGGTACGGGCTTCAGCCCGTACATCCAACCGGCCCGACAAGCGGGGGCTTTAGCCCTTGAGAAAGACACGATCCCGTCGCAACTTGTCGTGCTGTGGGCGGATACGTGGAACAACTATTACCATCCGCAAACGCTGCATGCCGCGGAATCGGTACTCACGCAGGCGGGTTTCCGCGTGCGAATCCCGAAGGGCCGCATCTGCTGCGGGCGCGCTCTCTATGACTTCGGGTTGCTGAGCACGGCGCGGCGCTACCTGGCCGACGTGCTGGATCGCGTGGAGGCGGAGATCGGGGCGGGGTTGCCCTTCATTTTCCTGGAGCCGAGCTGTGCGAGCGTCTTCAAAGACGAGGCGTTGCAGCTTTTCCCCGACGACCCACGAGCGCAGCAATTGAGCAAGCAGGTGTGGCTGCTGGCGGACTGGCTGGCGGCGAAGGCGCCGGAGTGGGTGAACGGGCGGCTGGCGGGGGCGCACGTGCTGGTGCATGGACATTGCCACCATAAGGCAGTCTTTGGCGGCCCGAGAAATGAGGTCGCGATGCTGCGCAAGGCCGGCGCGCAGGTGGAGATGATTGAAACCACATGCTGCGGGATGGCGGGCCCTTTTGGATTTGAAGCGGACAAAGTTGAGCTCTCGAAGGCAATTGCGAATCTCGGATTGATGCCTGCGGTGCGCGCGGCTGATCCGATGACTTTGGTCGTGGCCGATGGGTTCAGTTGCCGCGAACAGATTGGACAACTTTCAGATCGGAAGGGGATGCACTTTGCGGAGATTCTGGATCGGAGTTGTGGATGCGGCGGGTGAAGATTTGCCGGCTGTCCGGGACTGCGCTCGCTCCGGATGAAGCGGTCTGGTTGAGATCCGAGGTATCCCGCCCTTCCGCAAAGAGCGCGGCAGGATGGGCCACGGAGCGTGTCTTGCGCTGAAAGGTGGGAGCGGTGTTGCGTTCCATTCATTTTCATCGTGCATACTGGTCGCATGGTTCGTGAAGAAATGAGAGACGCAATTCTGCTGCTCGTTGCGGGCATGTCACCCCTTGTTGTGGCGATGGGCCAACCGGGTGTGACGGCGGTGTTGCCGAATGGGCGGCAGATTCATCCGGCGGGCAATTGGATTCCCCTGGCCCCGTATCCGTTCGCCCTGGCGGTGCGCGGCGATGGCGCGGAGATTGCCGCTCCATCGATCGGATTTCCCTTCGCCCTGAATGTGGTTGGCGATCCCAGTGGCGCCAGACCCACCGAGAAGCGCATGCCGGCAGGCGAGAATAACGATCCGGCGGTCGAGGTGCATGCGGGGCTGGCTTACTCGCCGGATGGTTCGCTGCTCTACGTGGCCACCGGCGACTCGGGAAAGATTCGCGTCTACAAGACCAGCGATTGGACGAAAGTCGGCGAGGTCTCGCTGGATGGGGCGGTCGAAGCCGGTGATCGTCAGGTCGCGAAGGAGACGAGCGGAGTTGGGGCAGCGGGTGCGCGTCAGGCGGGCGGCCTTCCCGCGCAGGCAGGAAACAGTGCGAAGCGGGAGGTTCATGGAAGCTTTGCGGCAACGCTGATCGTCTCCGCGGATGGAAAGACGCTGTACGCGCTGGACCAGGGAAATTGGCGCGTGGTGATTCTGGATGCGGCCAGACTGGAGCGGATCGCCGAAATTCCTACAGGAAACTATCCGTTTGGGCTGGCGCTCTCACCGGACGGAGCGCGGCTCTATGTGACCAACACCGGCCTGTTTGAATACGCCACAATTCCGGGCGCAAACGCCAAGAACCCGCTGGGCACGGGCCTTCATTTCCCACCGTTTGGATATCCATCGAAAGCCGCGCGCGATGGAGCGGTTGTGGAGGGCAAGAAGATTGCGGGGCTCGGCGATGAGAACTCGGATCGCGGCAGTTCGCTGTGGACTTACGATGTGCGGGATCGGGAGCGTCCGGTCTTGTCTGCCAAGCTACGGTTAGGGGACAGGATCACAGAAGCCAACGGAGGCACTGTGGGCGGGGCTGCACCCACAGGCGTTGCCCCCGCAGGCGATGCGGTGTTTGTGTCGCTGGCGCACGAAGACGCGGTGGTCAAGCTGAGCAGCGACGGCACGCGCGTGGAAGCGCAGGCGGCGCTTTCGCCCTTTACCGGAGCGCGCTTTCAGGATGCGCAGGGGCGTCCCCTGCGCGGAGTCATGCCGAGCGGGCTGGCGGTGCGCGACGGCCGGGTCTACGTGGCCGAATCGGGAATCGATGCGGTGGGCGTGCTGGATGCGTCTTCGCTGCACGTCATCGAGCACATTCCGGTGGGCTGGAATCCATCCGCACTGGCACTGTCGCCGGATGGTAAAACGCTCTACGCGATCAATACCAAGGGCAAGGGGGCGGGTCCGAACGGCGGCAAGCATCACGACCCCAACACGCCCACGTATGTTGGCTCGCTTGAGATGGGCAGCCTCAGTGCAATTGCGTTGGGCAGTCTTCCGCCGCCTTCCGAGTTAACCCAGGCGGTGCTCGCGGCCAACATGGCAGCGACTGCCAATCGTGCCACCTTGCCGCACGTCAAGCATTGCTTCCTGGTGATCCGCGAGAACCGGACGTACGACGAAGTGTTAGGCGATGTGCCGGGAGCCAACGGCGACGCGGCCTTGGCGCGTTTCGGCTTGGACGGCTGGGCGGAGGAAGCGCAAAGTGCGAAGCATCTGAAGGTGACGCCCAACCTGCATGCGCTGGTGCGACAGTTCGCGATGAGCGACAACTTCTACGTCGATAGCGATGTGTCGGCAGACGGGCATCGCTGGGTGATGGGCATCAATCCCACACCCTTCTTTAATACGGCGTGGACTTCGGGCTATGGAGGACGGCGAACCGACTTTGCGGGATCGCCGCAGCCGGGTCGGCGCGCATTGTTTGGTGGGGCCGATGCACCCATGCCGGAAGATGAGCCGCAGTTCGGTTCGCTGTGGGAGCACATTGCCGCCAGCGGCAAAGGGCTCTTGAATTACGGCGAGGGGCTGGAGATTGAAGGAAACGCCGAGTTGCCGGGTTCCGCACCGGAAGGGCAGCGGCTGTTCCTGAACTCACCACTGCCCAAGCCTGTGTTCGAATTCAGTGACCGGCGCTATCCGACCTTTAACTTAGGGATCCCCGACCAGTTCCGTGCGGCGGAGTTCGAGCGCGATTTCAAACTGAAGCTGGCTGCCGGAAAAGTTCCGGCACTGATTGTGATCCGCCTTCCCGATGACCATACCGCAGAGCCGCGTCCAAAGGACGGGTATCCCTACCGGGCTTCGTATGTGGCCGACAACGACCTGGCGCTGGGACGCATCGTAGCCTTTCTTTCGAAAACATCCATCTGGAAAGACTCAGCGCTCTTTGTGACCGAGGACGACGCACAGGGTGGGGTGGACCACGTGGACGCGCATCGCAGCATTCTTCTGGTGGCCAGCCCCTGGGTGAAGCCAGGAGCGGTAAGCCACGAACATACCAGCATGGGGTCCATCACGCGGACCATGAACGAACTGCTGGGCCTGGGGGCCATGAATTTGGAAGATGCGCTGGCCGGGGAGATGACCGGCATCTTCGACAGCGTTTCACATTCGGAGCCGTTTGTTGTCCGGGCCGCAGACGTGCAGGTATTCGACCCCGCGAAGGCTCGCTTCGCCAAGCCGAAGACGCGGCAGGAAGCAGCCGCCTTGCGTGACGTGGACAACGCCGATGCCATACGCAACGAGATCCAAAAGTCGGGCGTGAACCTGCGCAGGCCCACGGATTCTGAATGACGGGGCGGATACCCGCCCCAGTAAAAAAAGTTGGACAGAACGTGAAAACCCTTCATAATGGACAGAATTGTTCCCCAACCCTCCAAAGTGGTTGATCTTCCCGCTCGACCAACCCAGATTTTTAAAGAGTCTGTAACATAACCCGAGCCGTTTCTTAACACGATCCGAGTAAGCTTTGGCAGTAGAAAAGCTCACAGAATGAGACGGATAACGAGACGGACCGATCATCAGGGCTTATCCGGCACCGCAGGGCTCATGCGGCCACGGCGGAGCTTCATTGGGAACAAGAATGACCCCGGGCTATACGGCGTCCATTCGCATATTCCCATCATGTGATTTCCCGGCTGAAACCTTTCGCTCTTCATTTGGCGGTCGCGACTCACAACCCGCGATCCATTTCCGGGGACCACCCAACGCCATCAGCATTCTTTCAGGAGACAGTGATCCATGCAGAAGTTCAAGCAAGCGAGTCGGCAGAGGTTTATTCAGCGGTGCTTGTCGGCACTCGGCCTACTACTGGCGATGGCCTGTACACACGGCTATGCGCAGTCCACGCAAGGCTCCATCATCGGTTCCGTCAAGGACACGGCAGGCGCCGTGGTTCCCGGTGCATTGGTCACCCTCACCAACGCCGAAGAAGGCGCGGTTCGCACCACCAAGTCCAATGGAGTGGGCGATTATCACTTTCAGGACGTCAAGGCCGGCCACTACTCGGTCGAGGTCTCTGCACCCAGTTTTGAAAAATGGGTCGCCACGGGCGTCGCCCTTGAGGTACGGCAGGAACTTCGCCTGGACGTGAAGCTCTCCATCGGCGCAGTCCAGCAGGAAGTGCAGGTGACCGGCGACAGCGTGAGCGCGATCGAGACGGACACGCCCACCATCAGCGGCACCTTCACCACCGATGACGCCAGCAACCTGCCCGTGAACACGCGTGCCAGCACCAACGGCACCAGCGCCGCCAACATCTTCAGCGCGCTTCCCGGCGTGCAGGCCGATGGCGACAGCTCCGGCGTTTCGCTGCAAGGCGCGCTGCCCTACCAGGTCGACGTGACGGTCGACGGCGTCACCACCAAGAGCGCAACCGGCGGAACTTTCTACGGCGACGCCTTCCCCTCTACCGAATCCATCTCCGAGATTCGCGCGGACGGTGTGCTTGCCAACGCCGAGTATGGCGACCCCGGCCAGATCGTGATCACCACCAAGGGCGGCTCCAACACCTTCCACGGATCGGGCTTCTGGTACTACCAGGACAACAAGTGGAACGCCATTCCCTATACCTATCCGACTACGAAGACCAAGCCGCTCTACCACGGCGCGACCTTCGGCGGCAGCGCCGGCGGTCCCGTGGACATTCCGCATTTTTACAACGGCAAGAACAAGAGCTTCTTCTTTGGAGCCTATGAAGGCTGGCGCTTCCCGTCGCAGACCACGATTAATGAAGTGGTGCCCAGTACGCTGATGAAGCAGGGCAACTTCTCCAACTTCTGCTACCAGCCGGACAAGAATGGCAATTGCACTCCGTTCACCCTCATCAATCCGGCAACCGGCACTGCTTACCCGGGGAACACGATCCCCAACATCAACACCATCGCCGCGAGCACTCTCAAGCAGTTCTATCCCGATCCCAACATCGGCGATCCAACTGCCTACACCGATAACGGCGTGCCCAACTACCAGGCCAACGTAACCAGCAGCCGCCACTCCGACCAGTTCGACATTCGCGGTGACCAATACTTTGGCTCCAACCAGAAGTTCCTCCTGTGGGGCAAGTTCACCTGGAAGAACTATCCCATCAACAGCCCCGAAGAACTGCTGGTTCCTTCGCAGTTGAATACCAGCCAGAACCGGGTCTTGAAGATCGACACCAACTGGAGCATCAAGCCCAACCTGATCAACGAAGGCGGCTTCGGTTACACCCGTGTCACGACCGGAACCACCGACAGCTTCAACGGCAACGCATGGACCGTCGCGCAGGGCTGGCAGGGTTTGCAAAACCTGTTCTACAACGGCATTCCAGAGATGGACTTCAACAACATCCAGAGCTTGAACGCAGACCGCTTGACGGGGCTGACCAAGTCGTTCACCTACGCCTACACCGACTCGCTCATCTGGTCCAAGGGCAACCATACCTTCAAGTTCGGCACCGATATCCAAACGTTGGAAGCCGTCACGCCGCTCGGCTTTAACGGCTCCGACAACTACGGAACCTACCAGTTCAATAAATCGGGCAGCGCTGGCCTGTTTACCGGCATCGACTTTGCCGACTTCCTGATCGGTGCTCCGTACCAGACGTTCTACGACGTGGTCAAGCAGGACAACGACGGCGTCTCCCAGCACTACCACTTCTTCGGCCAGGACGAATGGCGCGTGAACCCGCGGTTGACTCTGTCCTATGGCGTCCGCTACGAACTGCATCCCGGTTACTACGACAAGTATGGCGACATTGGAAACTTCGATCCCAGCGTGGCCGGAGCCGGAAGGGTCATCTATCCCACGGGCAAGCAGGCGCTGCTGGCGCAGAGCTTCTTGGCCAGCGCCAATGCCTGCGATCCCGATGGCGTGACGGCAACCAACTCCGCAACCATCAATGGCGCTCCCTGCATGCAGGTGGTGGGCAACGACGCAGCCGGATACCCAACCGGTCTGAAGAAGTACCCACATAAGCGCTTCATGCCTCGCTTCGGTTTCGCGTATCGTCCGTTTGGCGACGACAAGTGGGCCATCCGCGGTGGCGCGGGAATCTACAACATCAACATGCTGGGTTCCAGCTTCTACTCCCTCACCGGTACGGTGCAGGCGCAGACCGAGCAATACGCCAACACCTACAATCCGGCCACCCACGCCATTGGTTATCAGTGGCCGGCCATCTACGCGGGCGCAGGCAGCGCCGGTGGCACCACCAACTACGGTCAGGACTACTTCGGCACCGCCAACAGCACCAACTGGAAGGACCCCTACACCGAGCAGTGGTCGCTCAGCATCGATCACGATTTGGGATCGGGCTATGCGGCGCGCATCTCCTACATCGGTTCCGAGACCCATCAACTGGTCTGGGCGCCGGATGAAAACACGCTGCCTTTCTCCTCCACCGTCTCGGCCTTCAACAACGACATCGGCAACCGGCTGTTCCCGAACTGGGGCCGCATCAACACCCGCGCCACCGGCGCCAACAACAGCTATCACTCGCTGCAGGCTGAAGCCAGCCACCGCCTCCAGAAGGGTCTGGAGTTCCAATCCGGATTTACCTGGGCCAAGAACCTCGCGGACAACCAGGGACCTGCCAATCAGGGCTTTGGTGGGGAAGGCGGCGGCCAACGCGCCACCTCCATCCTCGATCGCCACGCGGACTTCGGCAACGTGGGCGGAACACGCCGCCTGCGCTGGAACACAACCATCCTCTACGATCTGCCCGTGGGCCGCGGCAAATTGCTGGGTGGAGACATGCCCCGCATCGCTGACACCATCATCGGCGGATGGCGCCTGTCGTCCATCCTTACGGTGCAAACCGGTCCGTTCTTGACCGCCTACTTCCCCAACGGCCAGGGCGACCCTTCCGGCACAGGCTCCGGTCTGAACGGCTCGTACGGCGATGGAACGGGCAGCTTTGACGGCGGCCACCGCAATCAGCACGCCGATTGGGTTGCCGGCCAAAGCGTGAAGCCTCAGGGCCAGAACCGCTTCAACTGGACAAACGCCGGCGCATTTACCTGCCCTGGCGCTTCCGCCTGGACCGTCGGCAACCCCTGCACCACCGGTGCAGGCTATACACCGCAGAGCGATGGAACCTTTGTCGCCAACGGCCCCAACCCGCTGCCCATCGGCCGTTTCGGCAACGCGCCGGTCGGTTCGGTCGAAGGCCCTGGACTGGTGAACCTTTCCTCGGGTCTGAGCAAGACCTTCGCCTTTACCGAGCACTTCCACATCAAGGCAGAAGGCACCTTCACCAATGTTCTCAACCACACCAACCTCGGCGATCCCAACCTGAACCTCAGTTCGGGCAGCTTCGGCATCGTCTCCGGAGCCATCGGTTCGGACTTCGGCGGCGCCCGTACGGCGCAGGTCGCTCTCCGCGCTGAGTTCTAAGCAGAGCTGACCGATTCAAATCGGTTCAGTTGCACGGCTTCAATCTCCCACCCTCAATCGTCGGCAGCGACCGGCGATTGAGGGTGGGTTTTTAGTGCCCTCAAGAGGGCAGTCCATGCTGAGTTTTCCACCGTGGACGTATTGGATGTGATTCCTTTCGTGCCCGGTGAGCTGTACGAGCCTTCACACCGAGGGGAGTTGTTGTATTGTTTTGGACAGGAGCAGGTTTCCGATTCAAAAGCGCAGGGGTTGCAACTCCAACAGCCGAATCTGCGTCCAATTCGAGAGGCAGCCGAAAGATGCAGCAGGCGGGAGCGCGCGGAGTTTCGGTTCTGCGTTTCCATTGATGCTGGAGATCGGCGTCCGCAGAGATTTTCGATACGCTCAGGCGTTTCCGAAGCTGAGCAAAAGGAGGGTTTTCATCATGGCAGAAGATAGCAAGATTCATCATCTCGGATGGTTTCTGGCAGGCATCGGCGTGGGCGCGGTTGTGGGCATTCTCTATGCCCCCAAGAGTGGCCGCGAAACGCGTGAGAGCCTGGCTAATAGCGCCCGCGAGGGTACCGAATACGTGAAGAAGACCGCCGCGCAGGCCAGCGAACAGGTAGGCGCGTTTGTCGATAAGAGCAAGGAGCAAGTCGGTGCTTTCGTCGACAAGAGCAAAGAGCACGTGAGCACGCTGGTGGACAAGAGCAAGGACCAGGTGGGGCAATACGTGGACCGCAGCAAGGAAGTTGTCGATCGCGGACGCGCGCAATGGGAAGAATTCGTGGAACGTGGAAAGAGCCTGGTCACCGACCAGTCCACACGTGTGAGCGCTGCCGTCGATGCGGGCCGCAACGCGTATCGCACGACGACTGCCGACCCAACCGAACTGTAACCGATGCGACAGCCGGAGAACCTTCCGGTCTGGCGTCTCTTTCGGATTTTCTGCCCCGGAGGTTAGCAGAGGCCATTCATGGAATGGCGGAATGCTCCTCCGGACTCATCCCGGAACGTGAGTCCGGACGCGTTGAACGAATGGCTGCATGCCGGCAGCGGAACCGTGTGAGAATTTTCCGATGCAAAACCAAGAGACCATCGAGCTGGCCTGTGTTGTCATGACTGCGTTTGCCCTGGTGACCCAAGTCATCATTCTTCTCGCCGTTACGTTGGGCGCCAGCAAGTCCATCAAGTCGATTAAAGGCGAGATCGAGGAGCTGCGTTCCGCGATTGTGCCGGTTGTGCACAGTACGCGGGAACTCATGGAGAAGCTCTCGCCCAAGGTGGAGCAGACGGTGACCGATCTGTCGGAAGTGGCGAAGGTCCTGCGTAAGCAGGCAGCGGAACTGGACGTCGTTTCCACCGAGGTCCTCACCCGGGTGCGCAAGGAAACAGGGCGCATTGACACCATGCTCGCCGAAACACTGGACGCCGTGGACAAGGCCAGCACCTACGTTACCCAGGCGGTGAACAAGCCCATCCGCCAGATCTCCGGCGTTCTTGCCAGCGCCAAGGCAATCATTGAATCTCTGAGCACGCCCGCGCCCCCCGCCTACCGCCAGCCGACGTATCGCGACGATAAAGACCTCTTCGTTTAAACCGGTCTTTGACCTATCGGTTCGATGGTTTATTCGGGCCCATGCACACTTCCTTTCATCTTCCAGCTATGCTTCTAGTCGAGGGATAGCGAATGAAGAGACGAATCTTGCAGGCGTGGCTCGTGCCGACGGCCACCATGCTGTTGTCTGCAGCGGTGCAAGCGGGCGCACAGACAACCCCTAGCCCGGCGCTGCTGGCTCTTTCCAAACAAGATCGCACCCTGGCGATCGTCGACCCTTCCAGTCTGAAAGTGTTGGCTACTGTCCCCGTGGGCGATGATCCGCATGAGGTGGTCGCTTCCGCCGATGGAAAGATGGCCTACGTCTCGAACTACGGCTTTGGCGCTTTCCACACATTGACGCCGATTGACCTGTTGGGAAAGGTGCGGTTGCCGGCAATAGATCTGGGGGCCCTCCGCGGTCCACACGGGCTGGACTTCAAGCTGGACAAGGTGTGGTTCACGGCGGAGGCAGCCAAGGCCATTGGCAGCTACGATCCGGCGACGAAGCAGATCGATTGGATCATGGGGACCGGCCAGGACCGCACGCACATGATCTACGTCTTCCCCGACGGCAAACGGATCGTGACGACCAACGTGAACTCCGCCACGGTGACGATTTTGGAAAAGACAGAAAGACCTGCGGGCGGACCACCTCCCGGAATGGCGCCACCGCCGGGGATGGCGCCTGGAGGACCCGGAAACGGTCCGCCGTCCGGGATGCCGATGGGGCCGCCGCCCGCGCCGCCGGGAGGGAACTGGGAACTCACAGTCATTCCCGTGGGGCATGGTTCCGAGGGCTTCGATGTCTCGCCGGATGGGAAGGAAGTGTGGGTCGCCAATGCCCAGGACGGCACGGTTTCCATCATCGACCTTGCCGTCAAAAAAGTGACGGCGACGCTGGAGGCCAATGCGCGAGGAGCCAACCGGCTGAAGTTCACACCGGACGGCAAACTGGTTCTGGTCACGCCGGGGTCGGCGCTGGTGATCCTGGACGCGGCGACGCACAAGGAAGTGAAGCGTCTGGACACGGTGCATGGGTCGGGCGGCATCCAGATGCAGCCCGACGGCGCGCGGGCCTATGTGGCTTGCGGGCGGGATGGATTTGTGGCCGTGATTGATTTGAAGACGCTGGCGATGGTGGGGAAGATTGCGGTGGCGGGACCGGATGGGTTGGCCTGGGCGGTGCGGTGGTAGGGGGTACTGTCCTTGGGAGCTGACCTCGATATTTATTAGGGCATGTCTTCCGGCCATTGCCGCGAGCCGTGGAGAAGGCGCAGGATTTGGACAGCGTTCCCTTCGATGCGATAGGCAGCTAGATAGGGTGTGCGGGTGACAACCAATTCGCGTGTACCTGCAACGCGTCCGACTCTGCCCATCTCAGGGAAATCGACCAGATTTTCAACGCATTCCTGGATGCGTTCGTCGACAGCGATTGCCGCGCGGGGACTATCTGCCTCGATATAGTCGAAGATCGCTTCGCGGTCTGCGACGACAAAGGCCGACCACTCCAGTTTCACAATCTACTTCTGTTCCTTGCGAAGCGCCTTGGCTCGGCGTTGGGCAAAATGCGCCTCAACCTGTTCGTGTGGAATGGCCGGGCGCGGATCGTCCAGTGCCTGCTGCACCTTGGCGCGAAACCAGGCATCGTGGCCGGCGGCATTCTGCGCCAGCGTAAACGGGAGAGCGCCCTCGTTCGCCGTGCGGGTGAGCAGAATGCGGACCGCGTCCGACACCGTGATCCCCAGTTCCCCCAAAACGGCGGCGGCGCGTTCTTTCACGTCGGGATCGATGCGGGTTTGGACGAGGGCGTTTGCGGGCATGGAGTTCTCCTCAGGATTATTGTAATTCAATTGAATGACAAGGGTCTTGAGGCAGCGAATTTCGAGGATCTGCGTTAGCAGGTCGAGTGTCGTGGCTTCCCACCAATCGGTGGAATGACCGTCCTTTTCTTGGGCGAATCAACTGACTATCATAGTGACTATCGGGAATGGTAGCCTCTACCCAATGATTCTCTGGAGGATGTGAGCGGAATGAGCGAGATCGTCTTCGAGATTTCCCAGGACAGCGACGGAGGGTTTACGGCAGAGGCGCTTGGCGAGAGCATCTTCACGCAGGCGAATAGCTGGGACGAATTGAGAGCCAATGTGCGGGAGGCTGTGCAGGCGTTCTATTTCGATTCTGCGCCTCCGGCTTCGATCCGGCTGCGGCTAGTCCGCGATGAAGTGCTGGCCGTGGCATGAAACTGCCGCGCGACCTGAGCGGTGAGGCGCTGATCAGGCACCTCTGCAAACGCTGGGAGTACCAGCGGGTCCATCAAGTCGGAAGCCACGTGATTCTACAAAATCAGGAGCCAACGGCGCATCGGGTTGCCGTTCCCGCGCATACGGCACTGCGCATCGGGACGCTGAATTCGATTCTTTCCGCTGTCGCTGCGCATAAGAACGTGACAAGAGAGGATGTTCTTCGCGGGATTTGATCTTCTCTTGGTGGGCAAGTCTGGGGGAGGCTGTGAATTCAGGTGCGTGGCCTCCCACCCATCGCTGGTCAGGTAACTTGAAAAAGAATCCTTGAAACCGTTACAAGTTCGGCGGGGTAACGTTTTTGACGAAGTAATGTTGCGACACTGTTGCGGCTGATTGCAACGTGGCGAGAAGGGCCAACCATTACATTCGCGATCGGAAGGCGATACGGCTCGGAACGGTCCCGACCTACCGGTCGGAGGGGCAGGTGGCGGGACATCATCGTGTTCTTTTGGATAAATCGGAGACCCTCAAGTTCGGCGGCAGCAAAACCTTTTGTAATTCGGTATTCCTTCTCCTTGAAGAAGCCCGGATTCTTGACCATGGGAGCGATCATGACAAGCTGCTTCTCCCAGGCTTCAAGAAACTCTTTCCCGAACTGGATCAAATCTGAAGGTGTATTCTTTCGGACGCCTTCCTTAAAGAATCGAACCATTTCCATCGCCACCTTCATTGCCAACTTACGCTGTAGGTCGAGGTCGTAACTCACGCGGACGAGCATACTATTGGGAACACCTAAGAGATCAGCCGCACGGAACCCAATTGCATAACCATTCTCTCCGCCCCCGTAAGCTCTCCATTGGCTGAGGTCGTCCTCCTCCTCGCTAAAGCAAGCGACGAAGTGGAATGATGCCGCCTGATAGTTGGGGTCCTCTTTAAAATGGGAAATAGCGCCATCCAGTAGACTCTCGGCCATCTGATCATTGGTTGTTTCCGCTCTCAACTTTCCGAGAGCACCATGAAAAAGCGTCGCCCCATACTTCAATTCTGTCGCGTCGTTGAGGCAGGATATTTGCGTCGAGTAGATGCTCATGGACTCGAGAATTGCGATTAGGGACGATCCGTTAGTGTAATGCCAGAGCATGGTCTCTGGCGGAAAGCGCATCGCTCCCAGTTCCTTTGCGATTTCCAAGACAAACGATTGGTAGCGCCCCTTCTCTTCTTCTGGGATGGACATGATGTAAATTTTAGCGCCGAAGATGGCCCAATCGCAGAGTTGGAAAACAAAACGCGACCATTGCTGGTCGCGTTCTTCTTTCTCATTACGTTTTCGGAAATGCGGCACGGCTGACGCCGTGCCCTTTCAAAGCTCCTTATGCCTTGGCTAACACGGCGCCGGTGAGGCGTTCCTTGACGAGGTCGTGGGCGTTGGTTAGGAAGTCGTCCATGGGGATCTTACCTGCGTCCACATCGGCTAACAGGGCGCGCTGGGCTGCGTACTCCTTGTTGACGATGCCGGCCTTGGACTGGAGCATGCGCCAGGCCTTGCGGCGCTCGACGCAGAACATGACCAACTGACGGCTGAGGGCGCGATACTCCTTCTTTCCGTTCTCTTCCCAGGTGATGTAGACACCGAAGTCAGGAATGAAGGCGCGGTGGCCAGGAGTGAGGTAACGGCGGTATACGACATCCTGCTGGGTGATGCGGACCAGCATGTTGTCGATGTGGATGAGCTTGGCAGCCGCCTCGGGCTTGATCTTCTTGAGGTGGTTGCGGAAGCGGGCTTCGGTGGTGCACCAGTGAGCCACGGTGTAGCGCTGGATTTCGCCGGTGGCCTTGGACTTGGTCTCGTACCAGTCGAGATCGATGGATGGGTTGCCCTTGATGTCCAACGCTTCCTGATAGGTTTCTCCGAGACGCGGGTTGAAGACAAACTCCGGCACGCCGCGCGAATCGCGGACACGCTGGGCCTGGTGAAGAGCCATGTCGTCGGGGACGCCGTGCTCCGGCTGGCAGGTGGTGAAGGCCTGGAGGAACATGGTGCCGCGATATTCAAGCCCGTCGAGAATTGCCCGGTAAAGCTTGGGGGCGTTGGCCATGGAGACCTGCGCGACGAACGGCGAACCGTGGCCGGCGAGGAAGGTTTCCGCAACCGTCTTCTTCTCGGTATTCTTGCCCTGGGTGGCTGCGCCGAAGACGTTCATATCGTTGCCGCCGAGCATGGGGGTTGAGTCAGAGTTCTGGCCGCCGGTGTTGGAGTAGACCTGGGTATCGAGCATGAGGGTCTTGACGTTGGGCCGATTCTGCAGGATCACCTTGGACATGTTCTGGTAGCCGATGTCGCCCATGCCGCCGTCGCCGCCGACGACCCAAACCTTGGGGAGTTCAACGATCTCCTGGTCGGTCATCAGCGCGTCGGTGAAGTGAGAGAGGTGGTAGTACTGCTCTTCGTCGATGACCTTGGAGTCCCAGCCGCCTAAGGAGCCGGAGGGAATGCGGTCGAGGACGATGTCGGCCAGGCGCTCGGGAATGACGGAGCGACGGGCGTGGTCCACGATGAAGCTTTCGCCCATGAGCCAGCCCACGGTGACGCCATCCTGGAAGAGCGAGTTCATCCACGGATACGGATGCGGATTGTTGGGCGCGGTAGAACCGTAGACCGTGTTGCAGCCGGTGTGCGCGGCCATGGCCATCACGGACATGCCGTTGGCCATGCGGCCATCTACAGGTTGCAGGCTCTTGTGGTTGAAGGCTTCGGTAAGCAGGACGGCAGCGATGGCTTCGACGAGTTGTGCGTCGGTGAGAGCTCCGTGTTCTGCTTCATAGGCGGCGATGCGGGACTTGGTGTCCTGTACATCTTCGCCACCGAGCGAGAGGATGAGGTGGGCGATGGCCTGCCGGAGTAGCGCGTACTGGGCCGGGCTGGCCTGGGCAAGAGCGGCCAGGCGGGCCACGCCGTTCTTCTCCAGCTCGCCAGCCTTTGCCACAAAGCGGTCGCTCTTCGCGTGGTACACGGGGCGCATGTAGGCCTCGGTCACCGCGGCAATCGAGCGCAGGACCGACTTCTCGCCGCAACCGGCACAGGCGCCGTCGCCGGAGACCAGGGCGTCGTAGTTGGTGCGCACCATGAGCATATTGCGCAGCGTAGCGGTCTTGGAGTCGGCCGGGTTGGCGGCGTTGAAGAGGCCGAGATACTTCTGCGAGGTGTCGGGCAGCAAGTCGAGGAAGGCGGTGCCGGTTTCGTGCTCGGCGTTGACTTCTTCAGTCTCGGCTACCATGCGGAGGGCCTGATGGTCGCCGCAAGCAGTGACGCAGGCTGCGCAGCCTTTGCAGAGGTCGCTGACAAAGATGGAGAAGACGCCGCCGGAGCCGGGCGTTTTGCGCTCGGGCGAGCTGAAGATGGCGTTGACCTTTTGATAGGCCATCGGCACCTTGGCGATGATGTCGAAGAATTGCTGTTTGGACTGCTGCGAGAAGCCGGCTTCTTCATTGGAGGCCAGGGCGTCTGTGACTTCGCGCAGGATGGTGGGCAGCGGCGTACCGGTCTTCAATTCGGCCACCATGCGCTGACGGGCCGTCTTCTCAATGGCAGGAAGGGCGCGCATCAGCTTGGTGCGGTCTTCCGGGTCGGCGATGTAGTACGAGACCGCCGTGGTGAGCAGGGTGCTGAGATCCTGCGAGGTGTTGGGCAGCGCGGTATCCGGGCACACCGAGATGCATTCCATGCACTGCGTGCAGTTCTCAGGGATGTAGAGCGGGGTTTCGCGGCGTGCCACGTACTTCGAGGCGGTATCGCCGGTAGCGGCGGCGATGACGCCCATGGCCGAGAGCGGCGTGGCGGGCTGGTCGTAGCCATAGTTGGAGCGGAACTGGGCATCGAAGTAGCCCACGCTGTCAATGGGAGCGCGCTTGGATTGTCCAGCCGGGAGAGCCGTGGAACGGCAGCCGGTGCTGCAACCGCCGGCGGTGGCGAGTTCCAGAATGGGCAGCAGCGCCTGGCCGCGCAGGCTGGAGCGATCGGCCGCAGCGAGCGCGCCAATCTTGATCTCCTTCACCTGCTCAAAGCCCTGGGTCATGACTTCCATGTTGGATTGCACAACGGCGTCGCCCAGTTTGCCGAACTTCTTGACGTATTGCTTGTAGACCACTTCGCGGTACTGCTCCGGGGTGATGCCAAACTCTTGAAGCAGGCTTGAAACAGCGAAGAAGGCGCCGAGGAAGGCATTGCCCTGCATGCGGAGCTGGAGGTCGCCGCGATCGGTGGCCTTCTTGGCAATGGCAAAGCCCGGCAGCGTGAAGACGCGGATGTTGTTATCGATGATCTGCTTGCGGGCCCACTGCGGGAGCCGCTCCCAGGCCTGTTCGCCTTCTTCGTCCGATTCCCAGACCAGCGAACCGCCGGGCTGAATGCCGTCGAGCGGGTTGGTGTGGGTAAAGGCCTTGGGATCGCAACAAAGAACCACGGTGACATGGCGCAGGTCGCAGTTGACGCGGATACGGTCGGCAGCGGCCACCATGAAGTAGCTGGTGGGCGCGCCCTTCTTTTCCGAGCCGTACTTGGGGTTGGCGCTGACGTGGATGACTTCTTTGGGGTTGCCGAGCGAGTCCTTCAGGCCGTCGCGCTCATAGAGCAGGTCGTTCAAGTCGCCGATGATGGCGCCCAGATTTTTGCCGGTGGTGATGGCGCCCCAGCCGCCGATGGAGTGAAAGCGGACCGCCACAGCGCCCTTGGGCAGCAGGGAGGGCGTTTCGTCGCCAACCACCCCGTACGGATGGTCAATGCCGAGAACCATGAAGTTGACGCCGTCGGAGGCGCGCTTGCCATCCTGGCGGGCGCGGTTTGCGGTAGCAAACTCGTAGGCGCCGATCACATGCTCAGGGCGGAAGTCGCGCGAACCCAGCCCGTAGGTGCCGGAGAAGATCTTGGGCATCTCGTCGAGGGTGATGGCGGGCAGGCCCTGGGCGGCGGGGCGGCCTTCGGTGGTGATGGCCTTGGAGAGAGCGGTGCGGATGTCTTTGGCGAGCGGGTTGTCGGGCGAGAGAGCTTCGTCGGTCCGCTCCAGGATGATGACATTCTTCTTGCCCTTGAGCGCGGCCACGATGGCGGCTTCCGGGAAGGGACGGATCACGTTGACATGGATGGAGCCGACGGTAATGCCGCGGGTCTCGCGCAGGTAGTCGACGGCGGCCTCAATGTTTTCGGCGGCTGAACCGAGCGAAACGAAGACGGTGTCGGTGTCGTCGGTCTTGTACTTCGAAATCAGGCCGTAGGTGCGGCCGGTGAGTTCGCCGAAGTCCTTATAGGCGGCTTCGAGGAACTCGAGGATCGGCTCGGCGAAGTTGTTGCGGCGGGCGACGATGCCCTGCATGTAGTGTTCCTGGTTCTGGACGGGGCCGAGCAGGATGGGGTTGGCCAGATCCATCATCTTGGGAACGCGGCGGCGGGTGGGTCCGAACAGGGCGCGCTGCGCTTCGGTAGGGCAGTCGATGATGTCGTCGGGAGCGCCGAGGTACTCGCGGATCAGCTCCGACTCGTGCTTATAGAAGGTGCGCTCCAGGTGCGAGGTGAGGAAGCCGTCCATGATGTTCATGCCCGGCGTGAGGGAAAGCTCGGTGACACGGCGGAGGATGAGGGCCTGGTCGGCCGCCTGCTGCGCGTCCTTGCCGAAGAGCATGATCCAGCCCGTGTCGAGAGCGCCGTATATATCGTCGTGGCCGCAGTGGACATTCAGTGCATGCTTGGTGAGGGCGCGGGCGCCCACTTCGAGCACCATGGTGGAACCCTTGCCGGGGGCATGATAGTACTGCTCGACGCCGTAGACGACGCCCTGACCGGACGTGAAGTTGACCACCCGCTTGCCGCAGACCGAGTGGGCGATGGCGCCACCCTGGGCCGCATGCTCGCCTTCGGTCTCAATCGCGATCGTGTTGTGGCCAAAGACGTTCAGATGTCCCTCGGCGTAGGCCTGCTGGAAGAGCTCGCCGCCCTCGGTGGAAGGCGTGATCGGATAGAACACGCCGGCGTCGGCGATGCGCGTCTCGGTGTGGTAGGAGACGAGCTGGTTTCCGTTTGCCGTAATACGAATGCCTGGATAGCGCGCAGCGGTCATGAATCCCTCTCAGTTGGCGAAGTTCGAGTGTGATGCACCTGCGCTCGAGTTTGGATGCCCGGGAGAATCGCCGGAAACCCGCGCGGCAGGCTATTCGTAGCTGAATCGGTCCGCACAGTGCTCGCGGCCCCTATTGGACGACCCAGCAAGTGTAAAGGCCGCAGGGTAGAGCAGGGAACCCAAGGGGAGGGTTCCATGTCTGAAATTGGCCCAAACCGACCTATACACCAGTATGCTCCTTTCATCGCGAGACGGTGTACCGCGAAGTGGGATGACTAGTTTGCGTCCCTGATCGTGGTGCGGAATAGGGGCTGGAATCGCCGCCAGTGGGGGCGTGGCTGTACAGGTCTTCCGTGCCCCATCCTTGCGCCTTTTTTCTGGCGCGAGGGTGGGAAAGCAC